>WNGQ01005526.1_pt1 | contig 12361 bp, 8 predicted proteins | sample 5407661 | NCBI WGS metagenome assembly WNGQ01 (sample SAMN13153382, study PRJNA577476) | soil metagenome | isolation source: 60 cm soil or saprolite under Garry oak tree replicate 2 | place: USA:California | collected 2016-06-15
GACGGCCGCCGGATCGCTGCCCGCGGCCTGGCGTGCCTGCTCCACGTGCAGCGGCACCGGATCCACCAGATGCACGCGGTACCCGCGCCTGGCCAGCGCAGCGGCATAGGCGCCAGGGCCGCCACCGGCATCCAGCAGCACCCGTGCGGGCGGCCGGGGCAGCAACCGGTCCAGCAACTCCATCGACCTGACGTACTCCAGCGACGGCCTCCCGCCAGGGAACAGGCGGGAGCGTTCGTAGCCAGTGCCGTAGTGACTCTCGATTGCCGGATCCATCACCGTTACAGGCTGCCGCGAATACCCCTCCAGGCCAATGAAATTCAGCCTCGATCGAGCTCACAACTCACACTCACATGCCGCAAGCTGGTCGTTTGAGACTGCCGTTGAGCGGATGCCTCAGCGGCGATTGTGCGCTGCAGCCAGGCTCATGACAGATCGTCAGGTCTGGCCATCCTGGCAGCGCCAGGTGACACTGACCTTGGCGACTTGGAGGCGGTGGGAGAGATGGCTGAGACCGTGTACCAGATCCTGCGCAGGAATGAGGCAGCTGGACCTCCTGCGTATCGGGCATGCGGCAGGGCACCAGTGCCGGTCGGCCACGTGCGCCTCACTTTCGGGCGATCGGGGGCGCGCTGAAGGAGGTCCGGGGGCTGCTGGACATGTCCGTCACGCGCGACCGCGACGCGCTGGTCAGACCCGCTCATGGTGCGCCGGAATAGATCCCAGATGTTGCGCCGGCGCGGCCGGTGGATGGCGGGATAATGAGCGGAGGGACTATGACGGAAGCGGGCGCGGGCGCAGTTGCGGCCCGGCCGCCGTGGCCAGCCGGGGCTGCCTTCATAGGCGGCAGGTACTGCCCGGTCGAGCAGGCGAAGATCTCGGTGCTCGATCTGGGTGTCACTCGCTCGGACTGCACCTACGACGTGGTTCACGTCTGGCGCGGGCGCTTCTACCGGCTGGGCGACCATCTCGACCGGTTCAGCGCCAGCCTGGCCCGGCTGCGGCTTGACCCCGGGCGCGACCGCGCCGAGATCGAGGCCGTCCTGCACGGGTGCGTCCGCCATGCGGGCCTGCGCGAGGCGTATGTGTCGATGACCTGCACCCGCGGCCGGACGGCCGCCGGCAGCCGCGATCTGCGGACCGCCCGCAGCACCTTCTACTGCTACGCCGTGCCCTTCGTGTGGATCAGCACACCGGACCAGCAGGCCACCGGTGCGAGCATGTGGATCAGCCAGGTGACCCGCATCCCGCCCCAGAGCGTTGATCCTTCGGTCAAGAACTATCACTGGCTCGACATGGACACGGCCCTGCTGGACGCCTACGACCACCAGGCCCAGCTCGTCGTGCTGCGTGACCTGTCCGGCGCGATCACCGAGGGACCGGGCTTCAATGTGTTCGCCTACCTGGACGGGCGGTGGCTGACCCCAGCGGGCGGCACGCTCCAGGGCATCACCCGGCGTTCGGTGATCGAGCTCGCCGGCGAGGCCGGCGACCAGGTGGAGGAGGGGCGGCTGAGCGCGAACGACCTGCGCCGGGCAGCCGAGGTGCTGGCCACCTCGACCGCCGGAGGGATCATGCCGGTGACCGTCATCGACGGCGAGCCAGTCGGCACGGGAGCGCCCGGCCCGCTGACAGCACAGCTACGGGACCGGTACTGGGACCGCCACGAGGACCCGCTGTACTCCACCCCCGTCCGCTACCACGATCAAACCTGAACGCCAACGCCGGAAACGGCGACGCACAGGACGCCACCCGCCGCACGGCGGTGCTCGTTGCGTGCCGTGCCCTTCACCGGGTAGAGGACCGCGCACGACCGCAGATACATTCCGCAAGCACTGTCATGACGCGACTGGCGCGAGCATTATGCCGCCGAGAGAGTGCATCCATTTGGGGTGACTGGCAGCTGGCGGCGTTGCGGTTACCGCGCCGAGGGCTCGGGTCAGCGGCCACGGGCAGCTACAGCCTGCAGCTCGATCTTCGCCCCGAATGGCAGCGCGCCGGCCTGGAAGGTCAGCCGGGCCGGTGCCCTGGCTGGGTCGGGGAACTGCCGTCGCCACCAGTCGTTGATATCGGTGTAGTTGCCGATGTCGCCGAGCAGCACCTGGACGTAGAGAAGATCGTCCGGGGAATAGCCGGCCGCGGCGGCGATAGCGCCGACGTTAGCCCAGGCACGATCGGCCTCTTCGTCGAAGGTTCCCGGCACGAAGTTCCCGTCCCGGTCAAGCGCGGGCATCCCGCTGATGTACAAGGTGCCGCTTTCCTCGCTGCCCAGGCTGAACGGAAAACCTGCTGGCAGCCCGGGCCCGGAACTGATCCGCCTGATCGTCATGACTGACCTCTCTTGTACTTGCACAGCCGGTACCTGCGAGATAGACGGACGCAACTGGCGATAGCACCGCCGGGTCCTCATCCTTGCTGGTTCCTCCCCGACTGGCTGTCGCCGCGTACCACGTCCAGATCGGCGCTGCCAGGCCACTGGGTGGCCGTAGCACTCTGAAATGGCCCCACTGTTCTCTGGGGCCAGTTGGGGTTGACACAGCCAACTGGGCGGCCAACCACGGCCTCAAGAACCAGACACACTGCCTGGCCGCGCAGATGCCCACTTCTGCCGCGACGGGTGCGGTACCCCGGGTCGGTCCTGCCGATGTGCTGCATCGCGTCGCGGCCGGACTAGTCGGCAGCTAGCCAGCGGCGGGCACGGGCAGCCATCTCGCGTTCCCGCTCGGCAGCGACGTCAGTTCGTGTCCCTAGCCCGTCCATTCGCTCGCGGAGAAATGCGATTGCCTGGACGCGTCCTTAGTGTCTGGCGAGCAGCACGGCGACTCGGCAGGCTCCCACTGCATGCGAGCAGGCCGGGGAGTGCCTGGCCGCAGCGAGCAATTCGGTGTGATCGGACGACAGCCGCTGCAGGTGGGCTCTGCGTAGCGGTGGACCAGCGATGCGGGCTGGCGGGCAAGCTCCCCGGCGTTGCCTGGCATGATCTCCTGCTCGCGCCAGGAGCTGTCCGGCAGGAGGTAACCGATGCCAGCAGTTGCCGTGCGCTGGCGGTATCCCTCCTCTTTCAGGCCGCACAGCTGAGATACAACCTGCTCGGTCACCTCGTCGCGGATGCCGGCATGCAGCATGATCTCGGCCGTCCCGGGCCTGGAGTGCCCGGATGCTGATCCGAGAGCGACAACGCCGAGGAACCCGGCCGTGATCTGCCTGGTGAACCAGCCCGCCGCACGCGGCCGCCAGCCGATCGTCCGCAATGGCTCCCGGAGTGCCGTCTCTGCCAGTTATCACGTCAAGGACCTTATGACCGGGACCGGCCGCAATGACCGGATCTGCCGCTCTGCGCTTGCCTGGTGAAATGGTGGTCATGCCGCTGCGTGGAGCGCCTTCTCGGAAAGTTCTTCAGCCTGCGTTGTCCCGACGTTGATCACGGAGGACCTCGGAAAGCGCATGACAGTCACGACCTCCCGTTTGGGTTAGCCGGGCGATGGCGGGCCATGTCAAGCCTGTCACCGCCGTGGCGGGCAACGCTCGTCGGCCGCTGATGCCGGTGACTGGGTGACGTAGTAATCGTGTCGGCTGAGCCGGCGTGCGGGGGTGATCGTGTGCGCCGCTGTTGTGCTTGGCTCCTGCGCTCAGTCCTCGCGCTGGGGCTCGGACGGCGGCGGCAGGTACCCGTACTCGATGAGGCGTTGCGCGCCGACGGCATACAGCGCTGGATCGGCAGGGGCGGTCGTGGCCAGCCCGTCGACGTACCGGTTGAACATGCAGAACGCGGCCGCGATCAGTACCGTGTCGTGGATTTCCAGGTCCGTCGCACCTGCCGTGCGGGCTGCGGCCACGTCCTCCACGGAAACCTTGAGCCCACTTTGCTGTACCGCCGACGCGATCCCGAGCAGAGCCCTCAGCTTGGCTGATAACGGCGCGCTGCTAGCGTCGGCGCGGACCTGCTCCACTAGCGTCATGCCACCCGGCAGTTGAGCTGCGGCGCAGGCAGAATGCGACGACGAGCAGTACTGGCATCCGTTCAGTGCCGACACATAAGCCGCGATCAGCTCCCGCTCGCCACGGGTCAGGGTGCCCGGACCGCGCAGCAGCACCTCAGCCAGCTCCCCCAGCGGGCGGCCGGTCTCAGGGCGGAACCGGAGCAAGCCGCGGATTCCCGGTTCGTCGGAGTTCAGAGCGATGTGCGGCATGCATGCTCCTCCGTAGGCGAGGGAAAGCTGTGCATAGGATGCAGCATCGGCGCTAGGAATCCTTCGGTCAACAATTCCGTGCGCAGCCGTCCCGGCAGCCCGGCGGACGAAAGCAAGACAACGCCCACCAACGCTCGGTCATGCCGCTGACAGCTGACATCGCGCGCTGTTGCGTCTCGTGGCCCGGTCGAGTCGTCGATGTCAACGTCGATGCGTTCGCGGACGAGATTTGCGTGGCAGTTGTGGCGGAGCGTGCTCGGCGATCATGTGCAGCAAAAACCCGCGCAGTGAGACCGGCTTACGTTCCGGGGCTGCCGCGCTGGGTCAAGTGACGACGCTTAAGCGACGATCTGACGAATCGTCGCACTCGGTCCGTACACTGCAACGATCGCGCGACATCACCGGCAAGAGGGACATGCACCGATGCCTCGCGGCGCGAAGCCGAGGCGTGGCCACATAGCCCGTCCTGGTCAACGAGAGGTACGGGCGGCAGCGACGGAGGCAGACGATGGCAGAGTCAGTGGCGGAGCTGCTGGGCAGGCTCCGCTTTGCTGGCGGGCCGGTGGAGACGCTCTACCTGAACCAGACACGGGTCCGGGAGAGCTTCATCGGGCAGCTCGGGGCGATCGAGCCCTTCACAAGGACAGCGACGAAGGAGGGAAGCGTCGAGGTGCCAATCGTCAAGGTTGGCGCGGGATTGGCATCCGAAGCTGGCGTGACGTGGACCCTCAGCGACCCTACCGCGCAGGTATTAGAAATCATTCGCCGCTTCGCGGCGCACCCGTGGGGACGAAACTGGGCCCTGCAGGTCGGCTGGCCGGGCCGCGGTGAGCGGGCGGTCCGGTGGTTTGCGAAGCGGATTGGCTGACACGGGTCGTGCGGGGTGGGCAGGCTTGAGCTGGTGTGCCGCCTGCCGTCACCGATTACGCCCTGGTCCGTTCGAGGCCGTGTATTAGTTTGGTGCTGGAGCCCTGTGTCGGGTACCCCCCGTTGCTGCTGCGTGCGCGTGTGTCAGTCTCCTGTGCTGATCTTGGGACTCCGGCGGGCGGCTCGCCTTTCCCGTTGTTTCGCGAAGTGAGCCGTTGCAGGAGGCGGGCGGGCGTATGAGAGTGATGTTCGAGCGGGTCGCCGGGATCGACGTGCACAAGGACATGATCAAGGTCGGGATCCGCGGGCCGGGACACCGGGCGTGGACCCGCACCTCGGAGGTGCTGGAGTACCGGACCTTTTACGGGGTGCTGCTGACGATGGCCGCCGACCTGCGCAAGCGGGGCGTCACCCACGTGGTGATGGAGGCCAGCGGCGTGTACACCGAGCCGGTGTATTACGCGCTGGCCGGGCAGGGCTTCGAGCAGGTCGCGGTGATCAACCCGGCGCACGCCAGGGCGCTGAAGGGGCACAAGACGGACGCGAAGGACTGCCTGCGGCTGGCGGAGCTGTTCGAGTGCGGGCTGCTGCGCGGCAGCTACATCCCGCCGCAGGATCTGAAGGACCTGCGGGACCTGACCCGCTACCGGATCAAGACCGTGCAGGCGCGCACCTCGGAGATCCAGCGGCTGGCCAAGGCGCTGGAATCGGCGGGGATCAAGCCCGGCCTCGGTGGTGTCGGAGCTGACCGGCAAGTCCGCGACGCTGATGATCGAGGGGCTGATCGACGGGGAGCGGCGCGGGCAGGTGCTGGCGGACCTGGCGATCGGCCGGATGCGCACCGCCGGGAAGCTGGCGGACCTGTCCGCCGCGCTGACCGGCCGGTTCACCGATCACCATGCGGCGCTGTGCCGGCTGCACCGGGACCGGATCGCGCTGTTCGATGCCGCGGTCGGCGGCCTGGAGGCCAAGATCGCCGCCAGGGCCGCCCCCTACCGGCGCGAGCTGGAGCTGCTGAAGTCGGTCGACGGGTTCGGCGACGCGGTCGCGCAGGCGTGGCTGGCCGAGATCGGCCCGGCCCCGCATGAGTACTTCGCCAGCCACGAGAAGCTCGCCTCCTGGGTCACGCTGTGCCCCGGCAACTACATGAGCGCCGGGAAACGCGCTCACGGCCGCACCGGCAACGCCGGCGCCTACATCAAGCCGATGCTCGTGCAGGCCGCCTGGGCGGCGGTCAGGACCCAGGGCCGGCTGCAGGCCAGGTACCACAGGCTGGTGCGCCGGTTCGGCGGCCCGAAGAACCGGGGCGCGGTGAAGAAGGCGATCCTCGGGGTCGCTCACACCCTGCTGAAGATCGCTTATCAGGTCCTCAAGAGCGGTAAGCCATACGAGGATCTCGGCGCGGATTTCTACAGCAGGCGGGAGTCGCCCGAGCAGCGGCGGGCCTACCTGCTGCGGCAGCTGGAAAAGCTCAGCCCGGGCTGCACCATCACCATCACCCCCGCGGAGGCCGCCTGACAACCAGCGCCATGCCTGGCGTCGCAGTTCCAGCTGACCGCCGAATCGTTATCACGCGCCGCCCGCACCAGCGGTCCCCAGCGCCGCGCACATAACACCTCGCACGATCCCTCGCCGACATCACGGGCCGGGGTTCGCTGCCGCGCGTCTGGCAGGGCCCAGTTTCGTGTCAGTGCTGCGCGCTTCACTCGAAGCAGAGGGGGCGTTGGGCGGCCTCGACGGCGCCGGGCCGGGCCGCTGGCGTAGGCCGTAAAGTCTCATTGCGTCCTCATCGCGCCAGGCGACATCCTCACATGCCGAGACCGGTTCGTCTACGTGGTCGGTTGGCGGCGCTGCTCGGGGTCGGGCGGGGACGATGATGGTTGCTGCCGGCTTGTGAGGGGGCTCCGCAGACTCGCCGTGAACCTGACAGTGATCCAGGCCGCGGTGCCCGCAGCAATGCGGTCCATGCGCGGAGCAGGGTTTCGACCGGGTCCTCGACATGGAAAACCCGGCCCACAAGGAGCCGGGTGGTATATGCGAAGACTATAACGCGCGAACTGCTGGCCAGCTTCCCCTGGTGGCCAGAAAGTTACCAGCCGTCAGGACGGCGGTACTGGCCAGCGGGGTCGGGGAGCTGGCTGTTCTGCAGGTCGGCCACCGACAGCCTGGCCCACCAATGCCGGCCGGCGCCTGCCGTCGCGGCACCACGCAGGTCGCCGGCCAGGTAGTTACGTGAGGGGTTGATGACGCCGATCGGCACGTGCAGCCTCGCCTGCTCGACGGGAAACCGCAGGTCGCTGTCGTTGGAGATGACCAGCGCTCCGTCGACGGCGCCGCCGAGCACGTCCAGCAGGAGGTGGGCAGCGACATTGACATCAGAGCCCTTCTCCTCCCGGTTTGCGTAAGAGACCATGAACACCGCTTCGGTGACCGGGCCGCCGTGGCCGTCCTGGATCATCACCGGCCATGCCGGGCCGACGAGTTTGGGCCGCCCCTGGGAGTCCTTGACTGCCAGCGGCGCTGTCTTGACCCGGGCGACGTAGGTGCCGTACTCAATGTGATCAACGCTGCCGGCGGCCACAAGAGCCTTGAGGTAGACGTCCTGGTCGGCCTGGCCCGACGGGTTCGACGCGCCATCAATGCGCGCTGTGCAGTACACGACCCGATCCACCTGGGCCCCGGCCCAGCTGGCGCGCCTGCCAACCAGGTCAGTGGCCAGGGCACGCAAGTCCAGCCACCGCCACCCTGGCGTGCCACGGCCGCAAAGTCCCCTCGCGCCGTAATACAAGTTGAAGCCATCGACGTACACTCCGATACGCACCAGGGCAAGCTAGCACTCATCCGGGGCAGGCAAGCCGCGCTTCCGGGCACCGCTGAGGCCGCTGGCGAAGGCCTCGGCCGCCGCCAATTCGCCGGTAATCGCAGCTACTACGCTCCCAGCATCTTCCCCCTGGTCACAAGACATCTGGCGTGCTGGGCTTCTACCCGTTACCGCAGCCGATTGGACAGCCGCGGCAGCCGGGAGACAGTCAACTTCAGAGCGGTAATCCCGAAGCAGAGGTCGCTTGGCGTCTTTAGGGCGGGCGTCATGGTGGGCCAGCGCTCAGACCGCCCTGCCCTGGCGATCGCGGGAATCGGCAGGCCTCCGATCTTGCCAGGACCGCAATCGCGGTCCTGCTCGGAAGCTGCTCGCGTAGCCGATCTGCGCGTCTCCCGCAGTCAGAATCACGGCGGTTCATCCCGCACCGAGCTGACATTCTAATGAGAGCTGCCATTGTCCGGCAGCGGCAGTCGGCAACCCCGATTGCTCCACGGATTGCATGTCCAGGTGCCAGGTCCGTGCCGGTGCTGGTCCGCGATCGGCGTTGCGCCGGCAGCCATTGGCTATCCGGAGGGTGGGCCGGCCCGGCGGGATCCCGCAGAAACGACCTGGCCGGCTTCCGCCATAGCGGTGACGTCGGCACAATCGGGAGTTAGCGTGCACGAGTGGGGGGGCCGGATGCAGGATCGGCCGAGGGCGGCACCGGTATTGGTGGGGCGGGACGGCGAGCTGGGCGAACTGCTGGCCGGGCTCGAAGACGCGATGTCTGGGCGCGGGCGGTTGTTCCTGCTTGCCGGAGACCCAGGGATTGGGAAGAGCCGCTTGGCGGATGAGGCGGCGGCGCAGGCCCGTGATCGCGGGTTCAAGGTGGCGTGGGGGGCGGTGCTGGGAGGCCGGCGGGGCGGCCGCGTACTGGCCGTGGGTGCAGTCCCTGCGAGCCTGCGTCCGCGGCCTCGACGGCGAGGAGCTCCAGGCGCACCTGGAAGCGGGCCCCCCTCGTGGCACAGATCGTGGCGGAGGTCGCCGAGATCCTGCCCGATGTCCGCCCGCCGCCCCCGATGGGAGCCGAGGGCGGCCGGTTCCGCCTGTTCGATGCGGTTGCCACGTTCTTGCGCAATGCCGGGGCCGGGCAGCCGCTGATGCTCGTCCTCGATGATCTGCACGCTGCCGATGCGCCGTCGATCCTGCTGCTGCGGTTTGTTGCCCGGGAGCTTGGGGACGCCCGCGTCCTGGTGCTGGGCGCCTACCGCGACATTAAGCTCGACCGCGGCCACCCGCTGACCGTGGCGCTGGCGGAGCTCTCCCGCGAACCTGCGGCCACGCACCTTCGGATGCCAGGCCTGGCCGAGGCCGATGTCGGCCGTCTGATCCAGCAGACCGCCAGGGTGGCGGCGGGGGGAAGCGTCGTGGCGACCGTCCACCGTTACACCGAGGGCAACCCGCTATTCGTGGCGGAGGTGGTCCGGCTGCTGGCCGCCTGGAACGGATCGACGACCTAGTGGGGTTGCGGCTGGCCATCCCGGAAGGGATCCGCGAGGTCATCGGGCGGCGAGTGGCGCGCCTGCCGGAGGAGTGCGGCACGATACTCGGCCTGGCGTCGGTGCTCGGCAACCCAGCCTATTCTTGAACAACGGCTGCCAGGCAGGAGTGGCGGCCTGTGCGGTCGCCCTCCTACCTGACGGAAGAGCCTGCGGCCATGGCGTCAGGGTGTCGCCCTCCGAGTCGGTCGATCGCGTGGCGGGCCCGAGGATGCCCCGAATCAGGATGATCTGCGCGCGCCCGTCCGCGGAACCGGCAGGGCTCTCAGCCGCTCAGATTCGGCAGGGTGTGTCTACGAGCACGCAGGCATGCAATTGCTGTCACTCCAGGTAACGGCGGTCCCTCCACCCGGGCCTGCCGGGACCGGTGGCTGGACCAGGCCGCGCCCCGGCACGTGCACAGCGGATTCGGCGGCGCGACCGAGGGCTGGCTCCGCGAGGCGAACGAGCGCGACCTGGCGATCGAGGCGACAGGTGGCGGCAGGCGGGCCTTCGGCTATGGACATGGCTGCATGCCCAGGCATTGCTCCAGGGCATGATCGCCGACGTCAATGGCGTTGGCCTTCATCGAGGACTGCCATCGGCGCCTGGCAGCCGGTCGGTCGGACGCACCGCTGACGGAAGTGGCATCCCTACCGCCATGTTCCTTGTCCTGAGGTCCCGGTTGGCTTGAGGCTGCCCCGGCCAGGTGGGATTCTGACTTCGGATTCGCTCATTTCGCTCATGCCCAGGGCATCACGCCCGGTCTGAGCCACGGCGGTGCCTGACGTTTGGCTCCCCGCCTGGCTCACTATGTTAGAAGTTAAATTCGAAATTCATTCTCTGAAATGCGCCCCGAGCAGGACTCGAACCTGCGGCCTACTGCTTAGGAGCTATCCGGGGCCTGACGCTGTAGCTACCAGCGAAAACGCAGGCCGGCGCCGGTTGCTGTAGGCCAAGTTATCTGGTCATCAGGTGGCCTTGGTCGGCAAGCCCGGCATGGTCCCGTTCTGCCAACAAGCTACCGCCCAAGCCTCCAGTTGAACCTTCCGCATAGTCCCTCGGCGCTCGCGCCCGCCCGGCGGGCCCCGTCGGTCTACCTTCAGGGAACCCCGATCAGACCACTCCATGCGGCGCATTGACCTGGCTTTCTTCTCGCCGGGCCCGCAATTTTGAGGCGTATTGGGGGAGCCCGCACGATCTAGCGTGCAGATACCCGGCTTCTGAACGAAACTGGCGGTGTCGCTCTTGTCCGTGCGAGCGACTCGCCCGGAGCTTGAGGTACTTGCACATGCCCGCGCGGTGGTGATCGGGACTATCAGCTGGGCTGGGGAGGATGATCCAGGCATGGATGGCGCTGGCAGCGAAATCGGTGGTGGAGTTCCTGACGAGAAGGGCGGTGAGCGCCACCCTCGCGAGAACCGCCGCCCGGCGGGGTCGGCTCCGCTTTTCCTTCTAGCGGCTTGCCCGGCGAAGTCCCTGACCGCCGTGCATGGAGCGGCAAAGATACACGGGGATCAGGCACGGAGAGGCCAGCGCCTTGGTCGCAACCTGAGGTTGGCGGCTGGGGCGCTGACACGCATGACGCTTCCGGAACTGCCCAGGAAGGGGAATCAGAGCCGGGCCCTGAGCTTGAAGACGAGCACGGCACCGAAGGCTCGCGGCAGCAGGAGGAGGAAGCTCGGAACGGTTCGGAATCCTCGGACAGCGAGCGCGTGGCGGCGGCGCGACGAGATCATGAGGCCGCTGCGCGTGAAATCCGGAGGATCATTGATGACCTGCGGCGCGAAATTGATGATCTGACGCAGGGTAAGTAATCGGGGAACCCGTGGGAGATCGTGCTGCGGTGCCCTTTAGGCATGGCAGATCCGCCCTCGGCGTCGTCTGGCGGAGGGCTGGGGCCGGTGGATGGGATATCGCCGGGGGCAGGCGACAGCGGGTTATGGCGCGGGCCCGCTCCGGTGATCGTTTCCGGGGGTGGTTGTGTGGCGAGCGCGTCCTTGGGGGGTCCAGGGCAGGAAGGGGTCGAGGGTGGCTCCGCTGGGGGTTGCGCCGCCGGTGTGTGCGCAGGCCTCGAGATAATCGATCATGGCGGGCAGGGGCTCGATGCCATGCCTGGCGAGGGTGGCGCAGACGGTCCAGACATCGGCGGCCAGGTGGGCAGCCCATTCGGCTCCCGAGCCGTAGAAGTTCTTGCGGCCGATCACCGGGGTGCGCAGTGCGCGCTCGGCGGAGTTGTTGTCCAGGGGCAGTTGCGGCAGGTCCTGGTGGCGGGCCAGGCCGTCCCATTCGTTGCTGAGCGTGGCGATGACCTTCGCGGCGGCCGGGTGCAGCAGGCCTTCGCCGGCATAGCTGGCTTGCAGCTGGCGGTGAGCGTCGATGTCGCTGAAGGCCCGCTCATAGCGGCTCTTGGCCTTCTCGTGCTGCACGGCGTCGCCGATGGTGGCGGCCAGGGCGTGGTGGGATCGGTACAGCACGGCGATCCGCTCGATCCACGCGGCGGCCCAGCCGTTGAGCTGCTCGGGGTGAGCGGCCCCGGCCCGCAGGAAATACCGCCGGATGTGCGCCCAGCAATAGAGAGGATCTACCCCCTCGATCCGGGCCAGCGACTGGTAGGCCTTATGGAAGTCCGAGGAGATGACCAGGCGGCGGCCGGCTTCCAGCGCGGTCGCCTCCCGGTCGATCCCCAGGTGATCGGCCGCGACCTGAGCGCTGCGCGAGGTGTCCATCACGAAGCACGCGGTCTCGTCGGTGACGAAGGCCCACAGCCACCACCGGCTGCCCTCCTTGCCCTCGACGTCCTCGAACACCTGCCAGGACGTCTCATCGGCATGCACATGCCCGGCCGCCCGCCCACGGCCGGCGATGGCCGCCGCCCACGGGGCGATCAGCGGCGCGATCTGCCTGAGCGCCCCGCACACCGTCCCGGCCGGGACATCGAACCCTTCCGCGGCCAGCGCCTGGAC
>WNGQ01005527.1_pt1 | contig 12361 bp, 13 predicted proteins | sample 5407661 | NCBI WGS metagenome assembly WNGQ01 (sample SAMN13153382, study PRJNA577476) | soil metagenome | isolation source: 60 cm soil or saprolite under Garry oak tree replicate 2 | place: USA:California | collected 2016-06-15
CATCGAGGATGACGGAATCCTCGCCGTAGGTATCGATGATCCCCTTGAGCTTGCCGATCATCGGGCCGCCGCCTTGAGCATGGCGCTCTGCCGGTGGTGCGCATGGGTCACCGCGATGGCGAGCGCGTCGGCCGCATCGTCGGAGCGCGGATCGGCCTTAGGCAGGAGCACGCCGATCATCATGCGGATTTGCGCCTTCTCGCCGTGACCGGCGCCGATGATGGTCTTCTTCACCAGGTTGGGGGCATATTCGGCGACCGGCAGGCCGGCGATCGCCGGGACCAGCATGGCGATGCCGCGCGCCTGACCGAGCTTGAGCGTCGCCGATGCATCCTTGTTGACGAAGGTGGCCTCGACGGCGGCTTCATCCGGCGCATGCTCCTCGACCACGCGCCGCAATCCGTCGTGAATGGTCAGCAGACGGACCGCGAGCGCCGCCCGGTCTTGGGTTGCGAGCGAGCCGCAAGCCAGAAAGATGAGCCGGTTGCCGTCGATCGCAACCATGCCCCAGCCGGTGCGGCGGAGCCCCGGATCGATGCCGAGGATGCGAATCGGGCGTGTCATGTCGGCCGTTGATAGCCCCGGGGCGGGCCGGCGCCTAGGCCAACCGCCGGCGCCGCCGCGGAAAGAGCTTGGGCCTACGCGCTCAGCTTCTGCATCAGCGCGTCGGAAATCTCGAAATTGGCGTAGACGTTTTGCACGTCGTCGTGCTCGTTGAGGCTCTCCATCAGCTTCACGACCTTCTCGCCCTGCTCGTCGTCCACCGCCACGGTGCTCTGCGGCTTCCACGTCAGCGCCGACTTGCGGGGCTCGCCGAATTTCGCCTCGAGCGCCTTGCTCACCGCACCGAGCGAATCCGGTGTCGTGAAGACTTCGTGCCCGTTCTCGCTCGACACGACATCCTCGGCGCCGGCGTCGATCGCAGCCTCCAGCATGGCGTCGGCACTGGCCGCCTTGGCATCGAATTCGACCAAGCCGACATGGTCGAACATGAACGACACCGCCCCGGTTTCGGCGAGATTGCCGCCGCTCTTGGTGAAGGTCGAGCGCACTTCGCCCGCCGTTCTGTTGCGGTTGTCGGTCAAGACCTCGACGATGACCGCGACGCCGCCCGGTCCATAACCTTCGTATCGAATCTCGTCGTAGCTCTCGGCATCGCCGCCGGTCGCCTTCTTGATGGCGCGGTCGATGCTGTCTTTCGACATGTTCTCGGCGCGTGCCGCCAGGATGGCGGCGCGCAGCCGCGCGTTCATGGCGGGATCGGGTAATCCCATTTTCGCCGAGACCGTGATCTCGCGCGCCAGCTTGCCGAACAGCTTGGACTTGACCGCGTCCTGCCGCCCCTTGCGGTGCATGATGTTCTTGAACTGCGAGTGTCCCGCCATGGTCCTGGTTCCGTGGTCTGCCCCGAATGCACGCTCGGGTCGATCAACCGGATTGAAAGTCGGCGCGTTATAAAACGCGCCGCCGGCGAAATAAAGTTACTCCCAGAATGTCGGGCTTGCCGGCTCGAGCCGTCCGCCAAGGCGCACGGCGGCGACACGCAGCGCAAGGCCGGTCGTGTCATCGGTCTCGACCGCGATCGCGCACAAGGTCGCCTGCCCCAGCGCCGGCTCGAAGCGGCCGGCCGGAATGCGGTGCAAGAAACGGTTGAGCGGCTCATCCTTGACCATGCCGATGATGGAATCGTAATCGCCGGTCATGCCGACATCCGAGATGAAGGCGGTGCCGTTCGGCAGGATCTGATGGTCGGCGGTGGGCGCATGGGTGTGCGTGCCGACGACGAGGCTCGCGCGGCCATCGCAGAAATGCCCCATCGCCTGCTTCTCGCTGGTCGCCTCGCAGTGAATGTCGATGATGATGGCGTCCGCCACGGCGGCCAGCGGCTGTGCGGCCAGCTCGCGCTCGACCGCCCCGAAGGGATCGTCGAGCGGATCCATGAAGATGCGGCCCATCGCATTGAGGACCAGCACGCGCGCCCCAGTCCGGGTCTCGATCAGCGCGGCGCCGCGACCGGGCGTGCCGGCCGGATAGTTGATCGGCCGAATCAGGCGCGGCGCCCGTTCGATGAAGACGAGCGCTTCCTTCTGATCCCAAGCGTGGTTGCCAAGCGTGATCGCATCCGTACCGGCGTCCACGAGGTCCTGGTAGATCGCTTCAGTGATGCCGAAGCCGCCGGCCGCGTTCTCGCCGTTGAGGGCGACGAAATCGAGCCGCCAGTCGCGCACCAGCCGAGGCAGCCGATCGAGGACGATCGCGCGCCCGCTGCGGCCAACGATGTCGCCAATGAACAGAATCCGCATGGGCTCAAGGTGTCCGGCAATCGATCACTTCGCGCTCGGTTAGCACGAGATCAAGCCGGGCGTCGCGGGGGGTCGCTGGCACTGCGGCAATTTCCTGGGCGGCGAATGCGATACCGATGGCGAGCGCCGCCTGCTTCGATCGCAATGCCGCGATGGTGAGATCATAGTATCCGGCCCCGTAGCCGATACGGTGGCCGGCCCGATCGAAAGCCAAGAGCGGCACGATGAGGATGTCGGGCGCGACCGGGGGCGCTTCGAGCTTCGGTTCGCGGATGCCCCAGACGCCGGCTGCCAGCGGCTCGCCGAAAGCCCATGCGCGCATGATGAGCGGCTGGCCCGGGCCGGCGACCGCCGGCAACGCCAGGCGCGCGCCCGCCGCCGCGAGCCTGCGCAGCAGCGGCAGTGGATTGATTTCGCTCCTGATCGGCATGAAGCCCGCAACGATCGCGTCGGCCAAGGCGGAGACTGGAAATGTTCGCGCCGCAATCAATTCGGCGGCTTGCGCACGGTCCGCAGCGGGCAGCGCGTCACGGCGCGCGAGCGCTTCGCGCCGCAATTCGGCTTTGCTTGGCGGGGACGAGGAACCGGGCAAGGAGCTCATGGCGCGGATCATGGATTACAGCCCCGCCAACGGCCGATCAACGTGGAGAGCGAGAAGCGTCACGATATGGGCTTGGGATAAGCAGGCGTAGGAGTGCGGAGCCGCGATGGCCGTCAGAGCGTTTGATCCCGGGTTCCCTACGAAAGTAGGTGGGCGCCATATGTCCGAGCCCACGAGCCCGGTCAGGGACAGCTCCCTTCAGGATCGATAAGGCCCCGGGGATATTGCCCTAACGCACCCCGCAGCCCCGCCCTGCCAATGTAGTGCAGGCAAGCGTCCGTTGCCACAGCAAGCTTCGCGATGCGGGTTCGTTGGATGGCGCGGCCATCTCATCCGACTGCGATACCCGGCCCACGACTGTAATTGAGGGTCCTCGTCACTCGCTCGATGCGCTCGGCCGCGGAATTGAGCGCTGCCGCAACCGCAGCCTGGGTTTCGACTGTTCGCTCGGCGGAAGCGGCGCGGGCATCCTGCAGCACCATCAGCTCTTCCTCCACGCGTCGCAGCTTGCCGGCCGCCTCCGCGAGCTCGTCCGCGACGGTCAAGGCAGCCATGACGGTGAGCCGCGTATCGCCAATTTCCCCGAAGCTGGCGCGGAGTCGCTCGATCCGCTGGTCAAGGTCCTCCGCGAGCCGCAGCAAACGGCTCTCCTGCCCGTCCTCGCAGGCCATGCGGAATTGCCGGCCGTTGATGGTGACGGTCACTTGCGACATGGCACGTTCGGCTGGCCCCTTGGATTGGTCAATTGTCGTTCGTCTCGATCACTGAGCGGATGGTTTCGATGGCGGCATCGAGCCGCCGGGCAACCTCGTGATTGGTGGTTTCGAGCGCGCGGGCGCGAGCCGTGAGGGCGTCGAGATCGGAGGCAAGACGTGAGCGATCGGCCCCCAGGGCGTGCAGCTGATCGACGAGGCCGTGCTCTGCGCGATCCGCCTCGCGCCGCCGCTCGGCCGCCGCCTCCAAACCATCGAGCGCCTGCGTCAAGCGCTTGGTTGCGGCGTCGATTGCGCTCGTATCGGTCATTGCCGCCACTCCTTCACTGATTGGACTGATTGGACTGATTGGCCCAACCTGAGCCCCCGAAATTACTTGCGCGGCAAGAAGTTAGGATCGGAACTTTACGTGGGCTGAAGGCTTCCCGTCAACGATTTCGCCGAGTTCTCCCCTGCCCTGTGCCTGGCAGGGCGCCCCCGATGGCGGCATTCTTTGACTCCATCAAGGCCCGTGCTAGAGGCTCGATCTAGCAACCCGCCCGGCCCCATCCATGACCAGATCGATATCGCACCTTGCCGCTTCGGCAGCCGCCGCACCATCCGCGACCGCAGATCGCGTCCCCGGCATGGTCGCGACGCCCGGCCCCGACCATGCACGGATGGCGAACGCGATCCGAGCGCTCGCGATGGATGCCGTGGAGCAGGCCAAATCGGGGCATCCCGGCCTGCCGATGGGGACGGCCGATATTGCAACGGTGCTGTTCACCCGATTCTTGCAGTTCGATCCCGCCGATCCGGCCTGGCCCGATCGCGACCGTTTCGTGCTTTCCGCCGGACACGGCTCGATGCTGATCTACGCGGTGCTTCATCTCGTCGGCTATGAGCAGATGACGATCGGGGAGATCAAGCGTTTCCGTCAGCGCGGATCGTTGACGCCGGGCCACCCGGAATTCGGTCATACACCCGGCATCGAAACCACGACCGGTCCGCTCGGCCAGGGCTTGGCCAATGCGGTCGGCATGGCGATCGCCGAGCGTCATTTGGCCACCGTGTTCGGCACCGACATTGTCGACCATTTCACGTTCGTGCTCGCCTCCGACGGTGACCTGATGGAGGGCATCAGCCAGGAGGCGATCGCGCTCGCCGGGCATCTGCGGCTCGCCAAGCTCATCGTGCTGTTCGACGACAATGGCATTTCGATCGACGGACCGCTCGCGCTCGCCGACTCGGTCGACCAAGTGCGGCGCTTCGAGGCAGCCGGCTGGGCCGCCAGCCGCATCGAGGGGCACGATCCCGATACGATCGCGGCGGCGATCGCGAAAGCCAAGGTCTCCGACCGGCCGTCCCTGATCGCCTGCCGCACCACCATCGGATACGGCGCGCCGACCAAGGCCGGGACCGAGAAGGCTCACGGTGCCCCGCTCGGAGCCGAGGAGATCAAGGGCGCGCGCGAGCGACTGGGCTGGCACCTGCCCGCTTTCGAGCTGCCGCCCGATGTGCGTGCGGCCTGGCGCCGGGCCGGAGAGCGCGGCAAGGGGCCGCGGCAAGCCTGGCTGAAGCGCCTCGCCGCGCTGCCGCCCGACCGGCGCACCGAGTTCGAGCGCCGCAGTCGCGGCCAGCTGCCGAAGGATAAAATCGCGATCGCAGTGCGCGGCGTGAAGGAGAGGCTCGCGGCGACGCCGAAGGAGGTCGCCACCCGCCATGCGTCGGAGGGCGCGCTCGACGCATTGACGGCGGCGCTGCCGGAGATGATCGGCGGCTCGGCCGATTTGACCGGCTCCAACAACACCAAGCCGAGAGGCATGCCGGTCCTGTCGGCCGCCGACTATGGGGGACGTTTCATCCATTATGGGGTGCGCGAGCACGGCATGGCGGCGGCCATGAACGGCATGGCACTGCACGGCGGGATCATTCCCTTCTCGGGCACCTTTCTGGTCTTCTCGGATTATTGCCGGCCCGCCATTCGCCTGGCGGCCCTCATGCGCCAACGCGTCATCCATGTGATGACCCATGATTCGATCGGGCTCGGCGAGGACGGGCCGACCCACCAGCCGGTCGAGCATCTGGCTTCGCTGCGGGCGATGCCGAACCTGCTGGTGTTTCGCCCTTGCGATGCGGTGGAGACCATCGAATGCTGGCAACTCGCGCTCGAGGCGCAGGATCGCCCAAGCGTGCTGGCGCTCACGCGGCAGAACCTGCCGCAGCTGCGAACCGAGCCGGAGGATCGCAACCGCTGCGCGGCCGGCGCCTATGAGATCGCTCCGGCGCCGACGCTTGCCGAGGTATCGCTGTTCGCCTCTGGGTCGGAAGTCGCGCTGGCGGTCGCGGCGCAGGCGCTCCTGCGCGCACGCGGCGTGTCGGCCCGCGTCGTGTCGGTGCCGTGCTTTGAGCTCTTCCGGGCGCTGCCCGCGAGTGAGCGGCAGAAGGTCACCGGCAGCGCGCCCGTCAAGGTCGCGGTCGAGGCCGCGGTGCGCCAAGGCTGGGACGAGCTCATCGGCTCGGACGGGGCCTTTGTCGGCATGACGACGTTCGGCGCCAGCGCGCCTTATAAGGATCTCTACGGCCATTTCGGCATCACCGCCGAGAGGATCGCCGAGGCGGCATTAAGCAAATTTGGGCGCGGGTGAGGGCTTGGCGGCCGGAGCCATTGCATTGCGCGCAAGCGATTACTACCAATCTATCCTCAAGTGCAGGGCGGATTTGAACGGGGCGTGACAAGGAGCCGGGAATGTCAGTTCGTGTCGCCATCAACGGATTCGGACGCATCGGCCGCAACGTATTGCGCGCCATTGTCGAGGCGAAACGCGGCGACATCACGGTGGTCGCCATCAACGATCTTGCCCCGCCCGAGACCAATGCGCACCTGCTGCGCTTCGATTCCGTGCATGGCCGCTTTCCGGGCGAGGTGACGGTCAGCGGCGACATCATCGATTGCGGGATCGGGCCGATCAAGGTCACGGCCATCAGGGATCCGGCACAGCTGCCCTGGCGGGAGCTCGCGGTCGACATCGCGCTCGAATGCACCGGCCTGTTCACCTCCAAGGACAAGGCTTCGGCACATCTCACGGCCGGCGCCAAGCGCGTGCTCGTGTCCGCGCCCGCCGACAATGTCGATCTTACCGTGGTTTACGGGGTCAATCACGACAAGCTGACCCGGGACCATAAGGTCGTATCGAACGCATCCTGCACCACCAATTGCCTCGCGCCGCTCGCCAAGGTGCTCAACGATGCGGTCGGGATCGACAAGGGTTTCATGACCACGGTGCACGCCTATACCAACGATCAGCCCTCCCATGACCAGTTCCACAAGGACCTCTATCGTGCGCGCGCGGCGGCAATCTCCATGATCCCGACCTCGACCGGCGCCGCCAAGGCAGTCGGTCTCGTGCTGCCCGAGCTCGCCGGCCGGCTCGACGGCGTGGCCATCAGGGTGCCGGTGCCGAACGTGTCTGAGGTCGACCTGAAGATCTTCGCCAAGCGCGCGACCACGACCGAGGAGATCAACGGCGCCATGAAGCGCGCCGCCGAGCAGCAGCTCAAGGGCATCCTCGGCTACACGGATCGGCCCAACGTCTCGATCGACTTCAATCACGACCCGCGATCCTCGATCTTGCACCTGGACCAGACCAAGGTGGTGGATGGCACGCTCGTGCGCGTGATGTCGTGGTACGACAATGAATGGGGCTTCTCGAACCGGATGGTGGATACAGCCGTTGCGATGGGAAAGCTGATGTGACCGGGGGAAGTCCATGAGCACCGATCTTCGGGTTGCCATCGTGCCGGCTCCGGCCGCCGATCAGAGCCGCGCCCGCGACTTTTACCGCGACAAGCTCGGCTTCAAGCTCGTTGCCGAATGAGCAGGTTCCGCACGCTCGATGAGGTCGACGTCAGGGGCAAGCGCGTGCTGTTGCGCGTCGACCTCAACGTGCCGGTCGGCGAAGGCGAGGTGTCAGACGGGACCCGCATCGAGCGGATGGCGCCGACCATCCTGGAGATCGCCGACAAAGGCGGCAAGGTGATCCTGCTTTCGCATTTTGACCGGCCCAAGGCGCCAAATCCGAAGGACTCGCTGAAGCCGGTCGCCGCCCAAGTTGCCTGCATCATCAAGCGTCCGGTCGCCTTCGTCGAGGACTGCGTCGGCGAAAATGCGGAGGCGGCGGTGCGGGCGATGAAGCCGGGCGACATTCTCTGCCTGGAAAATACCCGCTTCCATGCCGGCGAGGAAAAAAACGATCCCGCCTTTGCGGCGGCGCTGGCCCGGCTGGGCGACATCTGGGTCAATGATGCCTTTTCGGTCTCCCATCGCGCGCACGCCTCGACCGAGGGGCTTGGCCACCTGCTGCCGGCCTATGCGGGCCGCGCCATGCAGGCGGAGCTGGCCGCCTTCCACCGGGTGCTCGACGCCCCGCAACGTCCGCTTGCCGCCATCGTGGGCGGCGCCAAGGTTTCCACCAAGCTCGAGCTGCTCGGCAATCTGATCCCCAGAGTCGATGTGCTGATCATCGGCGGCGGCATGGCGAATACCTTTCTGGCCGCGCAAGGCAAGAACGTCGGCAAATCGCTCTGCGAGCACGAGCTCGCCGGCACCGCCCGCGACATTCTCGCAAAAGCCAGGGCCGAGGATTGCGAGATCGTGCTGCCGGTCGACGCGGTGACGGCGGGAAAATTCGAGGCCAACGCTCCTTCGCGGGTGGTGCCGGTGAATGACGTGGGCTCAGATGAGATGATTCTGGACATCGGCCCCCGCACTGTCGCGTATGTGGTCTCGGTCCTGGCGCGGGTGAAGACGCTTGTTTGGAACGGCCCGTTCGGCGCTTTCGAATTGGAACCATTCGACATCGGCACGATTGAGGTTGCCGAAGCGGCAGCCGAGCTCACCGCAGCCGGAAAAATCGTCGCGGTGGCCGGAGGCGGCGATACGGTTGCGGCCCTCAATGCGGCCGGGGTGACCGAGCGGTTGACCTATGTGTCGGCGGCGGGAGGCGCTTTCCTCGAATGGATGGAGGGCAAGGCCTTGCCTGGGGTCGAGGTGTTGCGGATAAAATAGGGCCGGGAATTCTTGCGCATGGCTACCTTTCCGCATGGCTCTTGAAGGAGGCTCAAATGAACCTCGCTGAACTCAACAAAGTGGCCGAGACGATGGTGGCGCCGGGCCGCGGCATTCTCGCGGCCGACGAATCCTCGGGCACCATCAAGAAGCGGTTCGATGCCATCGGTGCCGAGTCGACCCCCGACAACCGGCGCGACTACCGCGAGATGCTGTTCCGCTCGACCGAGGCAATGTCGAAATATATATCCGGCGTCATCCTCTATGACGAAACCATCCGCCAGAACGCGAAAGACGGCACGCCGCTGGTCAAGGTGATCGAAAGGGCCGGCTCCCTGCCGGGCATCAAGGTCGACAAGGGCATCAAGCTGCTGCCGTTCTGCCCGAACGAGGTCGTGACCGAAGGCCTCGACGGCCTGCGCGAGCGCCTGATCGAGTATCGCGGGCTCGGGGCCAAATTCGCCAAGTGGCGCGCGGTCATCGACATCGGCGCCGGTATCCCGAGCTATGCCTGCATCCTGACCAATGCACATGCGTTGGCGCGCTATGCGGCGCTCTGCCAGGACGAGGGCATCGTGCCGATCGTCGAGCCCGAGGTGCTGATGGACGGCGATCACGACATCGATCGCTGCTATGTCATCACCGAGTGGACGCTCAAGACCGTGTTCGAGCAGCTCTATTACCAACGGGTCGCGCTCGAAGGCATGGTGCTCAAGCCCAACATGGTGATCGCGGGCAAGAAATGCGGCAAGCGCGCTCCCGTCGGCGAGGTCGCCGAGAAGACCGTCAAGGTGCTGAAGGCCTGCGTTCCCGGCGCCGTTCCGGGCATTGCTTTCCTGTCCGGCGGCCAATCGGACGAGGACGCGACCGCGCATCTCGACGCCATGAACAAGACCGGCGGCCTGCCTTGGAAGCTCACATTTTCCTACGGCCGCGCCCTGCAGGCGGCGCCGCAAAAGGCATGGGCCGGCAAGAGCGAAAACGTCGCGGCCGGGCAACGCGCCTTCGCGCATCGCGCCATGATGAACGGCCTTGCCGCGCTCGGCCAATGGAAATCGGAGCTGGAGAGGAGGGCGGCATGAAATCTTCACCCTCCTGTGGGTAAAAGGGGGAGCATCAGCGCCCCCGAACCGCCCGATTGCGGGGCAAGCGATTCGCGATGACGTCCCGAGGAGACAGGACCGGACCGAGGCGCCCTGATCCGCGCCTCTACCTCGTAAGCCCCGAGGTCGCCGAAGCGGTCGAGCTTGAGGGCAGGATGACCGATGCGCTCGGTGGTGTCGATGTGGCGGCCGTTCTGTTGCGCCTGCCGGCAAGCGACGACCGGACCTTGATCAATCGCGCGAAAGTCCTTGCACCCCTTGTCCAGAACGCCGGCGCAGCGCTCCTGCTTGACGGCCATCCCGACATCGTCGCACGAGCCGGGGCGGACGGCGCGCATCTCACCGGCATCGATGCTTTCAGCGCAGCCGAATCCCTACTAAGGCCGGCGCGGATCGCCGGCTGCGGCGGGCTGAAAACGCGTCACGATGCCATGCTGGCGGGCGAAGGCGGCGCCGATTACGTCCTGTTCGGCGAGCCCGATCGGGCCGGGCTGCGTCCTTCCTTCGATGCGGTGCTGGAGCGCGTGGCCTGGTGGGCGGAGGTCTTCGAGGTGCCGTGCGTCGGCTATGCGGCGACGCTCGCCGAGGTGAATTTGCTCGCGGCAAGCGGGGCGAACTTTGTCGCGGTCGGTGATTGCATTTTCGATGACAGCCGCGGCCCGGCGGCGGCGCTTGCCGATGCGGCGGGGCGGCTTGCCCGCCCGGAGGCGGTCGGATGAGTGCGCGCCGGCGGGCAGCAGCGGCGGGCCTTCTTGCGGCCTACGCGGCGAGCGGGCTGCTCGCATCCGCCGCCGCGCCAGTCGCCCAGACGCTGGCCCAAGCGCCGTCCACTTCCACCGCCAAGCCGCCACCGCGCCAACCCGGTGCGGCAAAATCCGGGCCCGGGCAGGTTTCGCCCGCCTTGACGGCGGGGGCCGCTTCCGCTCACGAGCCCGATCTCGCCTTCGGGGCTTTCCAGCGCGGCTACTATCTCACCGCCTTTAGGATCGCGACCCAGCGGGCCCAGGAAAAAAACGACCTCAAGGCGATGACGCTGCTGGGCGAGATTTACAACAACGGCCTGGGCGTTGCCCGCGACGACAACAAGGCCGCCGAATGGTACCGGCGCGCCGCCGACCGCGGCGATCGCGAAGCGATGTTCGCGCTTGCAATGTTCCGGCTCTCCGGCCGCGGCGGCGCGACCAATCGCGAAGAGGCGACCAAGCTTTTGGCCGCCGCCGCCAAGCTCGGACACGTTGCCGCCGCCTACGATCTCGGGCTGCTCTATCTCGAAGGTCAGTTGTTTCCGCAGGATTTCGCGCGCGCAGCCCAGCTCTTTCAGAGCGCCGCGCAAGCCGGCAATCCGGAAGCCCAATACGCGCTCGCGACGCTCTACAAGGATGGCAAAGGCGTGCCCAAGAACCTTGTCGAAGCCGTCCGCCTGCTCGCCGCGGCGGCCCTTGCCGACAACACTGACGCCGAGCTCGAATACGGCATCGCGCTGTTCAACGGCACCGGGGTCGGCAAGAATGAGGCGGCCGCGGCTGTGCTTCTTCGCAAGGCGGCACGAAAGGGCAACCCGGTCGCGCAGAACCGGCTGGCCAATATCCTGAGGATGGGCCGTGGCGTGCCGATCGATCCGGTTCAGGCGATCAAATGGCATCTGATCGCCAAGGCCGGCGGCGACCACGACCCTGCGCTCGACGATTTCATGCAAAATCAGAAGCCGGAAGTGCGCGCCGCCGGCGAAAAGGCGGCACAGCCGTGGCTTGAGGCGATCAAACAATCGCGCTCTTGACGCGCCTGCGCCCGGCGGGCACATCCATCGCTGGCCAGCATCACCCGGTCTGCGGTGGGCATGAGCGGGGCGGCCAACCCGGACCCCACGCCGCGAACCTTCGCGATGGCGCGTCGGCCACCGAACCATCCGACGCCGCGGTTCATGACGACAATCATCCGGCGAGCTCGTTCCATGCTTCGCTCCGCGCTTCTCAATGTCATGATCAAGGCCGCTCACAAGGCCGGGCGCGCGCTCAAGCGCGATTTCGGCGAGATCGAGCACCTCCAGGTTTCGTTGAAAGGACCGGCAAATTTCGTCACCGCCGCGGATCGCCGCGCCGAGGAGATACTCTGCGAAGAGCTTGCCGCCGCGCGTCCCGGCTATGGCTTCGTCGGCGAGGAAGGCGGCCGTCGCGAAGGCACCGACCGGACCCATACCTGGATCGTCGATCCGCTCGACGGCACGTCGAACTTCCTGCACGGCATTCCGCATTTCGCCATATCGATCGGGCTGGAGCGGGAAAGCACGATCGTCGCGGGCGTCGTCTACAATCCGATCAACGACGAGCTCTTCACCGCCGAGCGCGGCAAGGGCGCGTTCGTGAACAATCAGCGGCTGCGGGTGGCGGCGCGAAAGCGGCTTGCCGACGCGGTCATCGCCTGCGGGCTGCCCCATCTGGGGCGCGGCGACCTGGCGCTGGGGGGCAAGGAGCTCGCCGCCGTGCAGCACAAAGTGGCAGGATTGCGCCGGTTCGGAGCCGCCTCGCTCGACTTGGCCTGGGTCGCTGCCGGGCGTTTCGATGGCTATTGGGAGCGCAACCTCTCGCCATGGGATA
>WNGQ01013994.1_pt1 | contig 12357 bp, 10 predicted proteins | sample 5407661 | NCBI WGS metagenome assembly WNGQ01 (sample SAMN13153382, study PRJNA577476) | soil metagenome | isolation source: 60 cm soil or saprolite under Garry oak tree replicate 2 | place: USA:California | collected 2016-06-15
GTTTTTCTTGCGCTTTGCTGCGTTTATGCGGCTGTGGCGATCGTGCAGATAGTACCTCACGTCATCGACCGACTTGACGACCCGAGCTGGCAGCGGGCAAACGATCTTCTTGGCCTCAATATTCCGCCCCGAATTTCAAGCCGTGCCGAGATCCCTTTGGTTTCGATTGGGCATTTTTTGCTCTTCGTGACCTCTTTCTTCAGCGGCTTCTTCATCGGGACGTCGCGGCGTAACAGCGACATTGTCATTTCCTTCGCGCGATATTCGATTCTGTTTTATGCCATCTACGGCTTGGCTGCGTTGGTAATCACGCCAAATATGGTGCTATGGGCGCCAAAGTTGGCCTATCGCGGAAGCCTGACCGCGACCTTCATCAACCACAACACTGCTGCGACATTCGTCGGCGCAGGCGTGATCCTGTGGTTCTGTTTCGCCTTCTCTTCGTTGTTGTCCTTTCGATTTTCGTCGATCCGTTTGCTGCTGCTCGCACGATCAAACGAGAATCTGGCGTTTAAAATCATTACTCGATCGGCGGCCGCGCTCGCGTGTTTCTTTGCTTTGCTTTTGACAGGTTCGCGCGGCGGCCTGATTTGCGCCTCGCTGGGCTTGCTTGTGGCAATCATCCTCATGGTCGCCAACGGGCGGAAGCTGACATTCTGGCGTGTTGCACTTTTCAGTGGCCTGGCGCTGGCGATCGTCGTCATACTGCTCGGTCGCACAAGCAGAATCGGAAGCCAGGGTCTGTTCGACGACGCGCGGTGGTCGGTATATGGGTTTTGCTTGGAGGCGATCCGGCAGCGGCCGCTTTTCGGAGCCGGCCTCGGCACTTTTGCGGATCTGTTTCCCTCACTTCGAGCCGACGATTTCTACAGTTGGGGCGTGTGGGAATCCGCTCACTCGACAATTCTCGAGATTGCGGTCGAAATGGGGTTGCCCGTCTTGGCTGCGATTGTAATTGCTGCGACGGCCTCGCTGTTCATCCTGGGTCGCGCCGCGGCCAAATCTGAAGGACGAAGTCGACGCTTGCTGGCAGCGATCACCGGGATTGCGGTCCTTAGCTATTTACATTCGACAATCGACTTTTCCTTGCAGATACCTGGCTATTTTATCTTATTCGGAATTCTGCTCGGTTGCGGTCTAGCGAGAGCGCTGTCCACGTCGGGGGAAGCCAGCGCAGTGGCCGAGGGCGCGCCTGCCTGAATCTCAGCAATTTGCGTGGGGTCCCGGGTGGATTAACAAACCGGCTATCGATCGGCCAAAAGGACTTTTCGGTCAGCCTGTGACACCGATGTACCAAGGGCCTTGACCTCGTACCAGAATCTGGCGTCGTTAGCTGCTTGTATCTTGAGCCAATGATAATCTGTCGACTGCCACGGACGGATCGCTTCCGTCAGATTGTCCAGGACCATGTCGCCCTTTGTCGTTATAACGACAAGGACAAGATGCCCTATTCCCGATGATGTCTTGACGACCGAAAGCCGCAGGGCTTTCGCGGGCAAACCACTCTCCAGCAGTTCGTGCCGCTTAGTGACCGCGTAATCGTTGCAGTCCCCCATGACCGGTGCAATTGCCCAACCGTCCTGAAGTTCCGGGCCATAGTTCTTGGGTGACGGAATAATGGATATGTTGACATCGTGGTTGACCCGCTCCAGCAAATCGGAGGTCTCCGCGTTCAGGTCAATGCGTTCGATTTCCGTCGGATTCGATTTGCAGTCGGAAGGGTAGCGAAGACAAAAGCGAACGTGCTGGAACGGCGCTAACGTAGGAGAGCCGTCTACGATCGACATTGACGGTTTAGAATCCTGGGGAAGTCGGTTACGCGCGTCGGCGTTGCCTGCGCATGCCAAAAAAACCGCGAAAATAATCGATAATGCGTATCGCGCCATGAAAGCCGCCCCCGATCGAATCTGATGCGATCGCCGGTGGGCGCGCTATCGATTGGTCAATTTTCAGGTCGCGGAGTTAAATCTTCGCTATCGAACAGCATTAACGAATAGTGTCGACAGCGGTTCCTTCTCAGAGCGCGGAAGTCTTGCTCCGGCGAGCACGCAAAGCGGGCAGGTGATTTGAGTGCCAGTTATAGGCCGTATCAATGATCGACCGAAGATCGTGCCGTGGGGACCAGCCAATAATCCTTCCGGCGAGAGTGTTGTCAGCGACGAGCGCCGGGGAGTCGCCTTCGCGACGTGGCCCGTACTTGACATCGAAGTCTTTGCCCACGACGCGTCGGACGGTCTCGAGTAATTCTTTCACCGTTGTTCCGTGACCGGTTCCAAGATTTAAGGCATGACTTGTCCCGTTATTCAACAGATGCTCGATCGCGCGGGTGTGTGCGTCGGCGAGATCGAGCACATGAACGAAATCGCGAACACAGGATCCGTCGCGCGTATCGTAGTCCGTGCCTAATACCTGAAAATAGGGCCGATGGCCCAAGGCAGCTTCGATTGCAATGGGGATCACGTGAGTTTCCGGCGAATGCCATTCGCCGATTCGCCCCTCAGGGTCCGCGCCGGCAGCATTGAAGTAGCGCAGGACGCAAGATCGAAGGCCTTGGTAGCGATCGAGATCGTTCAAGATCTGCTCGACGATGAGCTTGCTTCGGCCATACGGATTGATTGGGCTCTGAACGTGAGCCTCGTTCATTGGTATCGATAGGGGAATTCCGTATGTGGCGCAGGTCGAGGAGAAGACGATCTTGTCAATCCCTTCAGCCTGCGCGGCCCGAAGCAACGATATCGTTCCGGCGACATTGTTGTCATAGAAGCCACTCGGGTCGCGAACCGAGTCACCAACCTCAATCGCAGCAGCGAAATGTATGATCGCTCGCGGTTTGTATTTCGCAAGAATCTTATCGAGTTTACTGCGATCCCGAATGTCGCCGACCTCGAGCGGGCCCCATTTGGCAAATTCGGCGTGACCATTTGAGAGGTTGTCATAAATGATCGGCGTGAAGCCCTTGCTAAACAGATCGAGACAGGTGTGCGCCCCGATATAGCCTGCCCCGCCAGCAACAAGAATATTTGTCATTTACTGGAAATTCCCCGGACGCATCTGCGTTCCTACTTCATCTGATTATGACCCGGAATTCGCCTGTGGGAGCATAAACTCTGGTTGAGGGCTGAACGGCAGGAGCACGAGTCGGCGATGGGGGCGCGCCCCCTGGACAGAAGCAACGTTGCGGTCAGAAGTCCGTGGTCCAAAAGTTCTTGATGCAAGCTGACAGCCATTGCAATATTTCGACAAATCCCCAGCCGAGGAAACCGAGCCATGCGATCATGACCGACACGATCAGTGTAGCCAGCACGCAGACGGCGACTTTCCTGCCCGTTCGCGCGGGCGAAAGCCGAGGCTTGATAGCCGGATCTTGCAAGTCGACGCGCTGAAGGTCGTTCATTTATCGTTATCGCCATTTGACTAGCGATTAGTAACTGCGATGCTCGTGGCGAGCAATCTCAAGGGTAAATTAACGTAAAGGGAGCGCTTTTTATGTCATTTATCGCAAACGGATTATCCTTACTTTCTTATCCATGCTTAGACTGGCGACCGCGGGCGGCGCTACGGCAATCAGCTGTAGCAGCGATCTGCTATGCGGCAGTTGAATTGGTCGGATAGGTGGATGCTTGTCCGACTGGTCACAACACGTGGCGTTCGCTCACAAACGTGAGTGCCATCGCGTCAGGTCGGTCGTTGATATCAGGAAGGTACCGACTGCAATGCTCAGTCGGCTTCCTTTTGAGGGCAGGGAAGATGTTGTTCAATAAGCGTTATCGGAGAGCAGAAGGGAAGGGATCGTTACGATCAATATTTTCGCGTCCAAGGCCATCGACCAGTTGAGGGCGTAAAACGTATCGCACGCAACACGCTTGTTATATGTCGTCGTGCTACGACCGCTAACCTGCCAGAGCCCAGTTATGCCTGGCCGGCACGCAAGGTAAGCGCCTACTGAGCTCGAATACCTGACGAGTTCCTCCTCGGTCACAGGGCGCGGTCCCACAATACTCATCTCGCCCCGAAGGACGTTGAACAACTGGGGAAGCTCGTCCAGACTCGACTTGCGTAGAATGGCGCCGATCGCGGTAACTCGTGGATCGTATCGCAACTTGCGGTTGGCCCCCCACTCAGCCGCTGCTATCGGATCGGACTCGAGGAACAGGCGCAAACGGTCCGGTGCATCCGTCACCATTGTGCGGAATTTCAAGCAATCGAAATATTTTCCATTGAACCCTACGCGCCGGTGGCGAAAGAGCGCCGGACCGGGTGAGGTGGCGATCGTTGCAACGAAACAGATAATCAACAAAGGAGCGAGCAAGACGATTCCAGAGAGAGCTAATGCAATATCAATGATCCTCTTCGGGGTTAGCCCGATGGGAGCCGTTACTGCTGACGCGAATTGCAGATCATTATGTGTATCGGTCAAACTGTTCATTTCGGTACTCCAATAACGACTTCCCAACTCTAATAACGATCCCTAAAAAGCCCCCCTTATTTATCGATTTCTCTTTACCGTTTTTTTAACAAATTAATGGGCGCTGCACAATTAAAGCAAGCCCGTATTGTCGGCAAGTTCTCATTAAACTGAATCGACTAACATTTTAGGTTTGTTAACCATTTTTGGATGCTCCGGAAAATGAGCATGTCGTGGGCATGGAACGTCCAAGAATCGGACACCTAAATGTTGCATCGCAACTAAAGGGGCTCGGGAGGGCGGCTCTAGCATGAGTCCCTCGGTGAGGTAAAAAGGTTTGCATTTATTTCGATTTTTATGCGCCCTAATTGGATCTGGCGGCGACTTGTCAGAGAGGGAACCGGCCCCTTGAAGCACCCTTGAATCCAAACCGCGCCAATGTTGCGACGGACTTGGGTAGCATTGCCAATTGTGTTGGCCTAAGCGACCCCCGACGCTAGTTCGCGCGGATGGGTGATCGCCGTTCCATGTTGACGGATCAATCAGGGGCGGGTCCGTGCTGACGAGGATCCCGCAAATGGCCCCGCAGCGGCCGGTATCCCAGGTCAGGAGCCGGCACGAAGTCGTTGGGCTGATGCTCTACCTCGCGCCCGACGAAAACAACGAAGCCTTGGCCTGTTGCAATGATGTCGCCGGGCTGAAGGCTTGGGTCGTTCATGGCCGGCTGCGTTCGCTTCCTCCTTTTCGGACGGGGGAGGAATCGCCGCCTGCATGCGCGCGTTCGCGACGAACTCGTCGGCCCGGCGGCGCGCGTCCTCGACCCGCTGCTACCACTGTTCGCGTGTCAGCGTGGAGTCGGAGAAATCCTCCGGCTGCTGGCCGAAACAGCACGCCGTGATGCCATCAGCGACCAGGCAACGATCAGAGCCGTCGTCCAAATAGTCATGACATGGACTTTACGAGTTCGGGCCTATCCCGAATGGATCGATGATCTCATTTATTGTCGACGCGAAAAGTAAGCAACAAAAAACCGGGATCTGCGAGCAAAGACTTTTCAGGCACGAAATTTCTGCAATGCGTCCGAAAAAGCCTTTTGCTTGGAGCTGTCGAGCCGTTCAATCCGCGTCTGAAGCAACGAGCGAGCTGGCTCGGGTGCGCTCAGGTAGACACGGGCGGCCACATCCTCAAATCCATACCGTATAAGCAATTGAAATTCATTAAGTATTCTTTGTCGAACTGACTCGGGCGCAGTAAGAACGAGAGGCATCGCAATGAGGGCTCGACGGATCGATATCCAGCCTTCATTTGGCGAGGTTTCGTAGGACATCGCGAGCAGATCGAAGGAGTGTTCGTTCAAAATCCCTTGCTGAACCTCTACGTCGAACAGCACAAGCCAAACGAATGATTGGCGAGGTGAGCAGCTCAAGATCTGTCTGGACCGAGTTTCAACGGACTTGGTGTGCGAATCGAACTCGTTGACGGCTCCGGATCGTAAGGCGGTCTGCGCTAACGCAATTTGCATCAGCAACATTGCTCTCTGGGAATGAGTGTCGCAAGCGCCCAGATGCTGCGCCGCCTGACTCTCCAATGTCCGCGTAAAGATCGCAGGTCCGAACGTCTCGAAACGCAGTAGATGACTTCCAGCATCTCGAAAATCTTCGGCGGCCTCGCTCTGTGGAAGAACGAAAATCCCCCAGGCCAGCCCCAAGCAGCCAATCAAAAATGTCAGGCCTCGCAGAACGAACAATCCGAGCGAGTGCTTTGGCGCTGCAGGCAAGATCTAGACAGTCTCTGATGGGGCTTTTTCGTTTGTGTAGTAGTTATAACGCCGATCGGAGTAGCCTTCAAAGCGGCGCATGACTGCCTCGTCGGCCTTGTTGAGCACAGCGCCCAGCAGTCGCTCCGGCACAATGGGGGAGGCTGTAACCGCTTTGAGAACCTCGTCGGTGGACGTGCTACCCCACTCGACGACCAGAACAAACGCATCGAACAGATGGGCCACGGCCTTCACGTCGACCACCGGAAGGATGGGAGGCAAGTCGACGAGGACATAGTCGTAGTCGCTCTTGGCCTCCTTCAACATCTGCCTCATTGCCGGCGAGTTCAAGATGTCCGAGCTGTTAGACGGCTTGATCTGTGTCGAAGATGGCAAGAAATCAAACTTAAATTTGGAGTCCGTGATCACTAGATCGCTAAAGCCTGATTTGTCGGCGACCATGTCGAGTAGGCCTGCCGCACCCGCGTAGCCAAGCGTTTTGGTCATCGACGGATTTCGTAAATCGGCATCAATCAATAGCGTGCGGCCGCCGCTTTTTGCCACGAAGGCGGCAAACCCTGTCGCGACCGTCGTTTTTCCTTCACCGGGAAGCGCTGAGATGAAGCCGATAATCCTGCCGCCGGTCGGGTGGAGATCGATGGCAACCTTGATATATCGCAGGGCTTCGGCTGTTGCCGAAAACGGCGCAACTTCGCTTATCTGTCGAAATGCTCTCGAATTTGGCGTCTCGCTTGCCTTACCCAGAACCGATCTTTTTTCGTTGAACGCCGGCAGAACGGCAAGACAACTGGTCCCCAAAAGGCTCTCGAGCTGCGCGCGCGTGTGAATCTGCCGATTCATTTGCTCGCGAGCAAACGCAGAAACCAACCCAAGACCCAACCCACAAACGGCTGCCAGCGCCAGCGTCAAGCCAATCTTGGGAGAACTCGCCGAACGGGGCGGAGACGCCACCGTGACAACCCGAGCTTCGGTCGAGGGAAACGATTGCTGTTGCACCGATTGAGTGAACCGCGACAGAAATGTTTCGTAGATGCCGCGATAGGTATTTGCGGCAGTTTCGAGTTCGCGCAATCGGACCTGCGATTGCCGGGTCGCTCCGGATTGCTGGAAAACCTCGATCATCCGCTTGTCGATGGACTCTTCCTGGCTCTTCGCAATCTGGAGCTCGCTCTTGTAACTCTCGGCGATGCGAGAGATTTCATCCCAGATCGCGCGCTGCAAGGCATTGAAGGTTTCCTTGTCCGTCCGTTGTTCCAGAACGCGTGATATGCGGTCAAGTTTTGCCCGTGCTTGGCTGGTATCGGCTCGCGCCTTTGCTAAGGCTATTCCCAACTGATCGAGCTCGACTTCACTGGCCAGCTTGCCATCTACGCCGATAATAATGCCGTTCTGAGACTTAAAATCCTGAACTTCCTTGTAGGCTTTGCTTGCTTGTTCGCGCAGCTCTCCGATCCGTTGTTCAAGCCAAATGCTGGCGCGATGCGTTGCCTCAAATTTCGCCTGTAGCTGGTCTTCGATGTAGGCTTCAGCGAAGGCGTTGGCGATATTCGCGGCCTTTTCCCGGTCAAGAGAGGTGTATGAAATTTGCTCGATGTAGCTCCGCCCCAATCGTAGAACACGCAAATTGTCTTTAAGCGTGGCAAGGACGCGGCGCAGCTGTTCATCGTTCGACGGCTCCGGCTCCGACGTCAAGTTGAGTAGCGAGAGGATATGGCGCTTAAGACCACGGCCAGCGCCTACAAACTCCGCATCCTCAGTCAAGTGCAATCGATGGATAACCGCGATCGCGACCTTTTCAGATTTTGTGGTCTCAATTTCGCTCTCGACGGAGGCGTCTTCAATCGTCCGATTCTCGGATGACATTTCGGACTGCGTCCAAGTCACCCTCTTGGTATCGATGATCATATCTGCTTGCGCAGTATATTTCGATGGCGAGATAGCGACGTAAGTCGCGCCGACAGTAATGCCCAAACCCGTAACTAGCGCTATAAGGCGCCACTGCCTGTTCAAGAAATCCCGAATCTGGAGTAAAGAAACAAATCCGGAGTTGGCCGACGACGTTCATTTAAAATCCCTTGCCCTGGTCGAACCCAGTCGATCCATCAAGATCTCTAACGGGTCGGACTTATGGTATTTGCAGCAGTTGCCGCCACACCGTTTGCGTTTGTCGCGATTGTGGGGACGATGGCCGCAATCAGGACAGGTATTGTACCACCCCCCTCCGCCAGGCTGTGTAGTCGCCCCGGTGAAGTGTTTGGATTGGTAACAACCACGCTGCCGAAGCCGCTCGTGGCAGAAGCCAATGCTGCGGTTGTCGCTGCAGTCGACAGATCCCCCGCGACTGCGGCAAACGCGGCCTGAAACTGTCCATCCTGGAAGCTCGCCACAGCCTGCTGGATCAGCAAGCCCGCTTGCTGGTCGATGGTTGAACAGGCTATCGCGGCTTGGGCGAGACCGGCAGCGATCGCTGTTTGAAAGCGCGGTGTGGCCTCCGTCGCGACACGAACGAAATCTACCGCAAGCGAGGCGTCGGTTCCCGCGAGATCTCGCACAAACGCTTCAACGGTTCGGGTGTCGGAATCGGGAGAGATAAAAGCCTGAGGATTTGACTTGAATTGGCTAATAGACTGAGCGGACACTGGCGGGTTCACACATGCGGCGGCCCACACGTCACCAATGGATATTGCGAGCAAGATCTGAACGAACAGCGTCTCGACGAGAAGTCTGGCACGCATATAGGAACCCTCAACTATTTGTTTCTGATCGTAAATATGCACGCAACCTACACCAGGCAGGAGGGCGTATCAACCGAACCTTACCGTTAGGGTTGATCAGCCAGGTATATCGGGCAAGGGCAGATTCTCACTTAATGCATTGAAAGAACTAATGTTTTAGAATAGCTTGTTTCCGGCGTACTCAAGGATCCTTCGTTCGAGAAAGGCTTGGAGGGGTGAGACATCGGTCGATTTCGGTAGGTCACCATACGGCGATGGCGAGTTGACAAGTGTTATCCTCTCCTTCTGGCCTTCAGGAACTCAGGGTGCAGGGGCGACGTCCAAGGTTGGCGGCGGACCTCAGGATCTATGCTGTCGGCGATATCCACGGCCGTATTGATTTGCTGAATGAACTGCTGGCCCAGATCGATGCAGATATTGCGCTCCGCCCAACGGAAAGACCGCTTTACGTTTTTTTGGGTGACTACATCGACCGGGGATCTTCATCGCGCGAAACCATCGACAGGTTGATCGAACGTGGCGCGACGAATGCGTCCGTGTTCCTAAAGGGCAATCATGAACTAATCGCGATCAGGTGCTTGAGCGATCGTGGTCTCTTCGATCAATGGATGCGTCTGGGCGGCGTGGAAACTCTGATATCGTACGGGGTCGTCCCCCCTGAAACCCGGGCAAGCGCAAAGCAAATCGTCGAGCTACAGGCAGCCTTTCACAGCGCATTACCCCAAGCGCATTTTCGCTTTTTTCGGGACCTGCAAACTTCGTTCGCGTGCGGAGATTTCTTCTTCGCTCATGCTGGCGCGCGACCCAACGTCGAGCTATCGCGACAAAAGGAGAGCGATTTACTTTGGATAAGAGAAGAATTTCTGTCCTCGAATGAGGATTTCGGCAAGATCATCGTTCACGGGCACACGCCGACCTGTGAAATCGAAGTTGGACCAAACCGGATCAATATCGATACGGGAGCCTTTGCGACCGGTCGCCTGACATGCCTTGTGATCGAGGGCGAGTCATTGTCCGTGATCGATACTCGTCATCAATAAATCCCTGAGTTTCCGGCAACACTGTTGGCTGAGCTATCGCGGCCGCCTATTTGCGCGTCGGTGCGATCAGTGCCGTTTCGAACGCGAGCGGCATCGTTGGCATCACGTCATCGCGCCAAGCCTGTTGGAGAAGTCTCATCTTTTCCTCGAACTGTACCAATCGATGACCGAAAAGCAGGTCTCTTGAGATCACAGGGGGAGGCGAGGCTTTTGGGTCGAAAGATGCGGCCTCGGCGCGATAGGCTGTGCTCGCGCCAACAAGGCCCAGCGCGAACAGGCCGACACCTGCGGCAAGCGCACAACCCAAAATGGCCTTGGGCACGACGGCCAACTCGACATCAGCAAAAATTGCGATCAAGAGTGCGATGGTCGCCGGATACATGACTCTTTCGCCCGGATTGGCCATGCCGAAACCGGTTGGCGGCAAACCTGCAGCCAACAGCAGGAGAAGCACACCGGCAAGCAGCTGCGGCCTGCGAAGGATCGCAATCGAGCCGGACTTCCTGATCGCAAAGACTGCAAGCACGGCCAATGCAATCAGGAAGATTGCATCTACTATTAATCCTGCACCCAGAAACACTATTCCGTATCGCTCAGACGCATTGAAGCCGAATACGATCGGATTGTGAAACGGAGCGGCTTTAAGGACCGTGTAGATCTTGTAAGCGAAAATGTTGACGTGTTCGACATGCAAGAACTCGCTCAATACGCCCGGATTGACGTTTCGGATCTGATACCACGCCAAAAGCGCAATTGATGGAGCTACTCCGAGACAAGCCGCGAACACGCGCCGCTTAAAGAGCGCGCTGCAGCCGATCAAGACGAGAATGGAGATGAAAGCCCAGCCATGCGCGAAAAATCCCAGAACTGAAAAGAGACAAATCCATTTGGCGTCCACTTGGAAGCGCTCGGGCAGTGCAAGATAGAGCAGAATAACGGTTAGGCCGAACTGATATCCCATGTAGCCATTCCAAAAAGGCGAATTCAGAACGACCGTTGATATCAAAAGGGGCCATGCGACGAACGGATCGAGACGATACCGCGCGATCACTCGATTGATCGCGTACAACGAAAGGCCCGCGTACAAGAATACAACAATTCGACTGGTCGCCATGGGTGAGGCGAACAGCAAGCATGCGCTTACGATCGTCTGAAATAATGCGTAGGGTACCGGGTAATTCTTCAACGCAAAGTCTGGTGAAGGAGTTCCGGATGCCAGCTCATTGAAGACGTAGCCTTGATAGATCCATTCCGGCAAATCTTCGAGCGGGGTATAGGGGAAAGAGAAGGCGACAAGCCCAAGGATCGTCAAGACCAGCACCGAAAAGATGATCGTCGCGCGCACTGTCGGTCGCTGCATCGATATACCTTGTTGTAAGCAGAGGATCATATCCGTCAGGTCTCGAACTGCATCGTCAACACAACCCTGTGCGCGGCCATGTCAGTTTCGTATCAACTGGCAATCAGTACAATAAGAACCATCAGTACACCGCAGATGCGGCTATTGCGATCCTGAAGCGCGAATACGATCGGGTCATCGTCAATCGCCCGCCGATGAGCCAACACCACTACGCGTGCGAGCCAATAAAGCAGGACGGGACATATCAGCCAAAGTATCTCAGGATGATGGTATAGCTCGCGCACAGTTGAGGACGAGATATAGAGCGCGAAAATGGTGACGGCGTTGAGACCGCTCGCTGCTGCCAGTGCCCCGACAATAGGTAGATCGGCCAGGCGGTAGTTCCGATTCCGGGGATCCGGCAGTTCCTTGTCGATGCGTACCGCCAGCTCGACATAACGCTTGACCAGTGCGAGGCTTGTGAAGACGAACATTGAAAAGGCGAGTAACCACTCCGAGGGCACCACCGGGAGAGCAACGGCGCCCGCGATCACTCGTATCGTATAAAGCATTGCTAGAACGACAACGTCGACCATGAGCTTGCGCTTCAGGCTCAACGAATAGGCTAATGTCAGGGCAAAGTACGCGGTAAGCGCGCCTGCGAGCGTAAGCGAGGCGGCAACTGCGCAAGCGAAGGAAAGAACCAATAGCAAAGGGATCGCGATCACACCGTGCGAGAGCGGGATCGTACCGTAGGCGAAAGGCCGCTTGTGCTTGGTCGGGTGGCGTCGATCGGCATCGAGATCAACGAGGTCGTTCAGCAGATAGACCGATGAAGCGCACAGTGAAAAGGCGGCAAACGCCAGAAATGCGTTGAGTATGAAATGCGGTGCATACGCGTGGGCCGTCAGGAGGGGAACGAAAACCAGGAGGTTCTTGACATATTGATGCACCCGGAGCGCCCTGAGCCAGGTGCGTAGGGGCGGTCGTGAACTGTCGATGCGTTCGACGGCGATCCCAAGCCCCTCAACCTTTCTCATCAGAGCGGGAGAATTGCTTAC
>WNGQ01005532.1_pt1 | contig 12355 bp, 9 predicted proteins | sample 5407661 | NCBI WGS metagenome assembly WNGQ01 (sample SAMN13153382, study PRJNA577476) | soil metagenome | isolation source: 60 cm soil or saprolite under Garry oak tree replicate 2 | place: USA:California | collected 2016-06-15
GGCTGCAACGCCGGCGAGGAGCGCGCCCGGATCCTCCTCCCGGTGCAGGAAGAACGAGACCCGCACCACGTTCCGCCAATCGCAGCCGCTCTCCCGCAGCAGCACGCCGGCACGCGGCAGGATGTCTGCATATTGCTGTTGCAGGCCCGGGTAGCGCTCGCAGGTCATGCCGGCGAGAAACACCATCGGGCCCCAGACGAGATGGCGGATGAAGCTTTGCGGCGGCTGGTGCTCGGTCACCTGGCGGGCCGGATTGCCGGCGGGCGCCGCCATCGCGAACAGATCAAGCCCGACATCGGCCGCGGATTCGAAATGCGGCACCGAGATGTAGCTCGATCCGGCCGCGCGCGAAGGCCCGACCAGGGCAGCGGCGCGCGCGTTGCTGCCTTCGGTGCGCGCCGCGGCGGTACGGCCGAAGATGCGCGTGCGCACCGTGTTGAGCGCGAGCGAAAGGCCGAGCGCCGCCAGCTCGGCATCGGCGCGCACGAACAGGTCGCGGGATTGCTGCGGCAGCGGCCGCCCCGGCTCGCCCTCGAAGCCGAGCTGGACGAAGCGCTGGCCCTGCCAATCGAACAGACGCTTGCGCATCTTCTCACCGCGCCCGGCCGGCGACGAGCTCCTTGTAGAGCGCTTCCGCCTTCTTCTCCGTCTCGCCGGCGAGCGCGACCGGGATCACTTTCCTGCCCCGCAGCGCATCGAGCACGCCCGGCGGGTTGGTCTCGACATCGCGGCGCACCGGCAGCCGGCCCCAGGTCGTGGTCTTGCGCTGGGCCTCCTGGCTGAGGATGAAGTTGGCGGCGAGCCGCGCCGCATTGGGATGCGGCGCCTTGGCGTTCACCCCGACCTCGTGGAAGAACAGCGCGATCGGCTCGAGCGGCCAGAAATCGATCGGCGCGCCGGCGAGCTTCACGTTCAGCGTCAGGCTGACATAGTTGTTCAACGAGGCCCAATATTCGCCGGCGCCGACCGCGCGGGCGAGCTGCAGATGCCCGCTGATCATGGCGGGCTTGAGCACGGTTGCGAGGCTTCCGATCAGCGCGCGCGCCTTCTCCTCGCCATAGAAGCTCACCAGGGCGGCGAGCCATTCCGCATCGGTCTCGTTGTTGGCGACGTGGCCCGCCCAATCGGAGCGCTTGGCGAGCTCATCGTAGGTCTGCGGCAGGTCGGATGCCTTGACCAGCTTGGTGTTGTAGGAGGGCACGTCGTAATTGGCGCCGATGCCGTACCAGCGCCGGTTGGGATCGCGCGCCTCGGGAACGAGATGCTGCGCTTCGCCCGGCTCGATCTGCGCCAGCAATTGCTGCGGCAGCTTGTGGACCGCGGTCGAGCTCAGGATATCCCAGGACGGCCGGTCGCTGCGGCTTTCGATCAGGATGCGCGACACCATCTGCACGTCGGAGCCGCGGATGTATTCGACCTTGAGCCCGGTCGCCTGCTCGAACAGGCGCCAGGTCGGCAGGCCCTCCTCCTCGTTGACAGCGGAATAGATGACGAGCGTGCCTTCCGGCCGGGCGGCCTCGAGCAATTTCGCGTCGATCCAGGGCGGAGCCTCTGCGGCGTCCGCCGGCGCGCCGCAGAGCGCGAGCGCCGCGGCGGCGCCGATCGCGACGTGTCCGAGCGAGCGTGCCGTCCGAGCGATGAGGTTCGACATGGTGACCGCCGGGGTTGAGGAATATTGGCTGCACGGAGCGACCATCGCACGCAAGCCTGCTGGCCTGGACGAAGCAGCGTTATCTCGCTCGCAAACCTAGCCCGATCGTGCGATGGCCGCCATCCGGCAAAGTCCGCCGGGTCGCAAAATTTTCATCGAAAATGCGATCCGGAAACAACGGGTTTTGTGCATGATCCTCAGCCGGCATCCTGGCTGCGATGCCGCCTCGATCGAGCCGGCATCCGCTCGGCACCCGCCATCCGCGCTTGCGCCCCCGCCGGATCGGCGTTATCCCGGGATGCTCGCGGCAGGCTCCCTTCGTCTAGCGGCCCAGGACGTCGCCCTCTCACGGCGAAAACAGGGGTTCGAGCCCCCTAGGGAGCGCCAACCAATAAAATCAATGACTTAGATCGTGATTTATCTCTATGTTCTACACACCGGGATCGCGTGACATTGATGAGCTGCCACTCTATCCATTTCCAGCAAACGTCATTGCATAGCACCCCATTGGGTCCACCACCTACCATGCGATGTCCCATACTCCTTTTTTCTCGATAGTTCTTACGACCTACAACCGCGGCAGTCATATCAAGCCGACCATCGAATCTGTAATGCAGCAGACGTTCGATGACTTCGAGCTGATCGTGGTCGGGGATGGTTGCAATGACAGCACCGAGCACGTTGTAAAGTCACTCGGTCTTAAAAAAATCGCGTGGAAAAACTTGGAACAGAACAGCGGAAGTCAAAGCTTTCCCAACAATGAAGGCATACGCCATTCCCGCGGAAATTGGATTTGCTATCTTGGTCACGATGATATCTGGGAGCCCGATCACTTAGCTCGACTGCGTGAAGTCATACTTTCGAACGAGGGCACTGATTTCGCAATCAGTGGATGCATTTACTACGGTCCCAATGATAGCGAGACCTATTTCGTCACTGGCTTATTTGAAAGTAGCGATGCGGCGGCTCATCATTTCTTTCCACCCTCGTCATTGGCACACAGACGGGATGTGGTAGACCGGATTGGTTGGTGGCGCGACCCCGGCTCGATTCGTGCTCCCGTAGACGCGGAGTTCCTTTTGCGCGCTGCTAATTCCGGAATGCGCTTTTGTTCAACTACCTGCATCACCGTACACAAGTTTGCGGCAGGGCATCGTTACTTATTCTATCTGCGTCCGAGCTCCTCCGAACAGACCTCGGTGCTCCGCTCCTTAAATTCAGGCAGCAAAAAGCGCAATGACAGAATTATTGAGATCGCAAAAAAACAGGGACTGTTTATGGCGATGACTTACCCAGACTTTCCGCAAGACGAAGAAAGCCATAGCCGATGGTTGGTAGGTTATCGAAGGGGCAAAGGCCTCGCCTTGCCACCGCCCCGTCCACTTGTAAGCCACATCGTAATCGAGCAATCCGATGACCAGCGAGGGCTGGACTGGCACGGTCTGGAGCACGCCAGCCGCCCATTCCGATGGTCTGGGCCAAATCCGCGCCCGAAAATCCTCATCCCATTCACAGGCGGTTGGGTGCGCATTGAGCTCCGCCTGCATTGTGCCCCGTCGGCTGAGATTTCCGTCTTGGTGGAGGATCGTAAGGTCGATCATGTCATGGAAGTGCGCTCCGATGAAGCTTGCTCGATTGTTTTTTTCGCGCGACTCAGCCGATCGGACTACACTGTTCTGACTCTGGATACGTCACGCTGTCATTCTCGTGATGAACGAATTGATTATGGCCTCCGAGCTACCGGGGTTGCGGTTAGCGATATTGTCGTACAGCCGCTTTCCTGGCGTGACTTGATTTCGCTATGGCTGGGTCGCACGTTATCGATTTCCACGGCTATCCACAGAGCGCCCACGCATTTCGCCTACCAGCCAGTACCAGTCTGTACGTAGCCTCAAGATGTGCGGAACGTCACGGCCACCGATAAGGAATAATTGCGCGGGCCTCATCAGAATCCCACAACAACTCCCAACGATCAGGCCCGTCATGATCGTACAGCCGGCTTGGCAAGCTAACGATTGTGGCTTCATCGTCACCGACGTTCTTCCAGCCGTGGTAAATCCCGGGCGGAATAACGATTAGCCCCTGATTGCGGCCTCCCAGCATGAACTCGTTGACGATGCCAAACGTCGATGAATCCCGACGACCATCGTAGCACACGATGCAGAGCGATCCCGTTGCCGCGAATAGACGGTCTACGGTAAAACGATGGATCCCCCAAGCGCGAACCCTGCCGGGGTAAGTGGTCGTCAGATTGACTTGAACAATTGCCTCTTCTGTGACGCCCCAATCGGCACGAAAGACTTCCGTCAGATAGCCATGATGGTGGGAGACAGGGCGCGCCAGGCGATAGCGAACGCCTTCTATTAGGTCGAGCCTCAACGCGCCGCCTGAGGTGGTGTGAGACTTCTTTGCCAAAGCAGCAGAAAATCCCTCGATGTGCTCAAGAGACTCGACATGTCCACGAGATAGGGATCGCGTGGCAGGCGGGGCCTCGGCTTCGTCTTGCATGTGGTGAACTCGCGTCGTCTTAATTGATGGAAGATGGTATCCGTCCCCCACGAGCCATGGGCACAAGGCAGGATACTGAATTGGCGCGGATCAGTCAGCGGGAGCGATTTTTCAACCCGCCGACACGCTTATTGCCCCGGCCCGGACCCGAACCTATGTCCGCACCACCCCCGAAAGCTACTGTAAATTCGGGCTGTTAGGCAATCCGGCGCCCCATGTTCCTCCTCCACAACCAAGGAGGGTCAATATGCAAGACGACAACTCGACGCTGACCGCACCGGAGCCGAACCGCACCCCATGGAACAAGGGGAAGCTGATCGGAGCAAAAGCCCCGCTCATGGCAAGGCACGTCTGGTCCATTCGGCCTAGGCTTCAAATCGAGGGCGAGCCCGCGACTTGGCTATGTTCAATCTCGCCATCGATAGCAAGCTACGCGGTTGCGATGTGGTCGGTATGAAGGAAGAAGGCGGCCGCACGGCCGAAGCTCAGGGCCCGCAATCCCAACGTAACGATCAGCAATGCGGTGATCATGATCACGCCCGTTGCAGCGACGCCGCCGGAGTTGCCATGATCCCAAATTTCCCAGACGAACACCGAGAGAACCTGATTCTCCGTGCCCTCAGCCCCCCAGCGCCCCCCAGTGTCCCCAACGTTCAGTCTCCTTGATCAGTCCGGCCCGACGCAATATCCTCCGTCTTCACGGCAAGATCGTCGAAGGAAGATAGCGTCCACCACTGCGCTGCCACGGGAGGGTTCGATGACGACCGCCACGCGACCTGGAAATGCTCCCGCGAGATTGTCCTTCGGCGCAATAGCAAGCATCGGCCTGCTGGCTTTGCCAATTGCAGGAAGCCATCCGGCGATGGCGCAAAACGACGGCCCGGCGGCGCTGGCCGGTACCGTATCCTCAACGGAAGAAGGAAACATGGAAGGCGTTGTGGTCAGCGCCAAGCGCCCCGGCTCGACCGTCATGGTTTCGGTCAGCACCAACGCACAAGGGCAGTACAGTTTTCCGCAGGACCGGCTCGCCCCCGGCGCTTATGACATCACCATGCGTGCCATCGGGTACTCACTCAAGCCGACAGTGGCAACGATACAATCGGGCGCCTCCACGCAACTCGACCTCAAGCTCGCGAAGGCCGCGCCGGACGTTCTCGCCCTGCAAATGTCGAATGCCGAGTGGCTTCGAAGCGCGCCGGGCACGCCCGGGGAGAAAACGGCATTGCTGAGATGTCTCGATTGTCATGGCCTGCAGCGTCCGTTCTTTTCCAAGGACAATGCGTCGGAAATGACGTTCACGGTGCAGCGCATGAGCGTGCATTCCTCGAATTCTTCTCCCAATTTTCCCTTCTTCAATCAGAACGCATCCGCGATTTTGAGCCGTCCGCCGACCAAGGCGCAGGCGGATGTCGCCGCCTACATCGCTTCGATCAATCTCAGCTCCGGAGAAACGTGGCCCTATAGACTGCAAACGCAGCGTCGGCCGACCGGCAAATCAACTCAGGCCATCATCACGACCTACGATCTTCCCGATTCCGCCGCGCCCCATGACACGCTTCTCGACAAGGCGGGGAACGTCTGGTTCTCCGATTTCCAGCACCAGTTCATCTCGAAGCTGGACCCCAAGACCGGCAAGGTCACGCGCTATCCGGTCCCCGTGTCGAAGCCCGGCTTTCCGACCGGCGGCATCATGATCACGATGGACAAGGATGGAAACGTCTGGGAAGGCATGATGGGGCAGGCGCAAATCGCCATGCTCGACCCGAAGACGGAAAAGGTCTCCATCTACCTGGCGCCCGATTGGGACAAAGGCGACACGCGGGTCACCATGATCGACGCCTTGCATTCGGACGTTGACGGGAAATTGTGGACCAAGACCAATGGCGGCCCCGATCCCGACCACGCCAACAAGCTGTATCAGTTCGACCTCGCCACCAAAAAATTCACCGAAGTCCTGCCGCCGGCCGGCAAGCGCGACATCGCCGCCTACGGACTGGTCACCGACCTTGAAAACAATGTCTACAGCCTCGACAACAATCCGACCCAAAGGCAGATCTGGCGCACCGACGCCAGGACGGGTGAGACAACCTATATCGATCTTCTGGCCGGCGTGGGCGGCGCGAGGCGGGGACATATCGACTCACAGAATCGCCTGTGGTTCTCGCAATTCCATGCCAATCGCTACGCGATGTATGACCCGAAGAGCGGCAAGGTCACGGCGTGGGATGTGTCGGTCCCTTATGCGGGCGCGTACGATGTTCAGTTCGACGACGCGAAATATGCGTGGGGCGCCGACATGAGCACCGATCTGGTTCAGCGGCTCAATGTGGAAACCGGCGAATGGAGCTCTTATCTCCTGCCCACGTCCATCAATACGCGCCATATCGACGTGCAGAAGAGCTCGAACCCCAACGTCCTCTCCAGCATGTGGACCGAAGGCCAGCAGACGAGCAAGATTGTCCATATTGAGCCGCTGACGCCGTAACGAACCTTTTCGTTACGGCGCGCTCAAGCGCGTCTCATGAGCATCGAGACGCTCATGAGAGCGTTTCCCGGAAAGGTGGACACCGGCTTTCTCCCAGGAAATGCGACAAGTGTTGAATCCAGGGCGCTTTCCACTGACGGCGCGTTCATGCTCACTCCTGAACGGAGAGCGCGCTAGATATGCCCGCCGCGATCGAGCGGGGAAAACGTCGTATAGATGGGGCACCAGCCGGCCGGGCTGATCTCGCCCTCGACCAGAACGCAACTCTTGGGAAGAACGAAATACGGGCAGCTGCCGCAACTTTCGTTCCCCTTCGGGTGGTCCTGATACCGGGCGGCGGTCTGGGTCAGCTTCTTCTGCTCCTGAGGCTTGTAATCCTGGGCTTTGGCAGCCGCGGCGCGGCCGCAGGTCGCGGCGGCGGCGACAACGCCCATTGTCTTGAAAAAAGCCCTCCGCGATGATCCGAAATTCGGCATGGCTGTCCCTCCCTCGCGCGTTGGCGCAATGATATCCAAAGTCCCAGAAGCGGTCCTCGCCTTGGTTGTCAATTTGCACCCCATCAAACGGTTTGACACTTACTCGATCACCTCATCGGACAGCGCGAGCAGCTTGGCCGGCACGTCGAGGCCGAGCGCCTTGGCGGTCTTGAGGTTGATCACCAGCTCGAATCTTGTCGGCTGCATCACCGGCAAGTCGGCCGGTTTCTCGCCCTTGAGAATCCGTCCCGTGTAGACCCCGACTTGGTGGTACGCATCGTTCACGCTAGGGCTATAGCTCATCAGGCCGCCGGCCGCCACGCTGTCGCGCGATCCATAGCTCTCAGGCAGTGCGTGGCGAGCCGCCAGCGCAACCAGTTGTTCGCGACGGGCGCCGAAGAAGGCATCGGAGGGGATGAAGAGCGCGTTGAGGCGGGCACCCAGCGCATGTTGCTCCCAGCTCGCTCGATTCCATGGAGCAGACCCGCGGCAACCGGCCCCACGTTCAGGGGCCGCTGGCCACGCGACCGAAGCTCAGGGCGCGAAATCCGAACGTAACGATCAGCAATGCGGTGATCATGATCACGCCCGTTGCGGCGACGACGCCGGAGTTGCCATGATCCCACATTTCCCAGACGAACACCGAGAGAACCTGATTCTCCGTGCCCTCATAAAGGATCAAGGGCGTTCCCGCCTGCCGCGCGGCCTGCAGCATGGCCCAAATCCAGAGGCCGACCATGCTCGGCAGCATCAGGGGAAGCGACACGCGCCACATCACCCGCCAGCTGCCGGCGCCCGATATCTGTGCCGCTTCCTCGAGGTCCTTGTGGATTTGCAGCAAGGCCGCGTTCATCGACCGGGTGCCGTAAGCCATGAAGCTGACCGTAAAGGCGATCGAGATCGCCCAGACGCCGCCGTAGATCGAGATGCCGATCTTATCGAGCTGGAGGAACACCCAGAGAAAGGCGAGACCGAGCACGATGCCCGGAAACGCATGGGGCAGGAACGACAGTTGATCGAGCAGCCTGCGGCCCCAGAAGCGGCTGCGCACGATCGCCAGTGAAATGATGAACGAGGCCACGACCGTCAGCGTCGACGTCGCGAGCACGAGGATCAGGGTATTGTACATCACCGCGGCGACCCGCTCGGTATGCCAGAGCTCGGCATAATTGCTCCAGCTCATCATCCTGAAGGCATCGACCGATGGCACCTGCAGGAAGGGCAGGAACGACATGTAAGCCAGAACCAGAAATGGAATGATGATGGAGAGCAGCAAATAGAGCATGCAGAACGAGAGGCCGATCCAGCGCCATCGACCGAGATCGACCGGACGCGGGCGATATCCCTTGCCGGAGATCACGGCATAACGCTCAGAACGGCCGATCGTGCGCGAATAGAAATAGATCGCGGCGATCGAGATGGCCACGTAGATGATCGCAAGCGCATTGGCGACGCCGTATGCCGGGGTTCCCATGGTGGAATGCAAGGCAGCGTAGATCCTGGTCGAGAAGACGTAGGTCTTGCTGGGCAGACCAAGGATGCCCGGAACCTCGAAAACCTCCAGCGCCGTCATTGCCTGATAGATGACCACGGCCAGGATGCCGGGCAGCATCAGCCGCAACGTGACCCTGCGCATGATCGATAGCGGACCCGCGCCGGACATGGAGGCAGCCTCTTCGAGGGTCGGGTCCATCGAACGCAACAGCGGGACGAGCATCAGGAAGGCTGTCGGCACCAGCCGCAGGCCCTCGACCAGGATCATCCCCTGCAAGGTGTAAACATTGAACGGAGCCGCCGTCAGGCCCAAGGCCTGCTTGATGAGGGAGTTGACGAACCCGATACGGGGCGAAAGAAGCAGAATCCAGGCGATGCCAAGCAGCATGCCGGGCATCGCGAGCGTCATCGGCACGCCGGCATAAATCCAGATCCTGCCCGGCATGTTGGTACGTTCGACCAACCACGCCAAAATGCCTGCGATGATAATGCTGAAGGAGGCGGCGCCGCCGACATAGATCAAGGTGTCGCCGAAGACCTCATAAGTGTCGGGATCAAGCCAGACCTGCCGATAATTGTCGAGGCCCAGCGTCGTGAGCGAAAACCGGCCCGGCAGGTCGGCGGTCGAGAAACTGCCGAGGACCAGGAAAACCAGTGGCGTCGCGACCATCAACGCGACCGCGAGCAGGACAACCGATGGCCAACACGCGCCCCGGTGCGGCCAGAAGCGCCGCAGTGCCTGCCTTTTCACACTTATTTCGGATACTGCCGCCGTCATTTACCGCCGGCTGCTCGTCAGCGCGTACTTCTTCCACAATGCCTGGAATTTCTCGGTTTCGGCCTGATCGTCAAACGAGATGAGCTCCTTGCCACGAATCTCGTCAGGGAAGATGTGGAAGTCCGGCGATTGCAGGTCCTGGTGGACAGGCGGCGTGCCGAAAACGGAAAGCTGCGACAGTTGGCCTTCCCGGCTCAGCAGCCAGTTGACGAAGACTCGTCCACCCCAGGTGCCCGGGCTGTTCCTGAAGATGGCGACGCTCGAGAAGCTGAGCGGAACCAGGTCCGGGCAATACCAGGCCACCGGTGCGCCCTTGTCCTGCAATTCCTTAGTGCGCTCGGGATAAGCGGGCATCGACGCGTAAAGCTCGCCGGCGCCAACCAGTGCGGTCGTGGCATTGATGCCTTCCTGGCGAACGGAGGGCTGCAGCTTCTTGAAATAAGCATCGAGGTATTTGACCGCCCACGCCTCGCCGTACTTTCCCCACAGCGGCATCATCCACAGCTGCGGCAGCATGACCGCGCCGATGGCCCCGTGCGCCAGAATCTCCGTGTCGGGAAGATCGGCCCAGGTTTTCGGCATCTGGTCGCGGCGGAGGAGCCGCGTGTTGTAGGAGAGACAATAAGCCCGTGCGCGGAATGCAACCTTGAGGCCGCTGCGCGCACCGCCGGCGGAAAGCGCACTCTTGTAGCCCGGCAAATCGGTGAGATCGGCCGAGATGTCCTCCTTGGCATAATCCGAGCCCGACCCATCCATGCTGAACACGACGTCGGCGACAGAGCGCCCGGTGCGATAGGCGACGAGCGGCTTGATGACTCGTTCATTGCTGCTGCCGGTACTGTACTGGAGCTTGACGAACGGATAGCGCTCCTGGAAAGGCTTGATCATCTGCGCGTAGAGCGCCACGTCATCGGAGCCGGTGACCTTCACCTCCGGGTGTTGGCGCGCCTTTTCGATCCAGCCCGGCGGCACTGCCAGCTCTCGATCGAGCCCGTCGAGGACGGCGGGCCTCTGGTTGAGCTTGTTCAGCAGTGCCTGCGTTGCCTGCGGCAGATCGTCGGCATGCGCCAACCCTGAGCCGGCCGTCAGGAGGACGAGCAGCGTGCCGCCGAGGGTCTTCCCTGAGGTCGGAATTTTCATCGATCGCCCTTTTGTGGGAGCGTTCCCGCGCCGGTTGGTGTAGTGTGGAGGAGGATCGCGGAAAGCTCAAGGCTGGCCGAATATTTGCTGGCAGGCGAAGGGCTGCAAACCCATTTTCCAGGCCGGGACTGCAGGGAGCCACCAATGGCGATGAAGCAGAGCGATAATGAATTGCTGACGCGGATCGGCCCCGGCACGCGCATGGGCAACCTGATGCGCCGCTACTGGTGGCCGGTCGGCTTCACCGAAAAAGTCACCGACGAGCCGGTGCCGGTTCGCATCCTTGGCGAAGACCTCGTCCTATTCCGCAACGCACGGGGCAGGCTTGGCCTGCTCGACCGTTACTGCGCCCACCGCCGCGCTTCCCTGGAGCTCGGCCGCGTGGAGAAGGACGGCATCCGTTGCTGCTATCACGGCTGGCTCTACGACCTGGCCGGCCAGTGCCGGGAGATGCCGGCCGAGGAGCCGGACTGCCCGCTGATCAAGGAAGTGAAGATCGCCGCCTACAAGGTCGAGGAGCTGGGAGGTCTCGTCTTCGCCTATATGGGTCCGGATCCCGCGCCGCTCCTGCCGCGCTACGATCTCCTCGCGCGCGACGACATCGACCTCGCAGTGTCGGCCTCGATGGAGCATTGCAACTGGTTGCAGCGGGCCGAGAACGGCGTCGACACGTATCACAGCATGGCGCTCCACGCGTCGGTCTATCCATCGATCGCGCTGAAGCGGCCGCTTGACATGCAGTGGGAGAAGCGGTGGTACGGCTTCCGCCAGATCGCCACCTATTCCGAGACGGTGAAGAACACCAGCCACTTCATTTTCCCGTCACACACGCGCCGCTACAACGCCCGCGCCAAGGAACGCCCCGCACATTTTCTCCATCTGCGCGTGCCGGTGGACGATGCGCAGACGTTGACCTTTTACGCCAAGGGCGTCGAGACCGGCGGCGCTCCCGGCAAGCTCACCACCGAAGGCTTCGGGGAGCCGAGCGAGCGGGGCGTCTACCAGCGGGTCAAGGACGGCTGGTGGAACATCGCCTCGCACGATCAGGATCGCGCGGCACAGGAAAGCCAGGGCGTCATCACCGACCGCACCAAGGAATTCCTGGCGCCGTCGGATCGCGCCGTCGTCCAGCTGCGCAAGATGCTGCTCGACTCGATCGCCGCGATCGAAGCGGGTCAGGATCCGTTCGGCCTTCTGCGCGACGCGGCCCAGAACCAGCTCATCACCTTCGATGCCGGCAAATCCTTCTCCGATGCGGACAAGGATTACGCCGGGAACAAAGTGCCGGCGGAATAGGTGATCGGCTGACTGGCGACGGGGTACGACCGATTATGTCCTATGATCTGCGCGTGGTCGGGCCGCTCTGTGCGAGCATATGACCGCGGCAGAGGAAGCCGAGCACGGCGAAAGGGGGATGGTCCCGAATGCCATCACCTTAGGAGGTGCAGCTTCGGAACCACTCCGACCCTATCGGATCAGCCCTGATGGCTTAGGTCACTTGTTCGCGCACATACTGGTTGAACCACTCAATGGTGCGCGTCCATGCCTGCTGGGCCGTGACCTTGTTGTAGCGTTCCGGCGTCGCGTCATTGAAGAAACCATGAACCGAATCCGGATAAATGTGGCCTTCATATCGGATGTTGTTTTTCTTCAGCTCCGCTTCCTGCGCCGGATAGGCCCCCGACAAATTCTTATCGAGGCCGCCGTGGTGGATGAGGATGGCCGCCTTGATTTTCGGCACGTCTTCCGGCTTGGGCGCGCCACCGTAGAACGGGGCGGCGGCTCCCAGATCCGGGCCCAGCAGGACCGACAGGTTATTGGCC
>WNGQ01005533.1_pt1 | contig 12355 bp, 10 predicted proteins | sample 5407661 | NCBI WGS metagenome assembly WNGQ01 (sample SAMN13153382, study PRJNA577476) | soil metagenome | isolation source: 60 cm soil or saprolite under Garry oak tree replicate 2 | place: USA:California | collected 2016-06-15
CGACCAGCGCCAGGTGCAGCTCGTGCCGGATGCCGGCCGGCACCAGCGCGGCCAGGAGGTCGTGGGCGCGGTCCGCCCCGGTGCCGGGCGGCACCCAGCCGAGCCGGGTGGCGACGCGGTGGACGTGGGTGTCGACCGGGAAGGCCGCCCGGCCCATCGAGAACACGAGCACGCAGGCCGCCGTCTTGGGGCCGACGCCGGGCAGCGACAGCAGGTAGTCGGTGACCTGCGCGTCCGGCAGCCCCTCCAGCCGGGCCAGGTCGAGCCGGCCCTCGCGCTCCCTGATCAGCGCCAGGATGCGCTGGATGCGCACTGCCTTCTGGTCCGCGATCCCGCCGCCGCGGATCGCGTCCGCCACCATGGCCGCCGGCGCGCGCAGCACGTCGTCCCAGGTCGGGAACCGCTGCCGCAGGCTGGCGAAGGCCCGCTCCGAGTTGCGGTCGGAGGTGTGCTGCGAGAGGACCGTCGCCACCAGCTCGTCCAGGGGCGGCAGCCCGGGCCTGCGCGGGAAGACGCCCTGCTGCGCCCGCAGCCGGCGCAGGACCTCCCGCGCGCGGCCGGGTGGTGGCGCGACCGTCGCGTCGGCCGGGGTCACGCCCGCAACCGTAGCGCCCCGACCGCGGGCCGGCGCCGCACGAAGAGGAAATCGATGGCCTTTGTGACTTCGTGGGCCCTGCTACTTCCAGGCGCGGCACTGCTCCCCGCCGAGGGACGCGACACCTGATCGTGGAAATACGCCACGCACCGGTATGCCGTCGCAATAGGCCGGACCGAGCCCGCCCAGGCCGGCCGTGCCGGCCCGGTCCATTGCAACGGCATCGAGGCTTCCCCCGACGGGCCGTCAGGGCAGGCGCGCCTGCACCACCGAGAAGTCCTCCGGATCCACCCAGAGCAGGGTGAGCGGCCCGTTCGCGGCCCCGCCGACCATGTAGCAGGCGGGGAACGGGCCCAGGCGCTGTCCGGCCTGCAGCTGCTGGGGCGGCGGGGGCGGCGTGCAGCCGCCGGGCGCGCTGGGCAGCACGACGCTCCCGCTCGCGTCCTGCAGCGCCAGCTCGGACGTCGTCACGGTGTGGGTGCCGGCCGTCCCCACGAAGGTGACGTCCAGGCGCACCAGGTGGGTGGCGCCGCCGCCGTCCCGGTCGACGCCCCCGACCAGCACGGTGACGCCGCCGTGCGCCAGGCACGGCTGGGGGCTGCAGGGATCGCTGCGCGTGGTCAGCCCGGGCAGGCCCGACGGGAGGGTGAGGCCCGAGGGCAGGCTCACGCCGGGGACGCCGCCGCCGGGACCGGACTGGGGAAGCGCCGCGCGTAAGGCCGAGACGACGATGGCGCCGACGACCACCAGCGCCACGCCCTCGAGCAGAAGGACCGCGCAGCCACCGGCGAGCACCCCCAGCCAGAAGCGTCCCCAGGCCGAGCGCTCCGGCGGGACGTACGGCGGCTGGGACGGCGGCTGGGACGGCGGCGAGTACGGCCCCGGGAAACCCGTGCCCACGTGTCAGCAGCGTACCCGGCCACGAACCTCCGCGCCCTCGTCCCCGGCTCGAGCGGCTCGCTTGACTGGCCCGGTACGCTCCTGTACCTTCCCTGCGGGCGGCCGTGCTGGCAGGGGAAACGCAGTTGCCACTCCGTGTCGGCTGTCGGAGCCGCCGATGCGGAGGAGGGTGCTATGCACATGTCGGCTGCCGGTTCCCGGTGGGGCCATGCTCGCCAGGTCCTCGCCCTGTGCGCGGCGGTGCTCCTGGCCCTGGGATTCCTGGCGCTCAACACGCACGCGCAGGCCAGGGCGGCGAGCCTCGCGCCGGCGAAACAGAGGCTCTACCCGACGGTGCTGCCCAGCGCCGCGGCCCATCCAGGCTCCCTGATCGTCGCGTTCCGCACGCCTGTCACGGCGCGCGACGGGCGGGTCGAGCGTGACGGCCACGGCAACGCGACCGATCGCGAGCTGGCCAGCACCAACCAGGCGCTGGCCGCGCTCGGTGCGAGCAGCCTCAGCCACCTGCTGACGAACATCCCGGCGGCCAGGCTGAACGCCGCCAGGGCCAGGGCGGAGGCCGCCACGCACGCCTACGTGACCGATTTCACGCAGGTCTACCAGGTTCGCTTCGATCCGAAGATCAACCCCGGCGTCGCCGCCAACCGCCTGGCCCAGGCCTCGCTGGTCACGTCCGCCATGCCCGACTGGCAGTACAAGACGCCCGGCCAGCAGGAGCAGCAGCAGGCCTCCGTGGCGGCCGCCGTCCAGGCGCGCCGGGCTCAGGCCGCCCCCACCGGCGCGTCGAGCCTGCCCGCCAACGCCGCCTACCGGTCGGACGCGCAGTCCTACCACGACGCGGCCAGCAACGACGTGACGGGCGCGATCTCGATGATCGGCAGCAAGTTCGGCAAGCAGCCTGCCCAGGGCGAGGTCGTGACGAACGTCTCGCTGGGCAACATCGACGACACCAGCACCGTGCTCGACCACGGGCAGCGGTTCCTGGAGCAGGCCGGCTTCCCCAAGATCCCGGTCTGGCTCTCCAGCCAGGTCTGCACGCCCGTCGCGGGCGGCGGCCAGTCCTGCTCGGTGATCCTGGACCCGGCGGCCACCACCCAGGACAACCAGGGCGACCTGCTGGAGGTCCTGCTCGACTTCAGCGTCATGGCGCCGCCGCCCCCCGGTGACCCACGCATCGTCAACCTGGCGCCCGCGCCGCTGGAGCGGGCCGAGCTCCTCGGGGCCGCCTACGGGGCCAGCTTCCGCCTGATCAACCCGCTGGTCAACACCACGCCCAACTTCTTCGCGGCCTTCCTCGGCGCCGCCTTCCTGCAGACGCCCGCGCCCACCGCCATCACCGCCTCGATCGGCGTGGGCTTCGGCATCGGCGGCTGGAGCGACTACTTCTTCGAGCAGGACGCGATGATCCACGACATCGTGAGCCTGGTCGTCAACGGCGGCGACATCTTCGTCACCATCTCGGCCGGCGACGGCCAGACGGCGACCCGGGTGGCGATGAACCCGAACGGCCTCACCGGGCCGACCGAGGTCACCACCGACCCCACCAGGATCACGGACATCAACGACCCGGCGGCATGGGCCAACCCCAGCTACAGCTACGGCCTGACCCCGGAGCCGCAGCTCGTCATCGACAGCGGCTCCAACGACGCCGGCGGCAACACGCTCAACGACGTCTACAACAACGCGCCCTGGAACGCGGCCATCAGCAGCGCCGCGCGTCACAACCAGCACACGACGGAGACACGCTGGACCGGTCAGCAGAACTTCCACTCGGGCAACGGCTCCCGCGTGAACCTGTCGGCCCCCGGCGACGACGTGGTCATGCTGGCGCAGGTCGAGAAGAACGGCGTCCCGGTCGACCCGGTGCAGACGTTCCCGCGCCTGATCGGCGGCACGTCGGCGTCCAGCCCCGAGATCGCGGCCGGCGCGGCGGTCGTGCGCCAGGCGGCGGCGCTGCTCGGCCACCCGCTGACGGCGCGGCAGACGCGTGACCTGCTGGTCGCCACGGGGCGACCGAACGTCCACCCGGCGTTCGACCTGAACACCGACAACGTCGGCCCCGCGCTCGACGTGACGCGGGCCGTGCAGACGCTCTTCGACGCCGCGAAGGTGTCGGACACGCCGCAGCTCGTGCGGATGACGGTCGCCGACCGCAAGGCCGTCCTCAGCTTCAGCGACTTCCGCAGCAGCTTCTGGAGCGACACCAGCCAGGACCCGGTCGCCCACACTGCGACCATCGACCTGAGCCAGGGCCTGGTGCTGCCCTCCAGCCGCACCAACGAGACGGTCGGCTCCAGCGGTGACAACGTCTTCGCGCCGATCACCTTCGGGGTCGACGCGGCCTTCCTGCCGGTCGGCGGCGCCCGGTACCACTGGTCGCTCAGCCTGGGCGGCCGCACCGAGTCGGTGCCCGACAGCCTCGTGGTCAACGAGCGGCTGCCGTTCATCAGGCTGCTGCCCTCCGAGATCTTCGGGGTCCTGGAGGCGCCGGTGACGGCTCCGGCCGACCGCGTGGTGACGGTCACCGCGAGCGCGGGCGGGGCCTCGATCTCCACGGCCGTCACGTTCAAGGGCCAGGCGGACGCGACCCACGCGCACGCCCTCCCGCCCTCGTTCAACCCGGTCTTCCGGCCGGCCGGCAACCCCAACGCCAGGGTCCGCTTCACCTTCGACCTGAGCGGCGTCCGCGACGGCGCCGGCGGCGCGGCCGACGGCGGGGTCCTGCTGGTGAGCGACATCGACCGGGCCGTCCCGCAGGCGTTCCCGGACCGGGACCTGAACGGCCATGGCTTCAAGCGGACCCTGGTCGGCGTGACCGGCAGCATCGAGCTCTCGGCCGCCGACTTCCCGCACGGCGTGGGCACGTACGGCATCGCGATCCGGGCCACGAAGGGCGGCGCCGAGATCGCCGACAGCACCTCGTTCTGGCTGCCGCTGCGCTACGCGCCCAGGCGCCAGGACATCCCCGGCACGCCCAAGATCCAGGCGGCCGCCTCTGCCCTGAACGGCACCGCACCGCTGTTCTACGAGGTGGCGGACACGGAGCCCGGCGGCTCGACCGAGTTCACGGTCACGTTCGACGTGCGCTCGGTGCGCGGCGCGAGGAACACGCTGGTCGAGTTCTCCGCCCCGACCCTCGACTTCGCCTCCGCCCTGTTCTTCACGGGCAACTTCGGGCCGACCAACACCTTCATCAACAACTTCACCAACCCCAACGGCGACCGCCTCGACGGCGGTGACAGCTTCGGGATGCCGGGCAGCGTGACCCACGTCGCGGTCAGCGGCACGAACGGTGCCGTGACGCTCGACGGCGCCGCCATCGGTCTCGCCATCCCCGCCGGCGTGTGCGACAGCACCATGGGGATCCGGGTCTTCGGCACGGACGCCAGCGGCAACATCGTCGGCGTGGCGGGCAACCCGTCCCTTCTGAGCTACGCGGACTTCAGCCGGAAGGCGGACTGCGGCATCCACTGACGGCTGACCGACCGGCCGCCGGGAGACCCGGGTCTCCCGGCGGCAGCCGCTCCCTCATACTTGCAGTGCATGCCGCCCGCGACCGGCGGCGCGAGCTCGGCCTGACAGGGGAGAGTGGAATTTGGCGGGCAGGACAGACTTCACCCACGACGAGTGGACGGGACTGCGGAAGGCGATGATGGGCGCGCCCGTGCTCGTCGCGCTGTGCGAGGGTGGCGGGGAGGACATGATCCCGGAGATGCTCGCCGTGAGCGAGCACCTCCTGTCGGCGAGGCGGAGCCACAGGAGCCAGCTGGTGCGCGAGCTGGCCGACATCAGGCGGTTCAACTCCGGGTTCCAGACGGGGATGTCGGTGGCCGAGTTCGAGGGCCCTGCACTCGAGTCCATCGGAACGGCGCTCGCGCTCGTGACCTCGCGGACACCGGCCGAGGCGCCGGCGTTCAAGGAGTTCCTGGTCGGCCTCGCGGAGACGGCGGCCAACGCGCACAAGGAAGGGTCGTTCATGGGCCTCGGCGGCTCCCGCATCAGCCAGGCCGAGGCCGCCGCGATCGCGAAGGTCAAGGGCGCGCTGGGCATGGCGTAGCGGCCCGGCCCCGGCATGGGCCGAATGACCCAGCCCGATTCGGGGTCTTCGGCCCTTGTCCCTGGCCGCGCCGTCGGGCGAGCATGGGGCCGCTGCGGTCGGCTCTGTTGATCCGCGAGAACAGTGGGAGGCGTCATGTCCGTGCAGCCATCTGGTCCGGTCCGCCCTCGTCGCTTCGGAAAGCTGCCTCCCACCGGCCCGCTGCTGGCGCAGCGGCCGCACGGCCAGCGCAGCAACCAGGTGTTCGAGCCGCTGCCCTTCCCGACCGGGACCTATCCCTATCGCCTGGACCTGGTCGACGTGGTCCCCGGCGCCGCCGAGGCGCTGTCCGGCGACCGGCCGCTGGTCTTCCACTGCGTCGGCGACACGGGCGGCATCAAGGACCCGGCGCCCCAGCTGGCGGTGGCGGCGGCGATGGAGGCCGACCTGCGCGCGCCGGCCGGCCAGCCGCCGGTCTTCCTCTACCACCTGGGGGATGTCGTCTACTTCGCCGGCGAGCGGAGCGAGTACTACCCGCAGTTCTACGAGCCGTACGCCGACTACCCGATCCCCGTCTTCGCCATCCCCGGCAACCACGACGGCTCGGTGGCCCCGGGCTCGCTCGACCCCTCCCTGGCCGGCTTCGTGGAGAACTTCTGCGCGACCGACCCGCACCTCACGCCGGAGGCCGAGGAGGTCGACCGGCACGCCATGACGCAGCCGAACGTCTACTGGACCCTGGTCACGCCGCGCGTGACGATCATCGGGCTCTACACCAACGTGCCGGAGGGCGGACGGATCCTGAACGACCAGGCGGCGTGGCTGCAGCAGGAGCTGGCGGCCGCCCACCCGGACCTGCCGGTCATCGTGACGCTGCACCACCCCGTGTACTCGCTGGACAGCGTCCACGGCGGCGACCCGGACCTGCAGCGGGTCCTGGACGCGGCCTTCGCGGGGGCCCAGCGGGTGCCGGACGCGGTCCTCAACGGGCACGTGCACAACTACCAGCGCTTCGTCCGCGACCACGACGGCCGCCAGGTGCCGTACATCGTGGCGGGCGCGGGCGGCTACCACAACCTGCACCGGGTCGGGCACGGGCCCAACGGCCAGCCGGCCCCGCCGCAGCCGGAGGCCGTCACGCTGGCGAGCCACTGCGACGACCGCTACGGGTTCCTGCGGGTCACCGTCACGAAGGAGGCGATCCAGGGCGAGTACGTCGCCGTGCCCAGGACCGGCGCGGTGACCCGCGACTTCGACCGCTGGACCCTCGACCTGACCAGCCACAGGGTGACGTAGCGGACGGCCGGCCGCCCGGCGTCGACGCACCGGCATCCCACCGGGGGGGAAGGAGACCACTGGTCCTCGGCGGAGATTCGTGACCGGGCAGGCAAGGCCTTGCTCTGGAGTAGCCAGGCGCGGCAGTGTCCCCCCGAGGGACGCGACACCTGGTCGTGGAATTACGCCATGCACCACTACGCCCCCCGCCCGCGGAGGTGCGCCAGCACCGCCAGGACGCGGCGGTGGTCGTCGCCGGCGGGCTCCAGGCCCAGCTTGCCGAAGATGTTGCCGACATGCTTGGCGACCGCCGCCTCCGTCACCACCAGGCGCCTGGCGATGGCGCCGTTGGAGCGGCCCTCGGCCATCAGCTCCAGCACCTGGCGCTCGCGGGCGGTCAGCTCGTCCAGCGGGCCGCGGCCGCGGCTGGCGAGCAGCCGGCGCACGACCTCGGGGTCGATGACGACGCCGCCGGCCGCGACCCGCTCCAGCGCGTCCAGGAAGTCGACCACGTCGCCCACCCGGTCCTTGAGCAGGTAGCCCAGGCCGGCGGTGGCCGCCTCCAGCAGCTCCGCCGCATAGGTCGGCTCCACGTACTGCGACAGCACCAGGATCGCGACGCCCGGCTGCTCCCGGCGCAGCCGCAGCGCCGCCCGCAGGCCCTCGTCCCGGAAGCCGGGCGGCAGCCGCACGTCCACGATCGCGACGTCCGGCGCCCGCGCCGCCACCGCGGCCAGCAGGCCCGGGGCGTCCCCCACCTCGGCCACCACCTCGTGCTCGCGGCGCTGGAGGATCTCGGCCAGGCCCGCCCGGAGCAGCACCGAGTCCTCGGCGATCACGACCCGCACGGCAGCTCCGCCCGCAGCAGGGTGGGGCCGCCCGCCGGGCTGGACAGGTGGAGCTGGCCGCCGAGCGCGGCGACCCGGTCCGCGAGCCCGACCAGCCCGCCGCCCGTGCCCGCCTCCGCGCCGCCCACGCCGTCGTCGCGGACCTCGACGGCCAGGCGGTCGCCGGTCCGCCGCAGCGTCACGGCGACCAGCCCGGCCCGGCTGTGCCTGGCCACGTTGGCCAGGGCCTCGCACACCACGAAGTAGGCCGCCGACTCGCCCGGGTCGGGCAGCCGGCCGCGCAGGTCGACGTCGAGCCGGACCGGGACCGGCGATCGCTCCGCCACCGCCTCGACCGCCGCCCCCAGCCCGCGGTCGGCCAGGACCGCCGGGTGGATGCCCCTGACCAGGTCGCGCAGCTCGGTCAGGGTCTGCCTGGCCTCGTCAGGGGCCCTGGCGGCGAGCTCCCGCGCGCCCGCGGGGCCGTCCGCCAGCTCCAGCCGCGCCAGGCCGATCGTCATGATCAGCGCGGTCAGGCGCTGCTGGACGCCGTCGTGCAGGTCGCGCTCGAGCCGCCGGCGCTCAGCCTCGTAGGCGTCGACGATCCGGGCGCGGGACCGCGTCAGCTCCACGATCCGGGCGCCCAGGGCGTCGCCGGCCGGCCGGACGAGCAGCCGGCGCGCGAGCGCCCCGCAGCGCCGCCCAGGCCGTCAGCAGGTACGCGGAGCCCACGGCCGCCCACAGCCCGAGCAGCCAGGCGGCGAGCAGGCTGCCGCCGCCGCGCAGGACCTGGTCATGGGGGACCTGGACCTGCTCGCCATGATCCCGACGCCGCTGCTGGCCGCGGCCACCGGCCTCCTGCTCTCCTGGGGCACCACCTGGGGCTTCTTCCGCTGGCGCTGGGTGGTGACCAAGCAGGTGGCCACCTACGCGATGATGGTGACGGCCCCGTTCACGCTGCACGAGTGGATCGGCCGGATGACCGCCCTGTCGGGCTCCGGCGTGGCCGGCCCGCCGTACGACGGGGCCCAGCGGCTGCACGTGCCGGGCAGCGTCGCGATGGTGCTGGCGATCGCCGCGGTCGTCGCCGTCTCCGTGCTCAAGCCCTGGGGCCGGCGATCGGTCGATCTTTAGGTCGAACAAAGCAATCCGTATTGGGGCCTTTGCAGGTTCGATCCCGCGTGCTACCCTCCGCCGGGTTGAACATATGGGCGAACAATCGCGCATGTGTGCAGCCATGTGGACCGGAAGGGACCTGAAGCCGGGGAGGGCAGAAATGGGAACCGAATGGTTACGTCGGCCTGTGGGAAGGCGCGAGTTCCTGATCGGGACGGGGGCGCTCGCGCTGGCGGCGTGCGGCGGGGCGAGCTCCAGCAGCAGCGGTCAGAGCGGCGGGACGAGCAGCATCGGCACCGCCGACCTGAACTTCAGCTCCTGGAACAACCCGGGCGACCTGCAGTCGCTCAAGACGTTCGCCCAGCAGTACCACGCCGCGCATTCGGGCGTGAACGTCAACGTGCAGGTCACGCCCAGCACCAACTTCGACGAGTGGTTCGGCACCCGGCTGGCGGGCGGCCAGGCGCCTGACATCATCCGCATCCAGTACCAGCAGGCCGGCCGCTACATCCAGAACGGGGGGCTGGTCAACCTGGCCTCCCACCTCCCGTCGGGCTACGGCAACAACTACCTCCCCACCTTCTGGGGCTCGGTCGCCTACAAGGGCGGCATCTACGGCATACCCGAGCACACGGACACGTTCGCGACGTACTACCGGACGGACATCATGCAGCAGGTCGGCGCCACGCCGCCGGACACCCTGGCCAACGCCTGGCACTGGGACGAGTTCCTGAGCCTCGCCCGCAAGGTCAAGGGCGTGACCGGCAAGTACGCGTTCGGTTTCGGCTACTCGGGGGCCAACACCGCCTACCGCTGGCTCCCCCTCCTCTACATGCACGGCGGCCAGCTGGTGGCCTCCGACGGCAAGACGCCCGCGATCGAGAGCTCCCAGGGCGTCTCGGCCCTGACGTGGACCCAGAACCTCTACAAGGAGGGGCTGATCCCACCGAACAACACGATCAAGGGCAGCGTCTCGACCACCGCTCGCCAGTACTTCATCGACGGCGTGGTCGGCCTGATGCTGCATGGCGACTGGCAGATGCAGTCGCTCCAGACCGCCCTCAAGGACAACCAGTGGGGGGTCACCTACATGATCCGGGACTCGGGCCGGGCCTCGGACCTGGGCGGCAACCTCCTCGCGGTCACCAAGGACTGCAAGAACGTGGCCGCCGCGGCGGACGTCCTGCAGTTCGTGTGCAACCAGGCGAACACGCAGTCCTTCGTGACCCAGAACATGTACATCCCGGTCCTGAAGGCGCTGTCCGGCAAGCAGCTCCAGTACGCCTATCGCCCGGACGTCATGCAGCGGTTCGCCGAGCAGGCGACGACGGTCCCCGCCTCGATGGCCAAGCTGGAGACCACGCCCCAGTTCGCCGACATCAACCTGATGCTGGCCGACCAGCTCGACCTCTGCTTCACGCAGCAGCAGACACCGTCCGCGACGGCGACCGCCATCGCGGCCGGCCTCAAGAGGATCCTCACGTAGTGTCCGCCTCCGGTCGCCTCGCGCCGGCAGTCGCCGAGCCCGCCGGCGCGGTCCGGCGCCTGGTCCGCTCCCGCCGCGGCGGGAGCGCGATCGGGCCGGGGCGCTGGCGCCGGAGGCTCACACCCTACCTGTTCCTGACGCCCAACCTGCTGGTCTTCACCACGTTCCTCTTCATCCCCATCGGGGCCGCGATCTTCATCAGCTTCCAGAAGCGCGGCATCCTCGACGACGGCGAGTGGGTCGGCCTCAAGAACTACGTGGACATGGCGCAGGACCCGCTGTTCTGGCAGAGCCTGGGCCACACGATCGCGTTCACGGTCGGGACCGTCCCGACCAGCATGGCGCTCGGCCTCCTGCTGGCCGTCATGCTCAACCGCCGGCTGCCCGGGCGCACGGTCCTGCGCAGCATCTACTTCATCCCGGTGGTGATCGCCGGCGTCATCGTCGCGCTCATCTGGTCGTGGATCTTCGACACCACCAACGGCGTCCTGGACGGCTTCCTGGGCAAGCTGCACCTGGCGCCGGTGCCGTGGACCTCGTCCCAGACCTTCGCCATGCCGTCGCTGGTGATCGCCACCGTCTGGGTCCGCCTCGGCTTCTGCATGGTCGTCTACCTGGCCGGGCTGCAGTCGATCCCGGCCACGCTCCACGAGGCGGCGATCGTGGACGGCGCCGGCGGCTGGAGCCGCTTCTGGCACGTGACCTGGCCGCTGCTGGGCCCGACCACCTTCCTGCTGCTGATCATCAACGTGATCTTCTCGTTCCAGGTCTTCGACCTGATCTACGTGATGACCGGGGGCGGCCCCGGCTTCTCGACGACCGTGTTCGTCGAGTACATCTACCGCGCGGCGTTCATGCAGTTCCAGATGGGCTACGCGAGCGCCCTCGGCGTGGTGCTCTTCATGCTCTGCCTGGCCTTCACCGCCATCCAGTGGCGCCTCGGCCGCCAGGGCGAGGCGGCGGCGCAGTACTGATGGCCGTCGCACGCACCCGCAGCCGCGGCCTGCGCCCGCCCCGGTTCGGCGCCGCCTTCGTCTGGCTGGCGCTGGTCCTGGGCGCCCTCGTCGTCATCTTCCCCGTCTACTGGATCTTCGCGTCGGCGGTGGACCCGCACGCCTCGATCAACGAGCTGTGGCCCCGGACGTGGCAGTTCAACAGCTTCACGGACACCTGGCGCTCGCAGCCGTTCGGGCGCTGGTTCCTCAACTCCACGGTGATCGCCGTGATCGCGGTGGCCATCACGGTGAGCATCAACCTGCTGGCCGGCTACACCTTCGCCAAGTACCGCTTCCCGGGCCGCACCGTGATCTTCTTCGCCATCCTGATCACGCTGATGGTGCCGATCCAGGTCATCCTGGTGCCGGAGTTCCTGCTGGTCGCCAAGCTGCACCTGCTGGGCTCGATCTGGTCGGTCATCCTGCCCCGCGTGGCGGAGCCGTTCGGCATCTTCATGGCCAGGCAGTTCTTCCTGACCATCCCCGACGAGATCCTGGAGGCGGCCCGGATCGACGGCGCCGGCGACATCTCCGTCTTCCTGCGGGTGGTGCTGCCGCTCTCGGGGCCGGTGGTCGCCGTGCTGACGATCTTCACCTTCATGTACCGCTGGAACGACTTCTCCTGGCCGCTGGTCGTGCTGCAGAGCATCGACAGCTTCACTGTCACGCTCGGCCTGAACTCTATGAACGGCGTGTACCACGTGTCGGAGACCAGCATCATGGCCATGAGCCTGGTCTCCATCCTGCCGATGATGCTGGTCTTCATCATCTTCCAGCGCTACTTCGTCGCCGGCATCGCGACGACGGGCACGAAGTGAGAGCGCGGCCGGCGATCGAGCGGGCGACCATGCGCGAGGTGGCACGCCGGTCGGGCGTGTCGCTGGCCACGGTCTCCTACGTGGTCAACGGCGGCCCCCGGCCCGTCAGCGCCGAGCTGCGGGACCGGGTGCTCGCGGCCATGCGAGAGCTGGGCTACCAGCGTGGCGCCCGCGGTCGCGCCCGCAACCGGCCGCTGCTCGTCGGCGTGGTGGTCCCGGACGCCACCAACCTGTTCTTCTCGCGCGTCATCGCGGCGATCGAGGCGGCGCTGCGAGCCGACCACCACCTCGTCATCGCGGGGTCCAG
>WNGQ01005534.1_pt1 | contig 12355 bp, 6 predicted proteins | sample 5407661 | NCBI WGS metagenome assembly WNGQ01 (sample SAMN13153382, study PRJNA577476) | soil metagenome | isolation source: 60 cm soil or saprolite under Garry oak tree replicate 2 | place: USA:California | collected 2016-06-15
TAGGTTTCATGAAAGGCAAGTTTATCGGAGAAGACGGTAAACATCATGAGGGTGTTTTCGGGTTCATATGATTGGATATTTACACCGGTCCAGTTGGACAGGCTTCTGTAACCACGCAGATCCACGACTACTCCCCGCCTATTTCGCCCAGTGGGTTATTTTGGACGATACCCATTCATCCAAACAGCCTCGAAGTCGAATTCAATTCAGCCAGGGCCTCGATGCATATCGACGGCCTCTCCATTCCCGATGCCCACGACTTTGCAAACTCTGTGACTCACGGTCAGGGATTGCCCACGAACACTCCGCCGATACCGCCCATAGCTCCGGTTTCAGCGATCGTGTCTTTCGACGTTCAATGGAGCGGCGAAATCGGCCGGGCGACAGTTGTCAACGACGCGCAAAACTTCCGAGGAGATTTCATCAAGACAGGCTCCACCATTAAATGGTCGTCCGACCAAAGTGGCTTCTTCTTTGATTCGGAGGAACCGAATCCATCGCGCAACATCGGCGCCGTGATTGGCCGCGAGCGCAATGGCGTGTTCTTCAGCCAGGAGGACGACGACGATTAGTACGGACGATTAAAACGACAAAGTAGTAGTTCCCACAGAGGTGGTGCACGAGTGTGCGACTACTTAGAGGCGTTGCGGGCACCACCCCTTCGGTTAGTCTTATCGGCCCTCAAAGCCTCCCGATTCATGATCAATAAAGTCGTCCGGAAAGTTCGCGAGAATAGCATCTAAGACCGCGTAAACCTAGCATTCGTCTGCGACGGTTCCTTGGTCATGGGATTTTCATCCGGTCAAGGCGCCCCAACCCCTGACGGAACTATCGCTGCTAAATACAAGCTTCGATGCCTGGCAAAAGCTATGCCTGCGCGATCTATCTGCGAAGATGTACTCATATCGTAGAGTTTCGACGAGATGAAGTCTCTCGCTCCTAAAAACAAGAAGTGGTAGTCGCGACCACTACTAAGATCGCGTGAGGCAGGCGGACCCGAGTGCGAATTTAAGGTCGCGAGTAACGCCGCAGTGTTTGACGAGCCTGATCTTCAACTCCCCAGATGTCGGCATTGCGGAAGTTGTACCTGACCGCCCCATTTACAAGAGTTAAAATGTATTCAAGAAGACAGTACGGAAAGATCTCGGTTCGGGAGTCGTGACGTGGTTCGAATCGGCTGCTTTGCCGCGGCACTGTACATTTTCTCGTTGGTTGCGAGCGCTCAAGAAGATCCTCTGGCCTGGTTCCCCCTCCAGGTGGGTAGCCGTTGGGTCTATGAACACGAGTCGAAATCGGGTGACCGCAACCGGCCAGACGTGGACCGCTGGACCACCGAGCAAACGATCACCGGGTGGGTGACGCTTCCGGAAGGCCTTGTCGTGCTGCGCGAAGTGAAGCAACTGGCCAGCGCTTCCGACCAAAGCACCACTGTAAGGGCAATAGCCCCGAACGGCCAGTTACGCTTTGTTCGGCAACCAGACTACAACCGCGGAGTTCTGACCGCCCGTGACCGCGAGCCTTACCTAGTCCGTGGGAACTGTGTATACGTGATCGGCGACGGCTGGGACGGCCAGAGGCAGCGGCTTCGCCCGGAATACCTTAATTATTTGACCAACGGCGCCGTCTCACCAGATTTCTGTTTCCCATTGCAGACAGGCCGCGAATGGGGAGACCTCAAAACCGATATTCCGTGGCGCGTCGAGCCGACCCGCGAAAGTGCAGGCTCATTTTTGCCTGCGGAGTACGCGCACGCCATTCACATTTTTTCGAGCCATTTCGGCAGCGGAGGATGGAAAGACGTCTGGTTTCAAAAAGGCATCGGCGTCGTGGGTGAACATTACATCCACAACGGCACCTATGACGAGTACAGCAAGAAACTCGTGTCGTTTTTTCATTAGCCCGGTCGTCGGAACAATCGTTCGAATCGGGGTGCCTAATCAGCGTGGCGATTTCTCGGCCGGTTCCATGTTTTTATCCCTTCTGCAGGGTTAGCTTAATACCAATATCTTTTTCCACTGTTGCAGTCGGAGGCTGAGGCTCAGCAGTGGTTCAGCGTCCTGCGGCGTGCCGCTCCAAAGCAGTACCCGGGATCGACAAAAGACTTCTACATCGGGCAAATTCTAATTCCCTCGAAGTCCGGTTCGCGGTAGCCACGAACAAATTTCTCCCAACCCGACTTCTGGGTCTCGATCCTGTTGTACCGGTCCCCGCTACTTCTACGGACTTGCAAATGGCAGGATCTTCCATTAGCTTGAGGACAATATGCTTGATCGTATAACGATCGATCCAGGAATTTGCGAAGGGCGCCCGATCATACGGGGAATGCGCATCACCGTCGATTTCGTCCTGAAACTACTGGGTGACGGACTGGACGCTGAAGAAATTGTGGCTGCCTATCCTGAACTCGAAAAGGAAGACGTTTATCAGGCTGCGAAGTATCACTCGTCGCTGGCGAGCGAAAAGACCTCCGCTATTCGATGAGGTTGCTCGCTGATCTGCACATTTCGCCGCTGACAGTCGATCTTCTGAAATCGCTTGGTCACGACGTTGTGAGAGTCAGCGAAATCTAGCCCACAAACGCAAGCGATGAAGTAATTGTTCAACGTGCTCGGCAAGACTCAAGGATCATCCTCACGCAAGATCTCGACTTTTCCCGATTAATCGCCCTCAGCGGACAAATGTCACCGTCTCTTATCTCCTTGCGTGTGCAATCATCTCGAATCGAACCCGTGAACCGGCTACTTTCGCGAGTCCTTCCAGATCTCAATGCGGAAGGGTTGGACGCCTCGATAGTTACCATCGAAGACATTCCGTTGTCGTTCCACATCAAAACACATACTTCAAGGCGAACTGCAGAATGCGTGGATCGCCAGCGGACAAACCACTTGTACCGCTGATGTCGGTCTGAATTTTTCCGAACGTGCCCTGATTCACCGCCGCGATAGGAAGTCCCGGATTCAGGTGATTCGGGACGTTGAACGATTCGGCACGCACCTGAATCGACTTTCTTTCCGCGATGCGGAACGTCCGGGAGACGGACAGATCCAATTGGATAACGCCCGGAGCCTGCACGGAGTTTCGCGGCACGTTGCCCATGGTACCCATAGGCGGAATGACGAACGCCTTCGGATTGAGCCATCCATCCACGCTCTTGTTATCCAGATAGGGGCTCACGCCGGGGACCTGATTGGGGCGCTGGTTTCCTCCGCCCTCGCCGTTAAGAAGGTTGTCCGTCCCTACATTAACGGTGAAATAGGGTCCCGATTTGACCTTCAAGATTGGGGAGAACTGCCAGTCGCTCGCAAACAGCCGCAGCATATTGTTGGAGAACCTTGGCGTCTGCGCTACTGCGGAGAGACTCAACACGTGACGCTGATCCGTGCTCTGCTGACCAGCGTCATCGCATGCTCCACGGTCAAGGCGGCGGTCGCCAGGAGTCACGGAAGACACGCCGTTGTTTCCGGGATTGCCATTCCACAGATCGCTGATGCAGTGTGACCAGGTGTAGTTGGCAAGTATGGTCGTACCCCGGCTCAGGCGTTTCTGGACCTGAACGTACATGCTGTTGTAGTTGCCCGTTCCGTCATCGTAGCTCGTCGAAATGATCCCGTAATATTGACCGAGCGCCGGGTTCTTCATATAAAGAGTTCGCCGCTGGTTTGTGTTGGCAGTGGTAGAGCAGACGGGATATGACGTTGGTCCATTCAACGTGTTCAACGTGCACGGACCCGTTCCGAGGAAGACAGCCGGATTGAGCTGTTGCGCATTGATGAGGTGTGAGATTGTATTGCCGACATAATTCATGCTTAGCAGCCAATCTTGGCCGAATTGCCTCTGAACACTCAACGAGAACTGGTTCACCGTTGTGGGGTGCCAGTGCGGGTTGTCCGTGACATAGGAAGCAAAAGTGGGGAAAGTGATGTTCTTGTTCAGCACAATCGGCAGAGGGTTTCCGCCCGGATAGCTGCCCCACGGATCCTCCACCTTCGGATTATTAATCATGATTACGCTTCCGTACGGTGAATCCTGCGCCATCGCACTCATCGAGTACAAAGCACCGCGGTCGGTAAAGATTCCGGCCGAGGCGCGGATCGACATTTTGCCGTCCCCTTTCGGATCCCATGCCAAACCCAAACGGGGCGTAAAGATTTTGTACCGGTTATATGCAATGCTCTTTTGGCCCCACGTCCACTGAGGATCGCCCGGGAAGATCAGGCCCGCCGGTGCGGTCGGGTAGACCGTGCTGTGCACGTTCTGATTGAATAAGTCCAGGTCGAAATGGTCAAACCATCCGTGTTTGTTCTTGAATGCAAAGAATGGTTCCCAACGCAGACCGTAATTGATGGTGAGACGCTGAGTCGCTTTCCAGGAATCCTGCACGTAAGCGCCAAAATACTCCTGCCGGTTGTACAAGTAGGATTGAACATTGCCTTGTGCCCAGCTAACGGGCTTACCGATTAGAAAATCGGCCATTCCCAGCCCGGTGATGCTCCCGTTGAAGGTCATCAAGCCGGTCGCATTGATGCCGGACTTGTAGTTCAGACCGGTGTGGATGTAGCTCGCTCCGAATCCGAACTGATGCGATCCTCGTGCCCAGCTTATATCTTCACTGATGTTGGGGTTCGGCCCGCCGTGATCGCCGTTGATGATGGCGTTGCCTCCGCCGATGTTGAAGCCGGCACCTCCTCCGGCCGCACCTACATTTCCTCCAGAAACTGCAATACGTGGTTCGGCGTCGGGATTGTACGGAGCATTGACGCCCAGTTCGGGCCAAGTGGCGAAGTGGTCCGTTATCTTTGGAATTTCTTGCCGGGTCGCTCCAATGTGGAAGGAACTGACGACATTGGCACTAAACAAGTACGTGCTTCCGATCGACAGCGCGTACACCCGATCGGCCTGACCGTTCCTGCTCAACGTAAGCGCATTCGATGGATCGAATGTCGTGGGAATATTCAGATTTGTGACGAAGAATCGCCCGAATATGGAGTGCTTATCACTCTGCTGCCAATCGAGCCTGGCGACTTCCATGTGCTCGCTCTGATTGGACGTCAGTCCAAAGTTCACCTTGCCACATGGGTCGTTGGACTGCGGCAGCCGCGCTTGGACTTTCAGAGCGAAGGGGCTGAGCAGCGACGGCGAAATCTGGTTATTCACGAATCCCTGAGATGCCGCCAGCATAACTGGCCTAAACTGGCATGCAGGCCCGGCAAAGGTAGTGAAATCGCCCCGAAGCATGGCTGGACTGGGAACGTAGGCGGTATTTTGTGTCGGCTCGGAGCGCTGAATGGTGCCCTGATATCCGCCAAAGAAGAAAAGCTTGCTCTTGACGATGGCACCGCCGAGGGTTCCCCCGAATTGGTTTCGCTTCAGCGTGTCTCGTTTCGGTGCAAAGAAGTCTCGCGCATTGAAGATTCCATTTCGCACAAACTCAAACGCGTCGCCATGGAAGTCGTTCGTACCTGACTTCGTGATGACGTTCACGTTAGCCGATGCGTGTACGCCGTACTGTGCCGGCAAAGCGCTGGATTCGACTTTGAATTCCTGTAGCGCATCCGGAAACGGCAACGGGAGATTCAAGCTATTGTAGGCATCATTGTGCGCGACGCCGTCGAAGTTATATGCGGTCCAGTTCGAAATCCCGCCTGCCACCGAAATCATGATCGTCGGATAATTGCGGACCGAGTTCAGGAAGCCACTGCCGCCGAGGGTCGCCGTTCCGGCAAGGAAAACGAGTTCAGTCACGTTGCGTCCATTCAATGGCAGCTCGAGGATGCGCTGGTTATCCACGACTGTTCCGATACCGGTGCTGTGTGTTTCAACAAGGGCGGCGTTCGCCTGAACTTCCACCTGATCGGTAACCTGACCTATTTGGAGTACGACGTTGATCGCCGGACTAGCGCCGACCTGCAAGACAATTCCACTTTGCACGTATGTCTTGAAACCGGGTAGAGCCGCCTCCAGCATGTAGGGTCCAAGCGGCAGACTCGCGAGGACATAGTTGCCGGTTTCGTTGGAGACGGCAGTTCTTTTTGCTCCGGTAGCTGTCTGAGTAACCGCGATCTCGACACCCGGCAGAACTGCGCCACTTTGATCCTTGACGGTGCCGCTAATTTGAGCGGTGGTCGCTTGCGCCCAAGCCGTAGCGCCCACCAAAGTAAGACCAAGCAACCCTACCAACGCGCATCCACCAATGCGTTTCATTCCCCCCTCCAATTGAAAAGGCGAAGCCGGTATATGTTCTTCGCGTGAAGTCTACTCGCAATGTTGAACTATAGTGCGCGTCACGGCAAAACCATCGTGAGCGCCGCCACGCGTATCCGCCAAGATGAAATAAATTTAATTCTATTTTAACGTTCTCACCAGCCGTGGGGTATACACTTCGCCCAAAATTACGACAAGTATATGTGTCTTGCCTTGACATTGATACTCGGTATCAAGGGCGAGCAAGACTTTCGAGCTCAGGGGTGTTTCATTGCGTCGGCAGGCCACACATCATCAGAGGTACCGAGGACGCGTCTATGCCAGTCCGATTTTTTTCGCAAAAGATCGGTACTCTCTCTACGTCCTTCGCTATTTTTCAACGGCCCAAGCCTTTGCTGAGGTAACAGGAGCAACGCTGTCAGGGAGAATCACGGACTCGTCCGGCGCAGTGATAAGCGTTTTTTCACCACGGCGAGAATGTTCACAAAATGGTCAAATTTTCGCGAAGCCAACAAACGCGGGCTAAAGCCCGCGACTACGAGCTCGGCAATATGTTCCGGCACACTCGTAGTCGCGGGCTTTAGCCCGCGCCCGTTCACGCGGCTGATTTTTAGATGAGGAGGGGAGAGGAAAATGTCTAGATACTTGCCGGTACTGTTGATCAGTGTGATGTTGAGCGGCCACCTGGTTTCTGCCCAGGTGACCACGGGAACAATTTCCGGGGTGGTCCAGGATTCGTCGGGAGCCGTCATCCCTGGAGTGTCGGTCACAGCCAGAAACCTGGATACGGGAATCGACCGAACCGTCACGACCGACGAGGGGGGCCGTTACACGGCTCCCAATTTGACGCTGGGCAATTATGAAGTGCAAGCCCAGCTCTCGGGCTTTCAGACCGAGATCAGAAGCGGAATCACGCTCACGGTGGGCCGCGAGGCAGTGGTTAACCTCGCTCTCAAGGTGGGACTGATTTCCGACAAGGTCACGATCACCGCGGAAGCGCCGCTGGTGGAATCGACCACTTCCGCCATGAGCTCGCTGGTGGACGAAAGAACCATTCGAGACCTGCCGCTGAACGGCAGAAGTTGGGATAACCTCGCTCTCTTGCAACCGGGTGTCGTCTCGGTGGGCGCGGGGCAGGGCAGCGCTGCGTTTGACTTTGGCACCGGGACGCGATTCAACGTCAACGGAAGCCGGGCCTATGCCAACAGCTTCTTGCTGGATGGAACCGATATCAACGATCATGCCAACGGCACCCCGGGAGGGTCGGCCGGAACCAACCTTGGGGTGGACGGAGTCCAGGAATTCAAGATCAACACCAGCGTGTCCCCCGCGGAATTTGGGCGGTCCTCCGGCGGGGTGATCTCCGCAGTCACGCGATCTGGCACCAACGACCTGCATGGGGCCGGCTTTGAGTTTCTTCGCAACAACGCGCTGGATTCGCCAGGTTACTTTGATGACGTCAAGCACGGCGGAACCGGCACCATAGCCCCATATCGGCGCAACCAATTTGGGGGCGCTTTGGGGGGACCCATCAAGAAGGATAAGACTTTCTTCTTCGGCACCTACGAAGGGCTGCGGCAAGGCAGTGGAACAACTATAGGGCCCCAAGTGCCAACCGCTCAAACTAAGCTAGGAATCATTCCGTACAAGGCCTTCCAAGGCACGGACCCCAACCTCTACAACTGTCGGCCGGGCGACACCGCCTGCACGGTGCCGGTTAGCCCTGCTGTCAGGCCCTATCTGGATCTCTTCCAGACTCCGAATACCCCGGACCTCGGAGACGGCACGGCATTTTTCATTGCGGCGCCCCTTCAGGTGACCCACGAAGATTATGCGATGGGCCGGGTCGATCATCAGATCAGCGAAAAAATGAGGATCTTCGGCAGATACAGCTTTGATAACGATACGAACAGGATCCCAAACTTTAACGGCAGTTCCGTTGCCGATGAGCAAGATGTTGCGCGCAGGCAATATTCCACGATTCAGATCACCAACATATTCCGGCCAACCCTGGTGAATTCGTTCCGTTTTGCCTACAATCGAACCTACCAAAACTTCGATGACGTCCTGTCCGACCCGCGGGCTGAGAAATTGTCCTTTCTCCCCGGCGAACACTTCGGGACTATCTCTTTTGGAGGACAGGGACTTTCAACCACCCCCCTGAATTTCTTGGGAGTGGATAACGGCGCACCCCGAATATACCGGTATAACCTGTTCCAGGAAGGTGATGATCTCACCTATGTTGCGGGAAGGCATAACGTCAAACTGGGCGCGGATATCAGGCGGATTCAAGACAACGAGATCACTTCTTCCAACAGCAGGGGCGACTACACATTTGTGGATATTCCGGCCTTTCTGACCAACAAGCCTAGTCGTTTTGACGCGCCAGCGCCGGGCTCGGACGCCTACCGGGGTCTCCGGGAGACCATGTTCGGGACGTATCTGCAAGACGATTTCAAAGTGACCCAGCGCTTGACCCTCAATCTGGGCTTACGGTATGAAGCCATCAGCAATCCCAGGGAAGTGAATGGCAAGATGACCAATCTGTTGAACCTGTCCGATCCCGCGCCGACGGTTTTGAAGGACAGTTTCTTCTCTGTAGCGAAGAAAGACTTCCAGCCTCGGGTCGGCTTTGCGTGGGGGCTCAACGGAAGCGGAAAAACAGTATTGCGGGCAGGAGCCGGTATCTTCCATGACCACATCCTTCCTTATTCGTATGCGGCATTTGCTTCGGGCTACCCTCCCTTCTTCACGACACTAAGCGACCTGACGAACCCGGTCTTCCCCCTCGATACGAACTTGACCGCCGCTCCACCGCCGCAGTTCGGAGGTTTTCCTACTGGCGCGATCAAGGAGGCCACCAAAAACAGCTATAACCTCACTTTGCAGCAGCAGGTGATGAATAACACGGTGCTCGAAGTAGCCTATATTGGTTCTGAATCCCACCATTTGCAAAGAAATGGAGAATGGAACCCTATCGCTCCTATCAACGGGGTTTTCCCCGCGGCGGCGGACGCTAATGCATGTCGCGCGAAAACTGTTGTTGTCGGTTGTCGTATCAACCCCAACTTTGCCTCCCTTACGGTGGCCCGCTTTGACGCGAATGCCAACTACAATGCCTTACAGATCGCACTGAAGCGCAGGGGTTCCAGCGGATTGCAGTATCAGGTGTTTTACACCTATTCCAAATCGATAGACACCAAATCCACCCTCGCTGGCGGCGAATCACGCCAGGAACCCAACACGGTGATGGATTTCCTGAACCCGGGCCGCGACCGGGGACGTTCCTCCTTCGACGCGAGACACAATTTTGTCCCCACGATCACCTATCCCTTGCCGTTCCGCTTCCAGCAGAAAGCCCTGGGAGTGATTTTGGGCGGCTGGACGCTTAATGGAATTGGCACGTTCCGTTCAGGGGAACCGTTCACGGGGCGCGTGGGGAGGAACCAGTCCAATAACGGGGACCGGTGGTTTCCTGACCGGCCCAATTTGAACCCCGGCTTCAGCAACAATCCCACCTCGGGAGTTTCAAAAGGGTGCCTGGGTGTAGCCGCGGGAACACCGTTGGGAACTCCGGACCTGTGGTATGACCCTTGTGCCTTTTCAAGGCCGGCGCCAGGAACGTATGGGAACCTGGGAAGAAACACCATCACGGGCCCCGATTTTATGAATGTCGATTTCTCTGCGGACAAGGTCTTCAAACCAAACGACCGGATTAATGTGCAACTCCGGGCGGAGATTTTTAATCTCCTCGACCAGGCCCATTTTTACGCTCCTGGGTTCAACGTCTTTTCGGGAAGCGCCGGTCATATCAGCCGGCTAGTCTCGTCCCCAGGCGGCAGATTGACTCAATTGGGGCTGAAGGTGACTTTCTGAAATCGGCAGCCACGGGATGGCCGTTGGATTTTGTCTGACCGACGTTACCCGTGCCAAAAACTCCTGAGGTCGAGGAATTCAGGATGAACCTATACGAAGCGAAAACTCCCCTCCTTGGCGAAGGAGGGGTGGCCGCGCCATCAAAAAATATTCCCGTTCTTTCAAAAGGCGCGGACGGGGTGGTTCGTTCAAGCCACCGTTAGAATCTATTCGGTGGAGGTTGAACGAACCACCCCGTCTGCGCCCAGCTAAGGTGGCTTCGCGACATTTCATTGATGGGCGCAGCCTCCCCTCCTTTGCCAAGTCTTCGCCAAGGAGGGGAATTCCAGCTCATTCTGTTTTCCTCGTTTACGGCAAATTGTCTGGCGAGATCAGGATCTCTGAAAAATTCCGGCGAATGAGGCTGCAGTTGCATTCTCTTCAACGGCAGATGGACGCACCACCTGTTCGCTGATCGCAAACCGCGATCGCTTGCCATTAGCCTTTCAATTCGCGATAATGCCGCCAACTCTTACACGCAATGATGGGAGTGGCTCGTGCCTCTCGTATCGGGTACGGAACTGGGGCCGTATGAAATCCTCGCGGCAATCGGCGCCGGAGGAACGGGAGAAGCCTACAGAGCGCGCGATAGAAAACTGAAGCGCGATCTGGCGGCCATGGTTCTGCCGGACGAGTTCTCACTTGATCCTGAGCGCGTCCCCAGATTTCAGCGTGAAGCCCAGGCTCCTGCCCCACTAAACCACTCCCAAATCGCCTTCATTTACGAAATCGAAGAAACCAGCAGTTCACGTTTTCCCGTTTCCAGCTCGCAATGGTCTTCCGGAGGGCACGCCCATGCTACGCAGAGTTTCTTTGAAAAGGATGACTACTACTTTCCCGGTGTTCATTATTTTGGCCATCACTGTTCTTTCGCCGAATCAGGCCTGTGGGCAGGTGGCCGGAGCAACGCTTTCCGGGACCATTAGCGATCCATCGGGCGCCGTCATCCCGTTCGTCCTGGTCTCGATTCGAGATGAGGACACCGGCATTGTTCGGACTGTCACTGCGGATTCGGCCGCCTTGTACACGGCGCCGAATCTCAGACCTTCCACCTATGACGTCACCGTTTCGTTTCCCGGATTCAGCACTCAGGTGCAGTCCGGCATCACGCTGACGGTGGGAGCCCAGCAAGTGCTGAATTTCACACTGCAGGTCGGACAGACGACGGAAGCGGTGCAGGTCACAGCCGAAGCGCCTGTCGTGCAATTGGCCACGTCGACCCTGAGCGCCACCGTGAGCTCGACGACGGTTCGCGAACTGCCTCTCAATGGGCGCGACTGGACGGCCCTGGCCACTCTTCAACCCGGCGTCGCGTCGGTCCGAAGTCAACAAACGCCCCAATTTTTCCAGGGTTCGCAAGGGGCGCGCGGCCTGGGAATGCAACTGACGATCGGCGGGAACCGGCCTACGCAGAACAGCTATCGTCTCGACGGCGGACTTGTGAACGACTTTTCCAACGCGGGACCGGGCAGTGTGCTCGGCGCGAACCTGGGCGTGGACGCGATTCAGGAGTTCACCGTGCTGACGAGCAATTATTCGGCGGAGTACGGCTTCACATCAGGCGGAGTGATCAACGCGGTCACGCGCTCCGGCACCAACAGCATTCACGGAACTGCCTTTGATTTCCTGCGCAACGATAAACTCGATGCAGCCAATTTCTTTGACAATGCCAACGGGACCCGCAAATCCGTCTTGCGGCAAAATCAATTTGGATTCTCCGCAGGCGGGCCCGTCGTAAAGAACAAAGTCTTTGTCTTTGGGGACTATGAGGGCGTGCGTTATGTCAAAGGGATATCCACCAGCAACACGACGCTTTCCAGTGCCGCTCACAGCAGCCCGTGCACCAGCGGCCTCACCGCCCCTTGTGCCTCCATTTCCCGTTACGTCGGCACTCCGCCGGCGCCGGTCACCACGACGGTCTCGATAGACCCCATCATCCAGAAGTTTTTAACTTTTTACCCCTTGCCCACGCCGGGCGCGGCCCCCGTTCTGAATAGTGACGGCACAGTGAACCTCAACGTTGGGCTGTTCAACTATCAAGGGGTCAATCGCTCCCAGGAAAATTTTTACACCACAAGGGGGGACTGGAAGATTGCGAGTAATGACAGCTTCTTCACAACTTTCGTCCATGACAGCTCGAATTTGACCTTTCCCCTGGGGTTCAACAGCACACTCGCACAAAACTTTTCGTACCGGCAGTCCGTCATCGTGGAGGAAACCCACACGTTCGGCCCGGCCT
>WNGQ01016339.1_pt1 | contig 12352 bp, 13 predicted proteins | sample 5407661 | NCBI WGS metagenome assembly WNGQ01 (sample SAMN13153382, study PRJNA577476) | soil metagenome | isolation source: 60 cm soil or saprolite under Garry oak tree replicate 2 | place: USA:California | collected 2016-06-15
AGCCGCTCGTCCCGGTGCATCACGGCGACCTTTGCCGCGTTGACCATGCCGACGGAAAGGAAGCGCCCGTGCTCGACGGCATCGGTGCAGCGGCCGACGGCCTGCGTCATGGTGAGCGCGTCGACGCCGATCCCGAACAGGTTCGGCCGGGTCAGCCCGGCAGCATCAGGGCTCATCGCAATCCCGCCGCGGCCGGCAGATCCGGCACCGCGGGTGCTGGCACGGCCGGCTGCCCGGTAGCTGCGGGCAGGCCCGGCACCGGATATTGCCGCCGCATGGCCCACTGCCCAGCGGCGGCGGGCAGGTCTGGCACGGCCGGCTGTCCGGTGTCGGCCGGCAGGCCTGGCACCGGATATTGCCGCATCGCCCACGGTCCCGCCGCGGCCGGCAGGTCTGGCACCGCGCGTGCTGGCACGGTCGGCCGCGCGGGCAGCGCGGCCAGTTCCGGCAGCCATGCGAACAGCAGCCACCCGAGCTCGCGCGGCCGGCACTCGTGCTCGACGGTGCCCGGCCGGAAGATCCAGTTGAGCGCTCGCGGCCCAGGCCCCGGGCGGAGCCTGGCGGCTGCGCGGCCGGCTCCGCCGCCTGATTCCCGCGGTCACGCAGTGCCACCTTGCGCCAGGTAACCGGCGGCTCGTCGAGCAGCAGGCTCTCGGTCGTTTCCGGCGGCCTGGCCAGCCACCGCAGCCCGCGGCAGATGGCCTCCAGGTGGAGCTGGCCGCCTGCGTCGGCCAGGTCAAGCAGTGCCATCGGCGCCAGCGCATGCTGGTGGACGCCGTAAACCGGGTACCTATCCACGATTCCCCCGGTGCGCGCGTCATGATGGCACCACCATTGCCCGGCCTTACCCTGCGTGCGGCAGATCGTGGCGGCGACCGATTCCGCGGCGGCCAGCGCCTCGGGGTCGTCGGCGCTGCGGTGCAGCCGGGACAGCGCCTGGACCGAATACGCCTGATCGGCGAAGCTGCCCACGCCGGAGTCATGCGTCGCGGTCGCGGCCCCGATCACCTGCGGATAGAGCGCATCGCGGGCCGCCAGCAGGCGATGCCGCGCGGCCGTCAGGTGCCGTTCCACGTCAGCCAGCGGGCGCGCGGCAACCAGCGCAGTAACGATCCAGGCCGCCGCCGCCACGTCCAGCGGGTCGTCCCGCAGGTCAAGCTCGGCAAGCCGCCCCAGCGCACATGGCAGGTCGCCATGCCCCGCCTCGGCCGCCGCCCAGCACAGCAGCGCGACGTCGCCGCGGCTGGTCATGCGTTCGACGCCGGCGGCCAGGCGCCCGATCAGGTCACCGCAGTCCTCGCCGCCGAGCACGCTGCGCCTGCGCTGCTCGGGCAGCCGCAGCAGGCCGAGCGCGGCGATGGCGCCCTCGTGCGCGCTTGTTCCTAACGGACGCAGCTGCCAGGCCCGGTCAGCCATGCGCGTCCCGGACAGCGTGCGCGCGAATTTGCCGGCGGTGACCGCCTGTGGCAGGACCCGGACGGCGATGCGCAGCAGGCGCAGCAGCAACGCGGCACTCTGCGGGTCGTGCTCGGCAATCAGGCGGAGCCGGGTCGCATGCGGCATGGCGGTGCCATCAGGCAACGCTGCCGTGCCGCGCAGTACCACGATTCATCAGCGTCTGCCTGGGTGACATCAGGGAACCTTGCGGCGGGCGCCGCAACCCCGCGGCTGCTACATGATCAGCAACAACATGTAATCAATCGACTACATCAGGTGAGATCGTAGCGGGCCCCGGTCCGCACCGCTACGGTTTCCGGATGGATGCGCTCGATGTCGAAGGGGCGTGGGTCTTCACTCCCCGTATTCACAGCGACAGGCGGGGGAGCTTACTCGAATGGTTTTGTAACGCAACCGTCCTGGCTGATGCCGGCCGCAGCCTGGAGGTCGCGCAGGCCAACTGCGCAGTGTCGCTGCGCGGCACGATCCGCGGGATCCATTTCAGTGATGTCCCGCCCGGCCAGGCAAAATACGTCACATGCGTGAGCGGGTCGATCCTGGATCTCGTGGTCGACCTTCGGGTCGGGTCACCGGGCTACGGGCGCTGGGCGGCCGTGCCGCTGAATGCGGAGACTCGGTGCGCCGTCTTCATCGCGGAGGGGCTGGGTCACGCATTCGTTACGCTAAGCGACGAGGCCACGGTGCTCTACCTGTGTTCCACGCCGTATGCCCCGGCCCGCGAGCGCGGCGTGCACCCGCTCGATCCCGGCATTGGCATCGCGTGGCCGGCGGGCCTTCCGGTGATCTTGTCGGACAAGGACGCGGCCGCGCCGTCGCTGGCGGAGGCGCGTGCCGCCGGGCTGCTGCCCCGCTACCAGGACTGCCTGGCGCACGCCGCGACCCTGCACGGCGCGTGATCGGGCTGCCCATGGTGCTCCGCGTCCGCCTGGCCTACGCCATCGGCAGCTAGTAGCCGCGACGTCCCCGCCGACAGCCCCATGAAACCCGGGTTTGATAAGTGCGGGTGCCTATCAAACCCGGGTTTCATAGGCTTATGGGCTACCAGGAGTCGGAGCCGAACGCCTGGCGCTCGCGGCGACGCCGTACGGCGCGTGCCGACGGCCGCCGGCGGGCCTCGTTTGCTACCCGCCCGGTGCCTCCGGGCGGGCGGCCTCGCCGCCGCGCATCCGTGCGAGATCGGCTCCGCAGGCCGCGGCGATGGCCGGCCAGGCCCGCCGCAGCGCCTGGTGCCAGTCGCCGATCGGCTGCACTCCTGCTGCCGCGTGGCGGCCGTGGCCGAGCACGCTGTAGGCGGGCCGGCGCGCTGGCCGCGGATAGCTGCTGCTGACCGCCGGGCGCACCCGGTCCGGGGCGGCGCCAAGCAATCGGAAGACCGTTCGAGCCAGCCCGAACCAGGTCGTCTCGCCTGAGCTGGTCGCGTGGTAGATGCCGGCCGGGGCGGGCGACCCGGCGATCGCGATGATCTGGTCAGCCACGTCGACCGTCCAGGTGGGCTGGCCGCGCTGGTCGGTGACCACGTCAATGGTCGGCCGTTCGCCGGCCAGCCTGATCATGGTCGTAACGAAATTCCGCCCGGTCGCCCCGTACAGCCAGGCCGTCCGCACGACCCGGCCGGTGTCCGGGAGTAGGCCGAGCACCGCCTGCTCGCCGGCCAGCTTGGTGCGCCCGTAGGCGGTGCACGGCGCCGGCGGGTCGTCCTCCGCGTACGGCCGCCTGGCATCCCCGCGGAACACATAGTCAGTGGACACGTGCACTAGCCGGGCGCCGGCCGCGGCGCAGGCGGCCGCGACGTTGGCCGCGCCCCGGCCGTTCACCCGGAGCGCGTCATCCTCGTGCACCTCGGCGTCGTCGACCGCCGTCCAGGCCGCGCAGTTGACCACCGTGGCCGGCCGGTGGCGCCGCAGCGCGGCACGGACCGCGTCCTCGTCGGCGACGTCGAGGTCACCGCGAGCCAGGCCGGTCACGTTCTCGCCGTGGCCGCGCAGCACCTGGACCAGGTCCCGGCCGAGCATCCCGCCGGCTCCCGTGACGAGCCAGCCATTCATCCGGCGGGTCCGGTCCCGATCGCCGTCGCCGCGGCGTCGCCCGCTGCCGGATAGCCCGCGCAGGCATGCTCGTCCGGCACGGTCGCCCGGGCGGCATCGAGCCTGCGGCAGGCGCCGGCCAGGACGGCTCGTATAGAAAGCGTGCCGGTAACCCCGGTGAAGGCCGTCACCAGGATCTTCATGAGCTGATCTGCACCCTGCTGTGATCGCCGAGCACGAGCCGGTGCGCCTTCGGGACCCGGGGGGCCGGGGTGACCTGCACCTCATGGCCGATCAGTGACGCCTCGATCCGGCCTACCCCGCGTACCGGCGCCCCACGCAGCAGGATCGAGTACTCGATCTCGCTGTCGGCGATGGCGCAGTTCTCTGCGACTGACGTGAACGGGCCGACGTAGGAGCGATCCACGGTCGTGCCTGCGCCGATAATGGCCGGGCCCACGATCCGGGACCGGCTGACCCGGGCCCCGCTGCCGATCGCCACCCTGCCGATGAGCTCGGAGGCGTCGTCGACCATGCCATGCTGTGCTGCTTCCAGGCTCTCCAGCACCATCCGGTTGACCTCGAGCATGTCTGCGACGTTGCCGGTGTCCTTCCAGTATCCCGAGATGATCGTGGACCGCACCTTCCGGCCGTCCTCGATGAGCCATTGCACGGCCTCGGTGATCTCGAGTTCGCCGCGACCAGACGGCGCTAGCTGGCGCACCGCCTCATGCACGGCCGGGGTGAAGATGTAGACGCCGACGAGCGCGAGGTCGCTCTTCGGGTGCAGCGGCTTCTCCGCCAGCCCGATCACCTCGCCCTCCTCGTCGAGCTCGGCCACGCCGAACTGGCGCGGATCCGGCACGGCGGTCAGCAAGATCTGCGCATCCGGCCGGACCGACCTGAACTCATCGACCAGCGCGGTAATGCCGCCGACGATGAAATTGTCGCCTAGGTACATGACGAAATCGTCGTCGCCGAGGTAGTCACGCGCGATCAGGACCGCATGCGCCAGGCCGAGCGGTGCCTCCTGCCGGATGTAGGTGACATTCAGTCCGAACTGCCTGCCGTCGCCTACCGCCGCCCGGATCGCCGGCGCTGTGTCGCCCACCACCATCCCGACATCGGAGATGTCAGCGTCCCTGATGGCCTCGAGCCCGTAGCACAGGACGGGCTTATTGGCGACCGGCAGCAGCTGTTTCGCCGACGTATGGGTAATGGGCCGGAGCCGACTGCCCGATCCGCCGGCCAGCACTAAGGCCTTCATGGCTCAGAAACTAGCGCGCCCGGCGGCTGGCCGGTGCCAGGCCGAGAATTTAAGCTTTAGCGCAGCGACATCATCGGCAGGTCGCTGATATATAAGGCGACTATTCTGCAATCTGTTCTACTTTGCGCATGAATAGCGTAATTGCCCTTACCTGCCGTCTGAGCTGGCCGACGCCGACCTTGTCGTGCTGCCAGGCTCCCGGGCGTTTGCTCGGCGTGGACGCGGCCGCCGAGTTCGATCCGGCGCAATTCGATCTCGGTGCGACCAACGAGGCCCTGTCCCAATGGCGTTAAGTTAAGCTTACATGGGTGTAAGATCGCCTGCATGGCGAGGCCAGGGCAGCTGGTAGTCGCCGGGGACCGTCTGGCGGACCGGATCGGCATCGGCGTGCTGGCGAAGGTGTTCCCGCCCGAGCTGGTGGACCGGGTCGTCGACCATGCGGGCGCCCGCGAGCGGCGCTCGCGGGCGCTGCCGGCCAGGATGGTGGTCATCACTGGCGGCGTCCACGACCCGCTCCGGCTCCGACAGCCGGTGCCGCGGCATGCTCGCTGCGTCCGGTGTCGGTCTTGGCCCAGAAGCTGGCGCCGGTGAGATCGCCTAAACGGTACAGCCCGCGACAGCGCCAAGATCCGGCCCGGGCCGTGGCCCGGGCCGGATCGCCTGTTAGGGGTACTGGCTGGCGGTTACTGGCCGGCCGGGGAACTCACCTGGTGGAACCCGGCGGGGATGGTGACCAGGGCCTTGGCGATGTTGGCGGCGGTCGGACGCAGCCACCGCACGTCGGTCACGGACGTGAAGAGCGAGCCGCCCCCCGCGCCGCCGAACGTCTGCGTCGAGCCGATGATCCGCACTGGGAGGTACGCCTTGGGGTTCACGTACAGGGTCCACCGAGCGCGCGCCCACTTTTCGTGGACGACTCTGGCGTAACCCGCCGACAGCTTGACCGTGATCGGCGTCCCGGTGATCTTCGTGGTTTCCGCACCGTTGATCCGGACATGTCCGGTCACGGTGGCGGCGCCGCAGGCTCGCGTCTGATTGACGAAGTCCGGTACGTGACGTAGACGCCAGTGAGCTTCCCGTGGATGAGAGCGGTCCCCATAACCCAGTAGGGCTGCCCGTGGGAGAACTCCTCGGTCCGGTTCCGGGGGCCGTACGCCCAGGTGGGACCCGGTCCCCCGTTACTGGTGGTTTGCCCGTAGAACACCAGGTGCTCTCCGGCGAGCGCCCTCTCGACCCGGCTGACCACGTACGCGACGTCCCGCGCCTTGGCCACGCTAGCGCCGGTCCGCGCCGGGCCGCCGATGGCCCCGGCCGCCGCGGCGACCACGGCCGCTGCTGTGACAGCGGCGGTCCCGCCGGCCACCGCGGCCCGGATGGTCAGCCGCCGCCGGTGGAGCCGGCCGGCCGTGTGGGCCAGCCCCGCGGGCGCCCGCACCCCCGCGGCAAACCTCTCCATCCCCTCGCGCAGCAGTTCCTCGATGTCTGTGTTCATGACCACTCCTTTCGCCCCGTTTCGTGCAAACCTGATTCCTGCCAGCCGTCGGCGAGCCCCCGAAGCCGCCGCAGCCCCCGGGAGGTGGCCGACTTGACAGTGCCCTCCGGCCAGCCGAGTACTGCCGCCGTCTCGGACTCGGTCAGCTGCTCCCAGTACCTGAGCACCAGGACCGCCCGCTGCCGCGGCGGCAACTGCAGCAGCAGCCGAACCATCGCGTCCCGCAGGTCCACCCCGGAGGTCGCATCTGCCGGCGCCTGCGTCTCCGCCCTGAGCAGCCGGAGCTTGCGCTGCAGCCTGCCCTGGCGCCGGTAGCGGTCCGCAGCCAGGTTGTACAGCGTGCGGCGCAGATACCCCTCCGGGTCGCCGTCGAGCGTGCGCCAGTGCCGGAGCAGCCGCTCCAGCGCGGTCTGCAGCAGGTCCTGGCCCGCCTCGCGACTGCCCGTGAGGAGTACTGCCGTGCGCATCAGCAGGTCGGCACGCTCGGCGAGGAAGCGCTCTAGCTCCCCCACCGTTCGGTCATTTGCCACTGGTCATCCTCCCTTCGCCAACCAAGCACGAAGGGGGCGGCGCCCGCGTTCCCTGCTGGCCAGAAATGACTTACGCTCGCTGCTGGCCAGAAGTGACTTGCCCTCGCTGGCTGCGCATGCCTGTGAGTTTCGGGCGCGATTGGCGTACCTGGCGCCTCGGTCATTCGCGCCGAAGGCACCCACCGGAACGGGCACCACACCAGCATCAGACGCATTCCAGAAGGCCCCCGCGCGGTCCGGTCACCATGCCAATTTCGAGCCTGATCACAGGTGGCCCGGCACACCACCTGGCTTGCAAGAGCGCTCGGTAGGCGACATGGATGTGCGGGCAGCCGGGGGGGCCCACCACGCCGTTGACTGGCCGACCGGGGCCAGGGGTCATCTGGGCGGGGGTTCGTACCGGCGGTGATCGGGCGTGCCGTCAGGGTCTTCTGGTGGCGGTTTCGTACTGCTCCGCAACGCTGGCGGGGATGCGCCCGCGTGCGCTGACCGGGATTCCGTTGGCTTGCGCCCAGGCCCGGATGTCGCCGCTGCGCTGACGGCTTGATGCGGTCCGCGCTGGCCGGCGTCGCTGTCCTCGTCCGGCCTTACGGGCGTGCTCGACGAAGGGTGCGAGTTGCGTACGGAACGCCCGGGCGTTCTTCTTGTTCAGATCGATCTCGTACTGCGCGCCGCTGAGCCCAAACCGCACCGTCTCATCGGCTGGGCCTCCATCAAGATCGTCTTCTAGTGCGATGGTTATCTTCGTTGCCATCGCGGCCTCCATGACTGCGCTGGACTGCCTGCACCGTATAGATCAAGTGTCAGGCCGCGATCACCGCACCGCCGCCAGCTGGCGGGCCCTACATGAATCGACCCGCGCCGGAACCTGCTGCGGCGGCCGGCTACCGACCCTCCACACCCCCCCGCAGCGCGGCGATGGTCACCCACCCGGCGATGCCGGCATAAGAGGGAACGAATGGCGTCACAACGAGAGTTCGTACTGGTCGTGCGTGACGCCACCGCCACCGAATGAGACCTTGAACTCATACTGCGACTCGTTTAGCTGCTTGCCGCCGCCGAAGGTACTCGTTCCGAAAGTGATGTACCGGCAGCCCCGGTCCTTGGCAAGGGCGATGCTCCAGTCGATAACGAGGTCGGTGCAATGCACGGCCCGACCTTCCGCTGAGGCCGCCGTGTATTGCTGGTGCAAGGCCCGGCCTGTCGAGAAGTACAGGCTCCCGCCAATGAGGCATCACCGACCTTTGCGGCGACCAGGGTGATATCGCGCGGAAACCGGGCGTGCAGGCACTCGATTTCCGCCAGCGAATGCGTCGGGGACGCGCCGTGCCGCTGGGCAAGGTTCATTTCGAGGATTCGCCAGAAGGCCGCGACGTTCTGCCAGCCCTCCTCGACGCGCACTCCGGCCGCGTCAGCTTGCTTGCGCGCCCGGCGTCGGTCCGCCCGTTCCCTGCCCCTGGCGGCGACGTCGATCACTGCCGCAAGGTCACAGCCAGACCGCACTGCGCCGAGCCGGAACAGCGCATATAGCTCATCAGCAGCCGGGGCTGACCAGTAGATGTACGGCGTTGCCTTGTAGCGCAGTCGCTTGTAGCCGAGCGCCCGGTACTCATCGGCGATCTCACCGAGTACCCGGATCGCAGCCGCGCCGCAAAGCGAGCCGTCATGAACCAGGCCGCCGTAGGTGAGCCCGGGATGACTGGCGACCACCGCACGCTCAGCAGGATCCTCGGCCGCCGGGAACACGCCGACTGCCCTTCCCCGGCTATTGGTCACCAGCAGCGACCGGTCAAGGAATCGGTCACCGTGATAAGCAAGGAACTTGCGGGTGTGCAAGATGGTTCCGTTGACCGACCGTTCGACCAGATCGTCCCAGGCCGTGGCATCATCCGGCTCATATGCACGGATCGCACTGCCGATCTTCTCCGGCGTCATGGCCGATCTCCTTTTCGGCACTCATTCGACATGCCTTTACCCTAGTCCATTGGCCGCATGCGGCGTCTGGCCGTTACCGCCGTCCCGGCACGGAGTCGAGGCCGGATCCCAGCGCAATGACTTGACGGTCTGTTGATAGATGGGCGCCGCCGTACTATCTTCTCGATACAACCGCAGGCTGCCAGCAGAACAATGATTCGCTGGTATCTGGCCTGTTACGCCTTGACCGGCGCAGCTCGATTGCGCCAGCTCCAGAATCAACGCAAGCGTCCGGGCTTGAGCTGCCGGATCCGGTGCAGAGACATCAATATCGGACGTGCCGGTGTCTGCTCTCCCGCCTTCGCCCGAGGTCGGCCGAAACAAGTCGAGCCCTGCGCGCATTTGATAGATGAGCAGGACGATTATGAGTACGGTAACGACGCCACTGGCGGCGAGCGCCGTAAGATCAGATGGGGCTATGGCCTTCGCGGCCATTGCGGCGAGTCCTGCCATTGCTGCGCCAGCCAGCGGAAGCCAGACGCGAGTGACCAGAGCGCGCAACCGGATGCCTACCCTGCGCAGTTCTATAAGATACCAGGGCAGGACCAAGCCTGCGGCGACCGCCGATCCGGCCATTGCGGTGCCGAAAATGCCATATGCACGAGTACCCGCGATAAGCGCCGGGATAAGTGCAAGCAGCCAGACTAGCTGAGCCAGAAATACGACGCGAGATCTGGCGAGCACCACGAAAAAGTCGTACACAAGCTCGAAGAAAATGCGTAGAGCGGCCAGCAGGCCCAGCCAGATCAGAGCCTGTGCTGCGGGCAACCAGCGCGCACCATAGACGAATCCGATCAGCGGTACCGCCGATCCGCTGAGGAGCACGCAGACTGGCAAGGCCACGGCACACAGCATGCCTGCCACATTCAGGAAGCCGGCAATCATAGCCTTTCGGTCATGTTGAAGCCGCGAGAACGCAGCTGGTGCGACGGCGCGGACAGGCAGCGAGAAGATACTGCCCGGCCAGCCGGAGAGATTGCAGGCAAGCACATAACAGCCCAGGGCTGTAGCGCCAAGCAGGTGTCCGACGACGAGCTGGTCCACATTAACGACGGCGAGCGCAATGACGCTTGATCCGCCGAGCGGCAGCCCGAATCGGAGCAGGGCCCGGGCCTTGGCCGCGTCGAACCCGAGGCGCAGCGGCTCTGGCGAGAACGCCACGAGCAGGATTCCGCCGCCCAGGCAGCCCGCCAGCCTGCCAATCGCAAGGCTCATGGCTCCGAAGCCGTGCCAGGCAAGCGCGATGGTAAGGCCGGCGCCTAGCCAGCAGTTTACCTGGTCGGTGATCGCCTTCTTGTCTTGCAGGAAGTGCCGCTGCAGCAGCGCAGCGGGCGTTGAAGTGACCCCATCGATGACAACGCTCAGAGCTAGCACCCGGATGACGCTGGTTGCCGCAGGCGCTCCCATAGCCGCAGCGAACGCTGGCGCGCCGAGAAAGCAGCCTACATAGATGGCAATGCTGCTGACCATCGAGATGGTCATGATGGTAGGCGCTATCTGGCGCGGTTCGCCCTGCCAGCGCACGATGGCGAGGCTGACGCCGAGCTCGTTGAAACTCAGCACGGCGATAAGGGCTACGTAAGCTACCGCATAGGTGCCGAATGAGCGGGGGCCGAGCAGCCGTGCGAGCGCGATCCCGATGCCGACCGTCCCGAACCGGGCCAGCACGTTGCTAGCGAAGCTCCAGCCCATCGCCCGAGACGCCCGGCCCGCCAGCGTGTTCTTGTCGGCCATGGCGAGCGTCTTGCGACGGCGGGCAGGTTCATGCCGTGGCAGCGCGCCAATCCTATGGGCACCGCGGCCGGCAGCCATCCGGCGCCCAGCGCGCCGAGCCGATTGCCCGGGCCGCTTCACCGGGCTTGGGCTGCTGGCGCGGTCGGTGGATGCGCAGGTGGCAATGCTGTCATGGCAAGGCGGCTTGGCTGTGCTCGCATCACCGGCACCATGGCACCGCGTTCGGCCAGGACGCCACCGATATCGTGGGCCGCCGCCGTGTGCATGTCGCGCCCTGCCAGTCCTGCCACGATTCGCTCCATCTATCAAGGTAGCCAGGCCGATTGATCAGCCGCCTCAATCGCGTCCCCTCGGGTGAAAGAATGGGCGTGCTACGGGACGTAGCCGATCTTTTGCCACTGCCGGAAGTAGTTCCGAGCCGGTCCTGTGAACGGCCACCCTGGCCGCTTCCCGCAGTCTGCTGCCGCGCGGATACTGCTGGGCGATGGCTGCCGCGTAGACACCGTCGAGCGTGCTGGATGCGGCCTTGAGGCTGAACCGCTCCCAGACGAGCTGGCTACCGAATGCGCCAAGCTCCGCCCGTAGCGCCGGCTGGTCGGCAAGCGCCTTGAGATGGCACGCGAGCGGGTGCGGGTCGAGATCGCCGGAGCCGATCCCGTAGAATCCGCCGGCCAGGAACTCCTCGGCATCCGGCGGCGCGAACGGCCTGGCGAAGCCGTGTATGCCGAGCACGATCAGCGGCTTGCCGAATGCCATGGCGCGCAATGCCGATCCGCCCATGCCGAGCGCGATATCTGCTGCCGCGTACGCCGGCCGCGGGTCGGTGAGCGATCCCTTCATGACCACGGCCCGGCGGCCGCAAGCAGCGTTGACCTGCTCCGCGGCTTCGTTCAGGGAGCCGAAAGAGGGGCCGTCACCGATGACTAGCAGCTTAATTCTCGGATCATCCAGGATCCGCATGGCAGCTATCGCAAGTCGAATGCCATGGACCTTCACGTCTGGCTCCAGCCGAGACACGACACAGACCACGATGGCCGCATCGAGGCCGTTCGCCTTGCGGAACGCGGCCCCGTCCACGAGCGCGGGGGAGTCGGCGTCGGTGTTCACCGGCGGCTCGATCAGTACCGGCGGCTGCTTCCGCAGCGGCGCGGCCAGGTCGGCAAGCTTGCGAGTGCCGACGATGAGCGGCTGGTACCTCGGCAGCCACGTGGGCACGCATTCCCCGTAGATGGTGGAGACAAGCGGGACGCCGTGCACGAGATGCGGGCCGTAGAACGCGTCCAGGGTCTGCGGGTACTCGTAGGCGTGCACCAACTGGATGCGTTCCTGCGCGACGACCCGCGAGAGTGTCCGGGCCACCGCCCGCCGGACAGGCGGCAGCCCCTGCGTGACCCGGCTATGCCGGACGAGCACCAGCGGCAGCCCGGCAGCGCGAACCTTTTCCGCGACCGGGCCGGGACTGTCCTGGTAGGTGGCGAGGATGGTTACTTCGTTGCCCCGCTCGCGGCTTGCCACGGCGAGGTCAAGGGCATTGAGCTGGCTGCCGCCGAGCTCGAGGTGGTGCAGTCCAACAAGCAACCGCATATCAGGACCTTTTCGGCAAATGTCGAGAATGTGCCGTAGCCAACTGAATCCCCCTTCTCGCCGTGATCACTGCATCAATAAAAGCCAGGCTCCCAGCCAGCCAGCCAGAATTGCAACCCGGTCTCGGATATAGGCCGATGATCAGCCGGGAGAGAATAGTGAAGATACCGGCAAGACCGGGCTTTTGTGATAGTCAGCAAGAGGCAATTCTGCGGAAATGCGGCCAGGCGGCGCCGGGTCGAGCATCGAGGCTGGGCAGTGGCATGCGGCGCTAGGACCGTGCCCGCCG
>WNGQ01005539.1_pt1 | contig 12347 bp, 13 predicted proteins | sample 5407661 | NCBI WGS metagenome assembly WNGQ01 (sample SAMN13153382, study PRJNA577476) | soil metagenome | isolation source: 60 cm soil or saprolite under Garry oak tree replicate 2 | place: USA:California | collected 2016-06-15
GGCGTGGTCGAGCAGACCGTGCAGCCCACCAGCGTGTCGCTATGGCTCCGAGCCTCCGTCAGTACGGCCCCCGACCAACCAAGCACAGGTCCGTCCCGCGCGACGGCTGTCGGAAGAATCAGCCGTCGAGCGTCAGGTGAGCGTTCGTCCGAGCCTGCCTGAGTATGGGCGGGTGGAGCTGGGTTGCTCCGCCACGGCGATAGAGCTGCGTCCATCCCCGCCCGGTGGATCGCTCCTGCCCGGTCGGGACGACGAGACCATCGGTCGACAACACCTTGCGGCGGAAGTTCGCCGGGTGCAGAGCGATCCCCCAGACCGTTTCGTAGACGCGACGCAGGTCGGCGATCGTGAACGGCTCTTCCACGAAGCTGGTCGCAAGGCTGGTGTACTCGAGCCTGGACCGAGCCCGTTCGACGCCGTCAGCGACGATGCGGTCGTGGTCGAACGCCAGTGTCGGACCGTCCTCGGTCCCTAGATCGCTCACTGACCAGAACCGGGCGTCAGCGGCGTCGGTGCCGGCGCGAGGCCGGGGCAGGTCGGGCATGAGACCGAGATAGGCGACTGACACGACCCGCATGCGCGGGTCGCGGTCTGGTGCGCCGTAGGCACGGAGTTGCTCGAGGTGGCGAGGGCGGGCGTCGACGCCCGCCTCTTCGGCGAGCTCACGTCGCGCCGCGTCGTCGAGATCTTCATGCTCGCCGACGAACCCGCCTGGCAGCGCCCAACGATCCCGATGCGGGTGGGTACCACGCCGGACGAGGAGCACCGTGAGCTGCCCCTGACGCACGGTGAGCAGCACGATGTCGACCGTGACGGCAATCGGCGGGAACGCTCGCGGGTCGTACCGCCGGAGGAAAGCCGACTCGTCGTCGTGGCGAGGCTGTACCGAGGTCACACGAGCACCATGACTCATTCTGACTTGTATAGCAACTCAGAGTGAGTCATGATGCTCGGCATGCGAATCTCCCGTCGACCCGTTGCTGGCTGCCTGTACGGCCTGGCGCTCGGTGATGCCCTGGCCGCCCCAACCGAGTTCCTCACCGTCGAGGAGATCGTCGACCGCTTCGGCGACGACGGCCCGGTGGCACCGCTGGGTGATCCGGCGCAGGTCACCGACGACACCCAGATGACCCTCGCCGTGGGCCGCGCCTTGCAGGCGGTGACCGCCGGTCCGCTGACTGCCGCGACGCTGGAGGGCCCTCTCCGCGCCGAGTTCGTGGCATGGCTGCAAAGTCCGGACAACAACCGTGCGCCGGGTGCAACGTGCCTGCAGGCGTGCCGGGCACTGGCGGCCGGTGCGGCGTGGGAACAGGCGACGGTGCCAGCATCCAAGGGGTGCGGGGCGAACATGCGGGTGGCACCGGTCGGGTTCCTGGCCCATGGCGTCACCGGTGGCGACGCAACCAGCGCGGCCGTCGCGCAGTACCAGGCAGCGTTCACGCACGGCCACCCAACCGCGCTGGCCGCCAGCGACCTCACCGCTCGCGCCGTGTCCGAGCTGCTGGCGGGCTGCCAGCCCGCGGAACTACCCGGACGGCTCCGCCGATACGCGAGAGACCAGCGAACCGTGTGGCACGCCGACTGGCTTGCCGGCCTCTGGCGGCGACCGGGTGTCGACCGATCCGAGCAGTTCATCGCTCGCGGCTGGGACGAGTGCCTTGCCTCGCTGGACCGGCTGGACGCGGCGCTGCTCATTGGCGATCGCGCCGCCGACCCGTGCCGGTTCACCGGGGCCGGATGGGTCGCTGAGGAGGCGTTGGCGACCGGGCTGCTGTGCTTTCTTCTCCTGCCCGACGATCCGGTGGCGGCGATCCGCCGGGCGGCGGTCAGCTCGGGCGACTCAGACTCCATCGCCTGCCTGACCGGCGCCTTCGCCGGAGCGGCTCACGGCGTCGAAGCATGGCCCCACAACTGGCGCCGTCGCATCGAATACCGCTGCGAGATCGAGGTGTTGGCCGCTGCCTGGGAGGTGCAGTGATGTCGTGGACCGAGATCCTGGGGTTCGTCACCGGTGCAGCCTCGGTGTGGCTGTACGTCCGCGAGCACGTCTGGGCCTGGCCTCTCGGCATCGCAAACAGCGCGTTCTGGTTCGTGCTGTTCTGGCAATCCAAGCTCTACCTCGACGCGAGCCTGCAGGTCGTGTACATCGTGCTCGGCGTCATCGGCTGGTACTGGTGGGTCAACGGCGGCCAGCGGCGCAACGACCTGCCCGTCAGAACCACCCGCCGGCCCGAGGCGATGGCTCTCGTCTTGGCCGCCGTGGCGTGCACGATCGCCCTGTGGTTCGCCGAGGCCCGTTACACCGACTCGCCGTTCCCCTCATGGGACGCGGCGACCACGGTGGTGTCACTGGTGGCGCAGTTCATGCTGACCCGCAAGCTGCTCGGCAACTGGTGGCTGTGGATCAGCGTCGATGTCGCGTACGCCGGAATGTACAGCTACCAGCACCTCTACCTCACCGCCCTGTTACAGCCGCTGTTCATCGCCATGTGCGCCCTCGGGCTTCGCCAGTGGCGACGTTCGATGAACGCCCGTGCACTTGCGCCGACCGGGGAGGCGGGGATGGCGTCGTGAGCACCGGGGTCGTCGCCGGCAAGTTCCTCCCGCCTCACCGAGGCCACAAGCACCTGATCGACATGGCACGCGCGGCCGTCGACCACCTGCACGTGCTCGTGTGCGCCCGTGATGACCAACCGATCGACGGCTCCACGCGAGCGGCATGGCTCCGCGAGATCCATCCCGGCGTCGACGTGCATCTCGTCGATGACGACATCCCCGACGACCAAGGCGACGACACCTCGAGGGCGTGGGCGAAGCGCACTCGCGAGGTGCTCAAACGCGCTCCGGACCTGGTGTTCAGCTCCGAGGCGTACGGAACCCGGTACGCGCACCACCTTGGCGCCCGCCACGTCAGCGTCGATCCAGAGCGCCGGGCGTTCCCGGTCTCCGGCACGGCGGTGCGGGCCGACCCCGCCGGCCACTGGAGGTTCCTGGAACCCTGCGTGCGCGCCTACTACGTGCAGCGCATCTGCGTGGTCGGCGCGGAGTCCACGGGCACGACCACCCTTGCCCGCGCGCTCGGCCAGCACTACGGAACCGCCTGGGTCCCGGAATTTGGTCGGCGCTTCTGCGAGGAGCAGATGGCGACCGGAGCACCGCACGATTGGCGTACCGATGACTTCGTTGGTATCGCCACTCAGCAGCAGGCCGACGAGGACGCCGCCGCCCGCCACAGCGGACCGCTGCTCATCTGCGACACAGACGCCCTGGCAACCTCGATCTGGCACGAACGCTACCTCGGGTACCGCTCACCCGAGGTCGAAGCCCTCGCCGCGGCTCGCCACTATGCCCTCTATGTTCTCACGATGGACGACATCTCCTTCGTCCAGGACGGCACCCGCGACGGCGAGCACGTTCGCGGCTGGATGACGCAACGGTTTCGGGAGGACCTCGCCCGTAGACCCGAACCCTGGATCGCCGTCACTGGCAGCCATCAGCGCCGTCTCACAGCCGCCGGGACCCACATCGACGCCCTCATCGAGCCCCGGCCAGCCCACGCCAGATGACCTTCCCGCTCGAAACCGAACGCATGTTGATGCCGACGAAGTCACCGCGGCGTACCTTCAGCGCGGCTGCCGTATGGTGTCATGTTGACGGAGCCGTCAGGCGCGCCCTTTCACCTGTGGGATCTCGCAGCGGTCCTTGAATCCCTGACCGGTCAGCCCGACGGCCGAGTTGAACCGCGACCGCACGTTCTCCAAGCAGACGAGCGCCGTCAGCTCGACCAGTTGTGCCTCATCAAGGTGGTCCAGCAACCTCTTCACGAGCTCATCGTCGACGGTGGGCGGCGTCTGGGTCATCGCCTCGGCGTACTCCATGACCAGCCGCTCCAGCGGATCGAACAGCTCGCTGTCCCGCCAATGCGGCACCGCCTCGATCTTCTCGCGCGGGACGCCGTGGGTGTGCAGCACCCAGTACCCGAAGTCCATGCACCACGGGCAGCCGATCTTGACGGCCGCGGCCAGGCCGGCCAGGTCCTTGATCTTCACATCCAATCGCCGCCAGCGGGGCGCGCGCTGCTCCAACTGGCCGTACGCCCTCGCCACCTGCGGGTGGTGACCTATGGCCCGGAACGGCTCGAGCACTTCACCGAACCTCCGCCGAAGGAACCATCCACCGATGCGGTACGACAATGTCGGTGGGGGATCGAGTGATATGCGTGCCATGTCGTGTCTCCTGGTCACATCGGCCGGGTTTGGTTCGTCACTGTTATGACGGACAGCGACGAGGGATGTGACGGTGGACGAGGGCGACTGGCTGGCGGCGCGGTTCCAGGCCCACCGCGCCCATCTGCGGGCGGTGGCCTACCGGATGCTCGGCTCACTCAGCGAGGCCGACGACGCCGTCCAGGACGCCTGGCTGCGGCTCAGCCGCTCCGACACCAGCGGCGTCCAGAACCTCGGCGGCTGGCTGACGACGGTGGTCGCGCGGGTGTGCCTGGACAAGCTGCGCGCACGCACGTCGCTGCGCGAGGAGCCTATGGGCCTGGGCGTGCACCTGCCCGAGCCGATCATCAGCCCTCCGGACCAGATCGACCCCGAGCAGCAAGTGCTCCTGGCCGAGGGGATCGGGGTGGCGCTGCTGGTGGTCCTGGACACCCTGGCGCCCGCCGAGCGGATCGCGTTCGTGCTGCACGACACGTTCGCGGTGCCCTTCGACCAGATCGCTGCGATCGTGGGGTGTTCCCCGACCGCGGCACGGCAGCTCGCCAGCCGGGCCCGCCGCCGCGTGCAGGGAGCGGCGGCGGTTCCCGACGCCGATCTCGCCAGCCAGCGAGCGGTGGTCGACGCGTTCTTGGCTGCCGCGCGCGAAGGTGACTTCGACGCGCTTGTCGCCGTGCTGGACCCGGACGTCGTGCTGCGAGCTGACCGCGGTGCCCTGCCTGTTGGCGCGTCCAGGGTGGTCCGCGGCGCGCGGGCCGTGGCCGAAGGGGCGCTGACCTTCGCGCGGCTTGGCCGCTTTGCACGACCGGCGCTGGTGAACGGAGCCGCGGGAGTCGTCGCGCGGGCCCCGGATGGCCGGCCGTTTTCGGTCATGGGTTTCACCGTGAGGCACGGGAAGATCGTCGAGATCGACATCCTCGCCGACCCCGAGCGCCTCCGCCAGCTCGACCTGGCGGTCCTCAATGACTGATGAGAGTAATCCTCAGGGGATCGTGACAAAGGAGGCGAGATGGCCGAGATCGTGGAGAGCGTCGAGATATCCCGTCGTCCCGAAGACGTCTTCCCATACGTGGCCGACCCGTCGCACCACCCCGAATGGATCCACAACGTCGTGTCGGCATACCGGGAGGGCGACGCCCCACTCGCCGTGGGGTCGAGAGTCCTGGTGACCCGGCGGGTCGGTCCTCGGGAGTTGCCGACGACCGAGGAGATGACCGAGCTACATCCTCCCAGGACCTGGGCGAACCGCGGTGTCGGCGGCATCCCGGTCATCGCCTTTGCCAGAGGCACGGTTGAGCCGCTCGATGACGGCAGGCGGTCGCGCGTAACGATCTCCTGCGAGTTCGAGGGGCACGGGATCGGCAAGCTGCTCGCTCCGCTCCTCGCCCGTCGGCTGGCGAAACAGCTGCCGCGGGACCAGCAGAAGCTGAAGGAGTTGCTCGAGCGGGGCGCGTACGCCCAAACGTAGCTGTTCATGACCCGGCGAGAGCTGGTCGCCTGGGGTTGCCTTCGAACAGCCGCCGAAGCAGCATGGCAAGGTCCGCCGCGACGGCTATTGTCGACGCCCAGCTCTCCGCTGAGCATGTGAGACGGGCTGAGCGCCCGCCGCCTTGCGGGCCCATCTGGCCGCAACGGCTACGTCCCGTCCGACCTGGCCGGCCCGGCCGGCGACCGTGCCGCGGTCATCGCGTGGATGGCCTTGGTGAGCTCGAAGATCTGGTTGGCGGCCCAGGGACGGGCGGCGGCGAACAGCGAGCCGGCCGTGGTCCTTGTGGGGGGCGAGGCCGGCATCGGCAAGATGCGCCTGGTGTTTGAGCTGGCGAACCGCTGCCGCGCGGCGGGGGGCGCGAGTGCTGGCGGGCGGCTGTCTCCCTGCTGGCGACGGCAGCCTTCCCTACGCCCCGATCGTTGAGGCGCTGCGGCCCTTGCCCAGCGAGCTTGGTGTGGGTGCCGTCCGCGGGCTGATCGGGTCGTCGTGGTCGGAGCTTGCCCGTCTGCTCCCCGTCCTCGGCGAGCCCCCAAGCGGCCCGGCCGGCCAGGCCGCGCAGGCCCGGCTGTTCGAGCTGCTACTCGGCCTGCTCGGGCGGCTCGGCGAGCAGGCGCCGGTGCTCCTGGTCGTCGAGGACCTGCACTGGGCGATCGATCGACCCACCAGCTGCTCCTGGCTGGGATCGAGACTGTCGAGGCCGCAGCGCCAGATGAACTTGCGGGTCTCCGCCCACGACAGCGGCCCCAGATGCAAAGCGTGCAGGCGCTGGTGGGCTTGGTCGGGCAGCGCGAACGGGTAGCGCGAAGTGACCAGCGGTCCAACGCTTGTGGGCTCCGTGCTGCCTCAGGTGAGCGACAAGAGGCAGGTACTGCAAGGAAGTTGTCGGGTCTGAGGAAGAAAGAGATGTCAGGAGCCGTTCGCCCCTTCTATGATGCTGGTCAGTGGGGCAGAGGGTTGGGCCTAGGAAGGTAGGGGGCAATGGCTGGACCCATCCCGGCCGCGTCGGGTCGGATATTCATCAGCTATAGACGGAGGAGACCGCCTACCCGGCCGCGTGGCTGTTCGACCGGCTGGCTGACCGCTTCGGCGGTGGGCAGGTCTTCAAGGACGTCGACTCGATCCAGCTGGGCGACGATTTCGTGGAGGTGATCACCAGAGCGGTCGGATCGTGCGACGTGCTGCTGACGCTGATCGGGAATGAGTGGCTGACGATCACCGATGAGCATGGCCGGCGTCGCCTTGATGATCCCGATGATTTCGTGCGGCTGGAGATCGAGGCTGCCCTGGTGCGTAAGGTCCGCGTCATTCCGATCCTGGTCGATGGGGCGAGGATGCCCCGCGCTGATGAGCTGCCGGACAGCCTCAGTAAGCTGGTCCGCCGTCAGGCTCTTGAGCTCAGCCCGAGCCGCTTCGACTTTGACACCAGCCGGCTCCTCAGGGTGCTGGACACGACCCTCGCCGAGGTGCGGACGGCACAGGACGATGCGGCCTCGACGCGGGTGGCGTCAGTGAAATCGCCAGACCCGAGCGCGTCGGAGGTACTCAAGGCGCCTGAGCGTCGTGAGGGCGCGAGCTGGGATCACACGCCCAGCGTCCCGCTAGCAGCTCCTGCCACACCGGGCGGGGCTTGGCCGTCCGCGGACCAAAGCAAACCGCCGGACAGACAGCGCCGACGCCTCTCCACACGGGCGCGGATCCTGGCAGGGGCCGCAGTCGGCGTCGTGCTCATCCTGGTGCTGATAGTCGCCATCACTGCCAACTCCGGTACGACGCCTCCACCGGCTGCGGTCATCACGGCGACATCCCCATCCACGAGGGGGGTCATCTTTCAGGACGACTTTTCTGGCCGGGCGTCTGGATGGGACGATGCCGGCACGAATCGCATCGGCGGTCACTACACGAATGGCGCATACCGCGTCTACGCCGCACCGGTTCCTGGTGGTGGCAGCGTAGGGGGTGTACCCCGGATGGCACGCAGCGTGTACCCGTCCGCCCCTCAAAACCTTCGCGTCCAGGTCGCTGCACGCCGCCTCACCCCTGCAGGAGACCGGGATATTGGGTACGGCATCGTCTGTCGTTATGGTGAGAATACAGGATTCTATCAATTCACTATAGGGAATGATTATGTCGACATCGCGAAGTCATCCAATATTGGTTCTGACTGGGTTCAGTTGAGGGTTGCCGGCCTTCCTGCGATTGACGTCAATGCCACCAACCGGCTGGAAGCGGTGTGCACCCGCGGCCGGGGACAGCAAGCTGTCCACCTTGTGTTTTCGGTGAACGGCAAGAAGGTCGCCGAAGCGACCGATACGAAGAATCCGTACGGGACCGGTACCGTCGGCGTCTTCGCGGCGACTGGCCGAGATGCAAAGACGGCGGCCGAGGCGGAGTTCGATGACTTCGTCGTCACACAGGTCTGAGGAATCCGCAGCCGACCGAGAGAGAAGGAGGGATGGCGCGCCGTGAGGACGGACCGGGGCCAGCACGGCCGATCGAGGCCGTACCCTCTCCCGCCGCGGAGGACCCGACCTGGGAGCGGCTGGAGGACCAGATCGGTTGGTACGACCGCAAGAGCGGCGACAATCAGCGCCGTTACAAGTGGCTGAAGCTGCTCGAGCTGGCGGTGGCCGCGGCGCTGCCTGTGGTGGCCGGGATTCACAGTCCCGTGTGGGTGACCGGCGGCCTGGCCTCGGTCATCGTGGTGCTAGAGGGCGGCCAGCACCTGTACCAGTTCCAGGAGCACTGGATCACCTACCGCTCCACCGCCGAGGCACTGAAGCACGAGCGCTACCTGTACCTGGCCAAGGCCGGACCCTACGTCGGTGAGGACCGGCACAGCCAGCTGGCGGAGCGGCTGGAGGGTCTGATCTCGCAGGAACACGCCAAGTGGACCGCCAGCCACCGAGAGGTCTCTGCTCGTTCAGGGGATCGATAGGCCCGCATTAGTCGTGCTGCGCTGGCATCAGCTTGCGTGCAAGAGGGCAGGCTGAGATTGCCACCGTAGCTGGTAGGCCTGAAGGTCCGCACTGTCTCGTTCGCCGTGAGAGCCGTAGTGCCTGGTAGAGGGTGGTTGATGTATATCCCGTCAGTTCTTTCAGTCGTTGAGCGGTGGCCGGGAGCTGCATCGCAGGTGAGGAAGAGGCTGCATCTGCTTCGACTGGTTTGGCAGATAGCTGACGAGTATTCAAGATTCCTGAGAGGTTCCCAGCCTTCGTGAGGGTTTCGGTGTTTCGCTGAACCGATGGAGGCTGCGTGGGGCTGGCAGCGGTCCGCGATCTGCGTGAGGTCCGACGGCTCGAGACGCCAGAAGAGGTCGAGGCGTTCGAGCAGGATGTGCTGGCGGGCTTCGTGCTCGCTCGAGCATCAGCCGGCATGGCCGATGCGACCATCAAGCAGGAGACTGGCGCGGTGATCGAGCTGCGCCAGTGGTTCGGGCGCCTGCTGTGGGAGGTACAACCCAAGGATCTCGACCGCTACTTCGGGGTCTACCATCGCGGCCGGCCGCCCGCGACACTGGCCAACAAGGCACAGTCGATCTCGGTGTTCTGGCAGTACCTGGAGCTGCGCCACAAGGTCGAGATCTACAACCTGACCGGCCGGGTCGTGGAATCACCGCTGGATGAGATGAACCGGCCGCGCGCCCGCGCCGCGCTCAATCTACGGGTTCCACCCAGCGCAGCGGAGATCAAGCAGCTGTTCGACGGATGGCGGGACGAACTGCGCGCCACCCGCAAGTTCGCGGTCGCCGCCCGCAACTACACCAGCGCCCGCCTGATCGGCCAGGTCGGACTGCGGATCAACGAGGCACGCACGCTCGACTTGGACGACATCAAATGGGACCTCGGCCCGCTTGGCAAGCTGCACGTGCGATTCGGCAAGGGCCACGGCGGCCGCGGTCCCAAGCAGCGAATGGTGCCGCTGATCAACGCCATCCACCGTGACACCTTGTTGGTCGCGCTACGGTCACTGTTTGGCCTGCTCAAAGGGCGCCGCCTGATCTTCACCAACCCAACCACCCAGATCCGGGTTCACCGGGTTGCCGACACGCCCGCGCCCCTGGACTCCCACGCCATCGACCAAGCCGTGCGGGCAGCCCAGACCCCACCGGCAAGGCTGGTGCTGGCCGTGCCGAGCGGCGGAAGATGGTCGTCCGCGGCGACGGACGAGACCCACGTCGCCAGGAGGGACCGGGCACTGCAACTCGCCCAGGACATGACGCTTTCAGCGTCGGCCCGGACCATCTTCAACCAGGCGGCCGCGACCATTCAGACAGTAATGGATGAGGACGCCCGGCAGTGGCGCGACGGCGAGGACTAAGCCTGGATCCACGTGCGCCGCGAGGCGCTGACGATTCGAGTGGGGGTGGGAGACCTTCACCGCTGACCCTGTCGCAGCAGGGCGGCGAAGCTGGGGGCAGCCTGACCCGGGAGGTGCCGGGGAGGGTGGGAGCAGCCCCGACAAAGCCGGGACGCGCCAGCACTGCCAGATGGGGTGGGCCCGGCGAGCGTGACGGAGAGGAGTACGCGAGGAACCAGCGTCACTACGTCCCTTAAAGGCTCACCGGCTCAAACCTGGTGGATACGGGCCGGGAGCGGCGCGTCCCCGTCGTTGTGAGCGGGGAACTCCTGGTCGGGCATGTGGATGTCCGGCGGGAGGTCACGGTGAAAATGCTGCGGGGTAGCCGTGGCGATGCCGCAGGGGCAGAGCTGGGCTCCTCCTTCGTCGAGCGGATCGCAGTGAACACGGGAACCGTCCCGGTCCTGCCCGGCCCACGCGGCCAGCGTGGCGGTCGGGCTGGGTCCACCGTCGGCCGACCGGGCTGGGACGGGGCGGAGCCGCCGCAGTAGTCGGAGCGCGGGAGAGCCGCGCACAAGGCCAAGGGCGGCAGCGGTTGCGAGAAGACATGGAGGCTGCAATGCCGAAAGACGCGCCGGTGAACACCGGCGCCCCGCCAGTGGACCCCACCGGGGCGCAGCAGCGGGTATCGGGGATGCAGGCCAAGCTTCACCGATGGGCGGCGGCCGACCCAGGCCGCCGGTTCGATGACTTGTTCAACCTCGTGTGCGACCCGGCGACGCTGCTGGTGGCGTTCGAGCGGGTCGCGGGCAACACCGGCGCGAACACCCCCGGCGTGGACGGCCTGACGGCCGCCTGGGTCGAGCGGAGCGTCGGGGTGCCCGGCTTCCTGGAGGGGCTGCGCGTGGCGCTGAAGGCGGGGACGTTTCGTCCCCTGCCGGTGCGCGAGCGCGCGATCCCCAAGCCCGGCGGGTCGGGGAAGGTCAGACGGCTTGGCATCCCCGTGATCGCCGACCGGGTGGTCCAGGCGGCGCTGAAGCTGGTGCTGGAGCCGATCTTCGAGGCCGACTTCCAGCCGGTCTCCTACGGGTTCCGGCCGATGCGGCGCGCGCACGACGCGATCGCCGAGATCCACCACTTCGGCACCCACGCCTACCGCTGGGTGCTGGACGCGGACATCGAGGCGTGCTTTGACACCATCGAGCATGCGGCCCTGCTGGACCGCGTGCGAGCGCGGGTCAAGGACAAGCGCGTGCTGGGGCTGGTCAAGGCGTTCCTCAAGGCCGGGGTCCTCACCGAACTCGGCAACCTCCAGGACACCATGACCGGCACGCCGCAAGGGGGCATCGCCTCCCCGCTGCTGGCCAACATCGCCCTGGCAGTGCTCGACGAGCACCTGCACGGGCCATGGCAGCCAGGCGGGGAGATGGCTACCGCCAGCCGACGCGCCCGACGCCGCGCCAAGGGCCTGCCGAACTGGCGAGTCGTCCGCTACGCCGACGACTTCGTCGTGCTCGTGCACGGCACCCACGCCGACGTCGAAGCCCTGCGCGAGGAGGTCGCGGGCGTGCTCGCTCCTTTGGGCTTGCGGCTGTCGCCGTCCAAGACCCGAGTGGCGCACATGAGCGACGGGTTCGACTTCCTTGGGTTCCGCATCCAGTGGCGCCGCAAGCGAGGCACCGATACCTGGCACGTCTACACCTTCATCGCCGACCGGCCCATCCGGTCGTTGAAGGCCAAGATCCGTGCCCTCACCCGCAGGTCATCCCAGCAGGACCCCAGGGGCGTGCTGATCCGGCTCAACCAGATCATGCGCGGCTGGGCCAACTACTTCAAACACGCGGTGTGCAAGCACACCCTGGGCAACCTGGCCAACTTCGCCTGGTGGCGGGTGGCCCGGTGGCTCAGAACGCTGCACCGCTGGAGGTGGACGGACCTCCGCCGCCGCTTTACCGTCCCCAACGGGCGGTGGAAGCCGATCGCGGCGGACGGGATCGAGCTGTTCAACCTGGAGTCCGTCGCGGTCACCCGCTACCGCTGGCGGGCCAACACGATCCCCAACCCCTGGACCCTGCCCGACCACGCCTGACGGCAGCAACCGTGGAGAGCCCGGTGCGGTGAGAGCCGCACGCCGGGTTCGGCGAGCGGCCTGGGGAAACGGGCCGGCGGCAACGCCAGCACCGCGCCCCAGGCCGACTCAACTGCGAGGATGATGGTCGAGGCGCCCGCTCCGCCGGCCTGACTCGTGGATCCACCGGCCTTGTGCCTTGTATCGGATCTGTCGGCCGTGCGGGGCGGGTGTCCTCGGCACCACCGGTCCGACGAAGTGACCTGATAAG
>WNGQ01005540.1_pt1 | contig 12346 bp, 15 predicted proteins | sample 5407661 | NCBI WGS metagenome assembly WNGQ01 (sample SAMN13153382, study PRJNA577476) | soil metagenome | isolation source: 60 cm soil or saprolite under Garry oak tree replicate 2 | place: USA:California | collected 2016-06-15
GTTGGGTCAGCGCTAGGGTTCCAGCCGGAGATCGTGCCGTCTTCCGTCGCAAACATGAAAAAGCTTGGACCCGCTCCACTGCTCGTCGCAACGACAAAGCCGCTCGTGCTGTTGAAGACGTTGCCGGTTGGCGCTGCTGTCGTTCCAGCAGGACTACCTGCGGGGGGCGGGATAGTGACCACGAGCGGGATTGCCGTGCCTGCGCCGTTATACAAGGTGGACACGCCTGCGCCATTGTCTGACACCCACCAGGGGGTAGTGGGGCCATGTGAGAGACCCCAGGGATTGAGCAGGTTCGGATCTTGAAACTGGGCGATATTGGGCAGGTCCGAAACCAGGTTTGTCTGGTGGTAGAGTCCCGCACCGTTAGCGTGGGCTGCGACTGGCAACAACGGCCGGAGGAGGACAACAGCAGCGATCATGAGGAACGCTGCCAGCGTCAGGACAAGTTTTGGCCGAAAAAAACGATTCATAAAAGTTTCTCCTTCTTAAACCAGAGATCCAAAACAACCAAATTGCCAGAGAAAGAGTCACCGAATAAAATTTTACCCAGAAAGTGGCCGAGGCCGATGCTCCACGCTTGAGAAGCATTCCCACTAAGAAGATACGTCGCGGGGTTACATAGCCAGCAAAACCCGCGTGCATGGCAGGTGCTCCTTTCATCTGCCTCTCGTCGTACGTCCCTCGTGCTCCATTCGTTAAATACGATAGGCATAACACAAGGGGAAAAGCAGCGTAAGCTGGCTCTACAAGATCGCCCCTTTTCTTACCCACATTTTAAGAGAATAGAAGAGTACTAACGAAAAATACCCAAATACACAAGTTGCCTGAGAAAGCGTCGCTAGCAGAGAAGGAAAATCTCACTCAAGTGAAGGCTCACTATGGAACCTTTACTAGTAAACCATACAGTAGTTACAAGTGAGTTGCGAATTGGTGAAGATAGAGTTATGAATATATTAAATCTGGTTAAGATTACGTACTGGTTAAGATTACGTAACCCTTTTACACCAGTATGAAGCAAACAGTATTGCAGAAAGGGCATCCACTCACCGTGGGAAATAAGTAGTGGAAGGTGAGTTAGCTCTTCCTGAAAGCAGTTTCCCTCACCACTCAGGAGCAAAAGACAGGGATCATATCTCTTTTGAGAAGTACCTTTCCTTTGTCCTGTCTTGGTAACTCTTCCAAATGTAACTTGATCGCGTATGTACATTTGGAGTGGGTATTATGATACCCTCACTGTTTGTGAGGGGAGAAGCAAGGAGCAATGATCTACAGTGTAGAGTCCGTTGGCCTTTTCTCTTTGGAGAAGCCGGTAGAGACCTCGTTCATACCCATGACAAGGAGGCTTTCATGGTACAAGTTTTTAAGCGACTCAGCTTCCCGCTTGCGGTGGCAGTGCTTGGTGCTACTCTGCTGATTGCCTGTGGCAGCTCTACAAGCCGTGGTCCAGGGACAAAAAGTGCCAGTCCCCCTCCTCATACTGCTTCGGTGACTCTTCCACAAGGTCAAGACCTCGAGATTCGTGAAAAAATAGGACATAGGGGAACGGGTATAAAGAGTATTATTTGCTATATTGTGCTTCTTACCTCATGTCCATTGAGTACCAGAACCTGAGCAGGCATTGCAAAGCCCCGAACTTGAGAGGCATGAGCAGACGAAAAGGTCCACTTTCGGGCCGTTTTTGTGCTGCTTACCGAAGTAAGCGGCCAATCCATGTTCTTAATATGTGAAATACACTTCATACTCTATAATGTTCTTTATGCCTATGTCCTATTTTTGGCTGTATCTCGGTCCTACCAGTACTTTGTTGACTTGGGAATTTTGCTCGATGTAGAGCAACCAACCTATGTTCTCCAGAAGACTCTAAAGCCAGGTGTCACCAGCCATCAGAAAACCAGCAAGGATACGGTGTTTCCCAAGTCAACAAAGTACCGCTACAGCGATGTGCAGAAGTTTTGAGCCATCCATCAGCCTCACGATCCGTTGCTTCATCGAAGAACAGTTAGCTCAATCTTTCTGACCACCACTGTAGGTCTAAAATGTGCCGACGTGCTCATGAAGGATATGTAGGCCCAAAATGCCATGAATTCCTACAAATCTCAGTATCCTTTATATCATGTGGCTATTTTCTCGTGGAGAGAGTATGTCGTGCTTGTGCCTTGGGTAATCGTCAACATTACTCGTAACAATAATTGCTTTGTTCGCTGTTGCAACTGCTGAAATAATCGCGTCCGTAGTGGTAAGTATTTGCCCACCCCGCTTCAGTTCATAGCGTACTTCCCCCGCAACCCGCCCGGCTTTTCGGGTAACATCCCAGCAGGTAAGGCTCTCAAAAAATTCATCCCACACTTTTCTTTCTGTTTGCGGAAGACCAGAGTAGAATTCTGTAATATTGATCGGACACACACCGATCGTATCTCCATATGCAATCCACGTGTTGATAAGAGAAACAACAGGTTCTCGTCCTTTGGAAAAATCTATGAGGGTGTCAGTATCAAGCAGGTAGCGATTCATACAAGATGGTATCTGTCAACAGATGATAGATTACACGTTCTTATCCGCTTCCTTTCTGAGATTGTGAACCCACGCCGATGTTTTTTCTTCTGTTCTCCACTCATCAATACCCCAGTTAGCAAGAGACCCCGCTACTTTTTTTGCTGCCCGTTCAAGCCGTATTCTGTTCATTCGGTCAACCACAGCAGCAACAATGAATTTGCTTCTCTCACGCGCTCCTACGAGCTTATCAAGCTGCGTAACAACCTCTTCTGGCATGATGACATGTGTTCTCATGCGTTCTTTCTGATGGGTAACAATTGTCGCGTTCATATATCACACTCCTTGTGGGACGATTATATCCCACCTCGTTAGATTATGTCAAGATACTCTATAATAAATAAAAATGCTGGGTGGAGATGGATATCTCCTAAAGTCCTGGCTACCCAGGACACCCCAGCAACAGGTTTCCTTGCAGTTTCCCCTCGCTGCATTCACTCACCTTGCAACAGCATGATTGTTATTTGTAAACGACAATTGGACATTATAAACTGCCGACTCAAGGGCAGAGATAATGCCATAGGTATGCGTGTCAAGTAGCTGTGACACTTCAGAGCCATTGACATGGTAATAGCCTTCCGCATCTTTGGTTGCCTCAACCATCTCACGCGCCTGCTTGAGTAATCGCTTGCCCTCAGGATCCTTCTTGGTGAGCTCTTTACACACGCTGTTCTTATGCGATAAAAACGCCACACGTAGCCGATCACCATAGTTTTGCGAATACTCAATGACCACGACCGAGGCCTGATTCACTTGGCCGTAGATATTCCAATAGCTCTGCCACAACTTTGTCTCACCCTTGGGACCCACATAATCAGTTGGTACCGGAAAGTCCCAATGCTGTAAGGTGTGGTAGATGCTTCGCTCAGCTTCCGTGGAAAGCCCAGCAACTGCGAGAAAGACATACCCATTCTCATCGACAAACCAATAGGTTGGCTCTCCTTCCCTCCCGTCAGGAGCCATACCCCGACCCATAAACGTCAACTGAGACTGCTTCACAAGCAAGCACGACAGACAAAGATTGCTACCCACACACGGATTATCCTCTGTATAGGGCAGCTGGCATTTGCCACAGACTAAGGATGCTTGGATAAGCGCAAGGACCTGCTCGTACCCATCATCTGAGATTGCCAGTTCGCTGGCACGGCGATCAAGGGAAATGAACTTCATAGCAAACTCCTTTCACTAAGTGAGGAACTGTGTTGGGGAATAACCTGTCAAGGATCCAAAAAATTACACTGCCACACGAGTGCATGGTGTCGGTGTGGTACTAAAAAAAGTATAGGGAATGCAAAGTAAGAATTCCATAAGAAAGCAAACAGTGATTTTTCTCATCCACGAAACTGGAACAAGTGGGGCCTGGTTGCAGCAGCGCATGGAGCACCCACCAAGTGGCGTCGCTCAATGCTTATGAGGTATACCCAAGCGATCTTCAATGGTTCTAAAACGCTTGTCCTGTTCTTTATATGTCTCATCCATGCCATTGGTGATTAGATCTATTATGTCAACACTTCGGTCGTCTATCTTCTTATTCATTACTTGTACTTCCCCTTTAATCGCTTGTACTTCCCCTCTCAACCCAGCAACACTTTCAGCAAGGCTATCTTGCACCTTCCCTATTGCATCAATTCTTTTCTCAAGCGGCTCTACAGTAGCCCTCATCACGTTCGTTATTATCTCTACGTCTTTATCAGTAAGCATGGTTTACGCAGTATAACAAGCCACCTTTTACTCTGCAATGCGTATTCTGTGCGGTCACCAGGAAGAAATTGAAAACAATTGATGAGTTAGAGTAAACTTCTTATTTACCTGTTTACAGAGTTACCCAAAAATATCTAAATTCATAACGCCCGTCCGGTTAACTTCAGATACTTCTCTCTCGCATCCTCCCATGTCTTCTCACTCAAGCCAAGCTTGCGCAGCACCGCCTCAATTGGCTCCCCTGCTTTGATACACCGCACCGCACAGGTATCACGAAGCATCTGGGCTGAAACCCGCTTGTGCACACCCGCATCCTCTCCCGCCGAGGTGAGCAACAACCGCACAAAGCGCGCCGTATACGGAAAGAGCCGATCAGACACACCATAGTCTGAGACATAATCCCTCAGAACAGGAATAACCTCTCCTGGTAGCTTTAGCTTGCGGTCCTTTTTGACTTTCCGTGCAGTATGCTTAATCCAGATCTCGGGCGCATATTGATTTGACGTGTCAATACAGCTGACTTTGAGCTCCATCAACTCTTCTATCTTCATCCCAGTCTCCAGCAGCAGGAGCACCAACAGATACGTCCGACAATTACCACTTACGCTGGCCAACAACCGCCGACACTCCTCCTCAAACAGCACCTCAGGAAGCGGAGAAAACACTTTGTGATGGGGTATGGTCAAGGCAGGATTCGCTACAAGCACATTCTCACTGACAAGCCAAGTGAAATAATTTCTGATGGCGGACACCTTGCGACTGAGTGTTTTCGCGGTCATCTTTTCGTGCGTTTGCAGCAGTGAGAGCCACTCCCGAATGTCATGGACCGCGATTTCCTCCAGTGTCTTGTGCCGGACAAAGAGCCCAAACTTTTTGACGTCACTGCAAAAATCCGCCGGGGTATAGGGCGAATAGCCCTGGGATTGCAAATAGGCAAAGTACGCTGGAAGGGTGGCAAGCACACTGCTCTGCGCCGTGGGAGATGGCATCGCCGCTCCCTGCGTTAACACCGCAGCAAACGATTTGCGCTGAAAGAGTGGTAGCTGTTCAGTTCCCATATCAAGCCCTATTATGCTCACCCGAGCAATATTTATCAAGAGTGTATATCTTCTCACTAATCCAGGTTATACCCACAAAAAAAGCACCTATCCAGGATAACCTGCATAGGTGCAACGCTCATGTTGTATTTCTCCCTTCGAGAGCATGAGCAAACTCTTTAGGTAGAGAGCGGCGCAAGGGTCATACTGTCATGGGAGACAACCTTTCCATTCACCACCGCATCCACTTCGTAGACAATGGTGTCTCCCTTTTTCGGAGACTTAGTCGTACCACTGTCCACATACTCCCGCGTACTGCCAGTAACCGTCGCAATCACGACACCGTCACGTTTAATAACGATACTATCAGGATTGCCACCAGTGACAGTAAAATCTAACACAAACCCGTCCCCGTTAGGGTTTTCATTAATCGAGCCAAGGGAAATCACCGGATGGACACTCGGCCGCGGTGTCGGCGTCGGCACCGGACGTTGGGTTGGAACCGGGGTCGGCTGTTGCGTCGGTTCAGGAATTGGCGTGGGCGTAGCAGTTGGTACTACTTGCGCACTGGCCACACTAAATGTCCACGTGTCACTCCATACTCCTGAACTGCCGATCACCTGCCAGTTATAACTGGCTCCATTTTGTAAGCCCGTGATATGCACGCTGGCAACACTGCTCCATTGGCAGGGTACGTCTGGGTTGCATTCGGCGACGTTTTGGCTTCCACGATAATTGATTTGATAGTCGTATCCCGTCCATCTGCCTGCAGATTCAAATCATCGTTATCAAAGGTTCCCCGGTTACCAGTCAAACTTGGCTGGTTATATACAAAAAGAGTTCTGTTTGACGGAACTCTGAGCGATAACACCGGCCAGTTGACTCCCTGCGGAATAAGACTGGGATATTGGCCGAGAGGAAACGAAACACAGGCTACCAGATTCGCTTCTTTACAGAGGGACACGTCGGTTGCTGAGACGGGCGGTCCTACTGTCGGTTGTTCCAAGCGCATCGACGAAAACTGATCATACAAACCGCTGCCAATATCAGATATGCTGCTGCCGTACCGGGCAAGATAGGTTCCACAATTGCGATCGTGATACATTACCACGCTGTAGGTAGTGTAACTTCCCAGAAGTCGAACAGACCGGTTGTATCCCGCGACCTGATCAAGACCGATGCAGGTATCGTGGCTCGTATAAGTAAAGGTTTCGCAGGGAGAGCCGTAATTGGTCGCACTACAGATTTGGACGCCATCAGATGGCATTGGGGTAGAGGTCGGCGGATCAGACAACACGGTTGGCGTAGGTACTGGTTGGGCTGTTATACCGAAGTTTACGTTCCGCGGACCGTCTGGCTGTTGAATAGCACTGCCGTCTTTCATGTAGATATCAAAACTCAATTGAGACGTCCCATTAGGTGGATAATTGCCGTTAACATAAAAGTTTGTTGAACACCAATAGACATCCGTTGTCGGATCAGTATTGAGAACAGTACAAATCATATGCCATGCGTTATTCCAGAATCCTGTAAAATTTACATGATCTACCGCCGCAATATCCCCGTTTACGCCATGCGCATGAGCGGAGAGCGTATACGACTGTCCTTGCGCATACGAAGTACCATTGTAATACGGATCAACCTATGTCCCCCCAGCACCTGTTGCCGTAGGAACCGGCGTGGGCTGGGATGAGGTTATTTGTGGGATGGTAATAACGAACGCTGCTGGATTGTCATAATGTCCGTTTTGTCCCCCAATAGGAATATTATCCATTTTCGGACTATTAACATCGCACGATGCAGAGTTGTCTGCATAGGGATCGGCATCAAAACTCCATTGGTCAGAAGACAACAATGCTCCAAACGAGATCGTTGTGTGTCCCTGACTAACAATATATCCATGTCCTGGACTTGCCGAATAGAGAGTGAAGGTCTGAGCTTCTGCGCCAGGTATAAAACCAAACGTACTTGACGGAAGAACCTTACTCTTTTTGTCAACTATCTGGTTTGACGTAGATACCTGATAAGAAACGTTAGCAACCGAACCATTGCAGGATATAAGCCCGGGTGGGGCGACCCATACAGAAATTGTATCCAGGGATGCTAGGTTATTATCAAGTGGCGTTACCTTTACAATGAAATGTAATCCGAAGTCTGTTTCTCCACTGAAGTAATCAGCAGTCTGATATGTTTTCTGAGCATATGCAGAGACAGATTTAGTCAGATCAAACAGCACGAAACCCATTAAGCCAAACAAACAGAATATCAGCATTGCCCTCACGAAAAAGTTTAAGATTCGCATATTGAACGGAGCAGGATTTACGCTTGTATGCATTAAAACCCACCTTTCTACTAGCAGAAAATGTTAAAGAACTACAAAAACTCAAGGAATGCACATAACATCCTTGCCTGTTGAGAACAGGGAGCGGCGTGAAGCTAGGCCATTCTCCGTTTTCAACTAGTTACTGACCGTTATAAGTTATTGCGCTGATATCAGTAGAAAGCGGCTCCTGTATGTGGAGGGTAGATAGAACTTGCTGAACAATATCGTGACAGCGGGGATTAGGACTGAGGAGCTGGTTGTCACATTGTATTTCAATTCTAGTCTGGTGAGTCTGTCCATCAGTATATTGAGAATTTGTGTGTAGCTCAACAATATATTTGTAAATGCTGGGATTTTTACTAACAGGAGCTTTAAAAACAGTTACTTTAATATTATCAGTTGAGATAAGAGGATTATTTGTTGGTATTACTGACATATCTGACGCTATAATGTAATCTTTGGTAGACGAGGCAAAGTGAATTGGATTAAAGGATAACATCTGTTTACTTGTCTCGTACCAACCCCTGCTTACTGCAAAAACAACCTGCACATAGTTTTTGGTGCTACTATCACCTGGCCGGGGTGTAAGGGATTTTATGCTGGCTCGACTATACAGATTAATGTGGTCAAAGGCTGGATTATCGCTGGGCTTTGGTTCATCTTCGCGATGCGTGTCTAAATCTCCAGGCACTTCAAAAGTTACCCCACCTCTCGCCAATCTTATTGTCTGGCTGGATGTAATACTCTCGTCTGTTGGCACGGGTGACGACTGTGCAGTAGATGGTTGCGAGGCTGAATTTCGTCGCTGTGTGCTGAGGGAAATAACAGGAACAGCCAAGACACCTACGAGGATAAGAGCGATAACGATAAGAAGATATTTTGGCAATTTCATAAGGTAGTTATGGGTTATATTATAACTAATAAAATACGAAAATACAAGAAGTGACTATACACCCTCACCACACCTCTTCCCAGAGACCACTTGTCCTCTCACCCCTCCCCTCTTATTTTTTTCCTTTTTAATAGGGAGCTGACGAGAGAGCCTCGGTCTCTGGGAAGCGAGGGATAAACACAGGGGGGGTGATCGCGTTGGGGGTTGGTAGCTTTTGCCGGTTGTATTTGATGGAAAGCTACGTATTTTACCGGGGAATTACGATACTGGCTACTTTTATATGGGTATTTTCCAAAGAGGTAGTTCGGGAGAAACGAGAAGAGGCACTTTGTATAAAAAGAGGGAAAGGGAGATTGTCTCCCCTTCCCTCGACATTAGGAGAGGTCTGAACCATAGTGCCCCTCAACTTTCGGCGACAGGTTTGCTAACTTTTCCCTTCTCCACTTAAGCCACCGGATGACATCAGGTCGGGTCGCGGCTAAATCAACGGGTTTCCCCTTCTGTAAATACCCTTCAATCTGAGTACGAAAAGTATCCCCCGGGGTCTCCCCTAGCACAACGACATGCCAGCCCTCATCGATATACAGACGAAAGGCCGATAAGCCATATTCATTTTCATCCGAAAGAATTAGCGCCTGTAGCGACTGATATACGTTTCCTGCTGACATTTTATCAGGAAACCAAACAGCCCGAGTATATTCGGTACCCGCTCCGGGTTCACCAGCTTGAAACTCTGAGGACATAACTTACTCCTTCTGCTAATTGCCCTCTCTAGGCACAACAGTATTTATCCTTCTTTGAAGGTACCATTCGTTTGTAGCAAGGAGTGGTACAAGTAGTCAATGTGGACTAATCTCCGAAGGCACCCCACTTTTCCTACCTTTTGGACTTTTCTTGACATGTGCCCCTTCGTAGTGCCGTATATAGAGCAAGACATCCTAAAAACGTCGTACCGAGGAGGTGTGACATAGCTACACCCACTTTCAAGTCCGCGGTTACGTATTGGCTTAACTGCGATTTCAACCAAATTTAGGCAGCGTCTCTCAAGCATATCCTGGCAACACCTCAAACCCACAAGCCAGTTGAAAGCAAGCATGCTCTGTATCATCATACAGCATCATGTGGCAGAAAATCTGCTCTGTAAAGCATATCGTGGCAGTGAGTCGAATCTCTCATCATCTGTGTCGTACTTGCTCCACATCCTCCCGATTCCCTTGCCGATCTATGCTCTCACTGCCAATATATGCTAGAAACGGGTTGTTTTTCTCCTCAAAATACGGTATGCTTTTCCTGTACCCATTGCAGAGCAGTACCTCGTAGGTGTCGTCAACAGTAACCAACTCCCCATCGTGCGCCTGCATGGTGTTTGACAGAGAAAGCGAGAGAGAGGAGGACTGGTTATGAACTGTCGCGCTTGTGGAACTCAACTCCCTGAAGGAGCGGAACACTGTCCCCCAGTGTGGTGCTGCCACACCGTACTATTACTCTCCGACTGAGGCAGCGCCCGACGATCCTACGGTTGCGTCATCGCCTGAGACGGTGGCACCGCCACCCCCCCCGCCGACCATGTATGGTTCACCTTCCTATTACAACCCTTACGAGTCTTACGGTGCTGCACCCTCAGCACCACCGCCTCCTTCGCCCCAACGTTCAAGGAACCGCATCGGCATCATCGTTGGTGTCGTCCTTCTTGTACTGCTACTTATCGGTGGGGGTGTGTTTGCCTGGCTTGAGTATTCCTCGGCCAGAAATGCAGCGCAGCATTTTACGGCCAAGGGAACCGCTACGTTTTTTAGCAGCACCACCACAAGTGTTCGGCAGGAGGGGCAAAACAAGATTTCCAGCTATACTCAGCAGGCGGTATCATATGGGGATATCATGGGATCGTTTACGATTGAGGGGACATCGATTGTCCATCCAGACAACACTGCGAACTTCTCTGGCAGAAGTACCTGTACCTGCACCGTGTCGGGAAAGTCAGGGACTCTCATGTGGTCCTTTACCGGGACGCAAGCAGCCGATGGGAGCTTCCAGGGACAATTTTTCGACTTTCACGGAACCGGTGACTTAGCCAAGCTGCATGGGCAAGGAGCGTTCCAGGGGCAAGGAGACCACGATACCTATTCCTCGGAGTTGTCCTTCGATTCCTAGGCAAGAGGCCCATCTGTCATTCACTGGCTCGGTGCTTTGCCTCCGGGAGGAAGGAGTAGCATGAGGCGGCTTTCCCAAAATTTCGACTCAATGCTGTTCTGTGTTTTTGACACTCATATCCGTGGCCACTCACCCCAAAACTGTTAGCCATAAAACACTGCCACACCCCAAAAAACTGTTAATCAAAAATGGTGGCCATTTGGGAAAAGTTGTGCATTTTGTTAACCAAAAAACCTTGCCATTTGCCCTGCTCTATGGTACTGTTGAGAGGTAAAGATGTCCGCTCTAATGAGAGGAGAGCAGGCGATGTTACCAGAGGAAAAGCGCGAACGGATCCGACGATCCTACCACCTGGAGAAAAAAAGTCTCCGTCAGATTGCCCGTGAAGAACACTGCTCCCGCGAGACGGTCAAAAAGGCCGTCTTTGATCTCCCTCCCAAGTCGTATCAGTTAACACAGCCGAAACCGACGTTTGTCTTTGGGCAACCGTTTCAAGCTCGTGTGGAAGCCTTGCTCAAACAGAATGAACAGCTTCCCCGAAAACAACGCTACAGTTCCCGCAAGATTTTTGAGACCCTGCGAGCTGAAGGATACGAAGGCTCTGAGTCTCGTATCCGTCAATATATTGCGCAATGGAAACGAACCCATCAGACGCCAAAGCTGTTTCTCCCCTTAGAGTTTGAGCCAGGTCAGGATGCGCAATGCGATTGGGGAGAAGCCACTGCCGTCATTTCCGGTGTTCGGCAAACTGTACAGGTGTTTGTCATGCGCTTGTGCTACTCACGCAAAACATTTGTGATGACCTTTCCGACCCAACGGCAAGAAAGCTTCCTCTTTGGCCATGTGCAAGCGTTTAACTATTTTGGCGGTGTGCCTGCACGGATTAGCTATGATAACCTGGCAACCGCCGTAAAACTGGCAATGGACAAAGGAAAAGGACGAAAGCGGATAGAAAATCGGACGTTTGTGGCCTTCCGCAGTCATTATCTGTTTGAGTCACATTTTTGTACTCCTGGTGCTGGTTGGGAGAAAGGTCAAGTCGAACACGGCGTTGGGTTTAGTCGCCGCAATTTTCTGGTTCCCATTCCAGAGGTCAACTCCTTTGAGGAACTCAACAAGCTGCTTGTAGAGCGATGCCGAGAAGATGATAAGCGGCGGGTCAACCGACAACCCCTGACCATTGGACAAGCCTGGGAACACGAACGCTCTTCTCTGTTGCCGCTTCCACCGTTTGAGTATGAGTGCTGTGAAACGGTCACGGTGCGATTAACTCCCTACAGTCAAGCCACCTATGAAACCAATCGCTATTCGGTTCCTGTCACTCGAGCACGCCGTGAGGTGATCGTCAAAGCATACCCGTTCACTCTTGACATTTTTGATAAAACAATGCTGCTCGCTCGTCACCCTCGTAGCTACGAGAAAGAACAGGATGTTTTTGATCCGCTCCACTACCTGCCACTGCTTGAGCAGCGACCTGGCGCATTTGAATACGCCAAACCACTGAGGCGATGGAAACAAGACTGGCCACCGTCCTACCACAACATGCTCCATGTCTTACGGGAAAAATGGCCGGAAGGACGCGGTATACAGGAATTTGTCCGCATTTTGCAACTGCATAAAGACTATCCTGCCGATCTCATCGAACGAGCCGTTGACCAAGCGCTATCTTACGGGTGTGTGCATCTGGAC
>WNGQ01015297.1_pt1 | contig 12346 bp, 10 predicted proteins | sample 5407661 | NCBI WGS metagenome assembly WNGQ01 (sample SAMN13153382, study PRJNA577476) | soil metagenome | isolation source: 60 cm soil or saprolite under Garry oak tree replicate 2 | place: USA:California | collected 2016-06-15
TGGAGGCATAGGTAGCCGACTGATCATGCTGCTTTTTCTTGAAGGTTGGGTAGTGGGCGCAGCCCTCAAAGAAATTGACAAAGGCACGATCCAAATGCCTCAAGGATTGCTGAAGGGGGACAGAAGAGACCTCTGCAAGCCAGGGATAGTGTTTCTTGAGCTCAGGCAACAAAGCAGCAAGATCATTGTAGGTGAGGCTCTCTCCATGCTGAACATAGGCCGTCTTACGGGTCGAGAGTCCCCAATTGTAGACAAAGCGGACACAGCCAAACGTCTGAGCAAGGCTGATCCTTTGCTCATCGGTCGGGTAGAACCTGTACTTGTACGCCCGCCTGATCTTCTTGCTCACGGCCTATTTGCCCTTTCGCTGTTTCTTGAGATGCTCTTCCATGGCCGTCAAGATCTCTCCATTGAGAGAGCGATTGTTCTGTTGAGCAGCCTCTTTCATCTGTTGCAACAGATGTACAGGAAGCCGCATGGTAAGAGCTTTCACGTTGTCTTTCATGCAACTATTGTTGCATCAAATTGCAACTATGTCAAGCGGCTAGACCCCTGTGCCCCGGCCCCAAACAAGGAGCGCGCCTTCTATCCCCGTGACTGAAGTCAGGGGTTTTACGGCACGGTTCGATAACCGATGCTGCCGGTCTTGCGATCGTACTAGCTCGATTTGAGCCAGGGTAGTCTATTTGGTGCAGTTCCTAAATGCCAAAACAAGCGTACATTTTCAACGAGCACCATTGGTTAGCAGCGCTATGGAGGCATTTTCAGGAGAGAGGAACGAGGCGTAGAAATGAAAAAGCGTCAACATGATTACAAAGTGGTCCCCTATCCGAAGCTGCGACGCTTCTTGGAGATAATGTATCCTTCTGTCAAGCGCAAGCCCATGATCCATGGCTTGCTCGAAGTCGATGTGACAAGGGCGCGCGAGTTCCTGCGGGATCACAAAGCGAAAACGGGGGAGTCCCTGTCGTTCACGGCATTCATCATCACCTGTTTTGCATGCGCCATTGATGAAAACAAATCTCTGCATGTGTGTCGCAAAGGCAGCAAGCACCTCATTCTTTTTGATGAGATAGATGTGGCGACCCCCATTGAGCGTGAGTTGGCAGGGCAAAAGCAACCAATTGTCTACATCATTCGAGCCGCAAATACGAAGACCTTCCGCGAGATTCATTCCGAGATTCGGGCGGCCCAGGTAGAGAAGATGGAAAAGGCGTGGGAGGGTTTCGCTGCCATGGATTGGCTGCAGTTCGTGCCGATGGTGCTTCTCAGAATCGGCTGGTGGATTTTCTGCTGGATGCGTCGAACCTATCCCCAGGTGCAGAAGAAGTACGGAGGGACCGTGGGCGTAACAGCAGTAGGAATGTTCGGCAAAGGTGCGGGCTGGGGCATTCCGATTAATGACCATGCCATTGATCTTACCCTGGGCGGCGTAGCTTCGAAACCGGGTGTCGCCGATGGGCAGATCGCTATCCGTGAATACCTCTGCATGACCCTGAGCTTCGATCACGCCCTTATCGATGGGGCCCCGGCAACACGCTTCACCGAGCGATTGAAAGAACTGATCGAAAGTGGCTATGGCCTCGCAGAGAGGGAAGTCGAGAGATCTGTTATTGCTTGATGAGTCGTGCTTGGGGTTAGGAAGAGGAAACGTCATACTAAGCAGGAAGACAAGCGCCAGCAACAGGCTTGCCTCATTTCTTGCATGACATCATGGGAGGTATGTATGTCCGTAAAGAACTCCACCAGCGACAAACCAACCAGTAGTGATATTGCACGATACCGTGCAAATTATCTTGCTGAGCAAGAAGGAGTGTATCTGTATAGCCAGCTTGCCGAGGTCGAGAACGATGCTCACCTGGCAGAACTTTACCGGCGTCTCGCCGCTATTGAACAGCGTCACTCGGACCTCTGGAAGGATTATCTAACCAATGTAGGTGAAACACCCCCAACCTATATGCCCAACTGGCGTATTCGGACACTGCTCTGGATTGCCAGGCGTCTTGGGACAGGCGCTGTACTCTCCACTGTCTCCTCAATGGAGGAGACAGTGGAGAGCGAGTATGATACCCAGCCCGAGGCAGTTCATGCGGGTCTCCCTACCGATGAGCGTTCGCACGCTCGCCTGTTTAGCTACCTCCTGTCGTCGGCAAAAGGCGGTATCGCCGGTCCTTTGCTCGCTCAGTTTGAAGGTCGACACCGTAATGCGCGTGGCAATGAGTTACGGGCAGCCGTGCTGGGAGCCAGTGATGGGTTGACCTCGAATCTCAGCCTGGTCATGGGGGTTGCGGGAGCCACCCTCGCCGGTCACGCTGTGCTGATCGCTGGCATTGCCGGGTTACTTGCTGGAGCATTCTCGATGTCCATTGGTGAATGGGTCTCCGTCCAGAGTGCGCGTGAACTCAACCAGCACCAGGTCGCCATCGAGCGCCAGGAGCTACAAGATGCCCCCAGGGAAGAACAGGAAGAGTTGGCGCTGATTTATCAATCGAAAGGTCTCGAGGAGAAAACGGCCAATGAGCTGGCTGCGAATTTGATGCAGCAGAGCAATACGGCACTGGATACGCTGGCACGAGAAGAGTTGGGCATTGATCCAAAGGATCTCGGCGGTTCCGCCTGGGGAGCAGCGATTACCTCGTTTTTTCTGTTCGCCCTTGGAGCGATTATCCCGGTCTTTCCGTTCATGTTTACCAATGGGTTCACCGCCGTAGGCATCAGCCTCACGCTCAGTGTGTTTGGCTTGTTCGGCATAGGTGCTGGCGTGAGCCTGACCACCAGCTCTTCTCTCTGGAGATCGGGTGGGCGGCAGATTCTCCTCGGCCTCCTGGCGGCGGGTATCACCTTTGGCCTGGGGGAACTCATCGGGACAGCAGTGCATTAGAAACTATAGCGTAAGGATGACAGCACAGGATGGAGAAACAAGCAATCGCAGCGATCACAGGACGACCGGCGCTCGAGCAACTCCACTCTTCAAATCCCGATTACCCTTGTTTCTTCATCAACCACGCGCTCGGCTTCACAAAGGGCCCCACCTGGTACAAATTATCAGCGTTCCACGCTGCCTGAAAGGTTGCCGCCGTCAGAGCAACGATCAACCAAAGAAACAACGTGGCCAGTGACAGCGCCACCCTGGTATCCTTCAATTGGAAGATCGCCACCACACCGCTCACCATCGTGAGAATGAACATCGCGAGCGTCAGCACCAACGCATTGAGAGGCGAACGCAGGCTAAAGTACGCCGCATTGAACAGGACGAAATCTACCCACGACGCAGCTTGCAAAGCCAGGTAAGACCTCCGTCCTGGTGTCTCTTTCATCAGTATACACCCCAAGCCGGTGTGATCACTGTGTACACCCGTCTCTTTTGTCTGACGCCAACGAAAGAGCATTCAGGTAGCCACAGCGATGAAGGAGAAGCGGCACACAGTAGCAGCCTTCACAGTGAGCGAACATGGACGAGTTGAACCATACGGTCAACGCAGTGGCTGCCCAGACGCGTTTTTTGTCCCGGCTGCGCAGATGAGGTCATGGATATGATGTGCGAGAATCACATCCCTCATAGTTTCGCCGTCCGTTTACTCTCCGCCAGGAGCAGGGCGAGCGCACAGGAGGCCATGTGCGCCAGAGGACTGTCAGAACGGCTGGTAAGGACGATCGGCACCCGGGCGCCAAGGACAATGCCCGCAGTCTGTGCATCGGCCAGGTACTCCAATTGCTTGGCCAGCATATTGCCCGCCTCCAGGTCTGGCACAACGAGAATATCGGCCCGGCCAGCGACCGGGGAGACGATGCCTTTAGTACTGGCAGCTTCCGGCGACACCGCGTTATCAAAGGCCAGCGGGCCATCTACGATTCCGCCGGTGATTTGACCGCGATCGGCCATCTTGCACAGCGCTGCCGCTTCCAGGGTGGATTGGATCTTCGGAGTGACGGTTTCGACGGCCGAGAGAATCGCGACCCTGGGAATCGGATTGCCGAGTATGTGAGCAAGATCAATGGCGTTTTGCACGATATCACATTTCGCCTCCAGGTCGGGATAGATGTTGAGGGCAGCGTCGGTAATAAACAGCGGGCGAGGGTATGACGGAACATCGAGCACGAAGACATGGCTCATGCGGCGAGCAGTCGAGAGGCCGATGTTCGGAGCAAGTACAGCGTGCATCAACTCATCAGTATGCAAGCTGCCTTTCATCACTGCGTCCACTTCACCTGCACGCGCCAGCGCCACCGCTTTCGCAGCCGCTGCATGGCTATGCTCTGTCGGAACCAACGTGTAGGGTGACAGATCGACATCGTGCGCGAGGGCGACCGCCTGAATTTTGTCCGCCGGACCGACCAGGATCGGAATGATCAGGTGAGCCTGAGCCGCCTCGATGGCTCCCAACAAGGCATTGCTATCCACCGGGTGAACCACGGCAGTACGTATTGGCGCGAGTGCGCTCGTCAGTTCGATCAGGTGCCGGTACCAGGCACCATGCTCGTGCAGATGCACTTCAGGTAGGATAGCCCGCGGCCGTTTCACTTTCTCTGTCGGGGCGATGACCTGCGCGCTGCCGCTAATGACCACTTCGCCGCGTTGATTGGTACATGCGCAGTCAAAGGTGACACAGTGCCGTTCCGTCTCCGTGGCCGTGACGGTGACAGTGACGGTTATCGTATCACCAAGCACCACAGGATGATGAAAGCCCAGCGTCTGGCTGAGATAAATGGTTCCGGGACCGGGGAGTTTCGTGCCAAGCAGCGTTGAGATCAGCGATGCCCCCCACATGCCGTGGGCAATGATCTTGTGAAACATGTCGCTCCTGGCGTATTCTTCGTCGACATGGGCCGGGTTCACATCGCCCGACATGATCGCAAAGAGGTCGATATCCTCCATGCTCAAGGTGCGAACCAGGCTCGCTGTCTCGCCCAGTTTGATCTCATCAAAAGTCTGGTTTTCTATCATGTCCATCGTAACTGCCCTCTCTTCTTCTATTACTCTAGCGAGGGCTCTATGTCAGTCTCACCTTGTACGATAAAGACAATCCGTTCGCAGATGTTGGTGCAATGATCGGCCACCTGCTCTACAACCTCTCTCACTGCCTTCTCCACTTCCAGGGAAAGACCCTTTCCGGCAGCGAAGTTCTTTCCCTCAATAGCATATATCATCAGACACAGCGGGAGTTGATCTAATGCGCGTGCGAGTCCAAGAGCCTCGGCTACACCGAAGGCGTGGGTAGAGGGAAAGGAAAAAGATGCTGGAATTGGCTGTGTGAGCGCATCCAACCGGTAAATAGAGCCTGCTTTTGCTTCAGAAGAAATGGCATCGATGAGGATCGCTGTATCAGCGGTCTTCCACATCTCCATCAACTCTGCGCCATCACCGCTGCACTCGGTGACCAATATATGCGGGAGCTTCTTTGCTTGAAGTTCCCTGGCAACAACCAACCCAGCGCCATCGTCGCTGCGGTACTCGTTACCAATGCCGATTATAAGAATTGGCCGCGACATATACTCCCTCTTCTTTCAAAGACCGACGTGAACGCGTCACGGCTGGCTTTCTCACTTCCGCTCAATATGCAGCTTCAGAAAGTGTGTGGCACAGGAGATGCACGGGTCGTAGTTGCGGATGGCCTGCTCACACTGCCATGTAAGCTGATCATCGGGTAAGTCTATGGCCTGCTCCACATAGTGCCGGAGGTCGTTTTCGATGGTTTTCTGGTTCTGAGAGGTTGGCGGGATAATCTTTGCATCCAGGATCAGTCCCTCGTCGTCAAGCCGGTAGCGGTGGTAGAGGATGCCACGAGGGGCCTCTGTGATTGCATAACCGGTGGATGCGCGTGGTTGAAGCTCAATGGCAGGGTGCTCCGGCCTCTCATACTGCTCAATGATCCGTAACGCTTCGTCAAACGCGTAGAGCACTTCCACGCTGCGCACGATAATACTCTGAAAAGGATTCCGGCACAGCGGGCTAAGTCCGGCAGCCCGCGCCGCTTCCTGCGCCAGCGGGGAAAGCCGATCGAAGTTCAGATTGTAGCGTGCCAGCGGCCCGACAAAGTAGGCTCCACGCTCCTTGAGCACAGAGTGAAGGGCATTCGAATACGATACATGCTGTTCCTCAAAGTGATCCTCGTATTCTTGAACGGCAATATCCAACCCCTTGTTAGACACAAGACGCCCTTCGTTAAAGGGATATTCCGCAGGATGCCGTAAAGCAATAAACTCGTAGTCTTGCTCGAAGTCAGGGAAAGGCAATTGCGCCGTCCAGCGTACAGTCTCCAGCGCTGCATCCCGACCCCATTTCAGTTTCTCCGCAAGCTGAGCGAATTCCTGCTTCGCAGGCACCTTATAAAACCCACCCACGCGTACGTTAACAGGATGTATCTCTCTCCCACCTAAAAAGGCAACGATAGCATTGCCGGCCTTCTTTAGTTGGAGGGCGCGCTGGACAATATCCGGATGGTCCTGCGCCATACGCACGACGTCAGGATAGCCGAGAAAGTCGGGAGCATGGAGCATGAATACATGCAGGACATGGCTCTCGATCCATTCACCACAGTAGAGGAGCCGTCGCAACGCACGAAGTTGGCCATCAACTGTAACGCCAAGGGCATGCTCCATGGCATGGACGGCACTCATCTGGTAGGCCACGGGGCAAATCCCACAGATGCGAGCTGTGATATCTGGCGCTTCACTACATGCGCGACCTCGAAGCAATGCCTCAAAGAAACGCGGTGGCTCGAAGATCTTCAATTTCACATTTTCGACCTTAGCGTCCTTGATCTTCACATAGAGCGCGCCCTCGCCTTCCACGCGGGCCAGGTAATCCGTCTTGATTGTTCTAGCTTTCATACGACTCACTCTCTTTACGGAATGGCTCAGCATACGCGTTGAAGCTCCGGAACGTTCGCAGAATATCTTGCCTCGACGCGCCAAGCTCACTCCAGCGCATACTCAAGGCCAGCGTGTTCGGTGTCTCTTGCGGACCAAAACAGCCATAGCACCCACGATTATACGATGGACAGATGGCTCCACATCCCGCGTGTGTGACAGGCATGCGCCACCATCACGCAGACATTACCGCGCAGTTTGCATTCAACGCAGACGCTATGCGCTGGCGTATTTGGTTTGCGTCCTCGCAGAAAAGCGCTGATAACCTCCACCAGTTGATGTTTGTTAATGGGACACCCACGCAGCTCGAAGTCCACGAACACGTGATCAGCAATGGGCGTTGATTTATTCAGCGTCTCGATGTACTTGGGTGTGGCATAGACGATAGAGATGAACTGTTTCACATCCTTAAAGTTGCGCAGCGCTTGAATACCCCCAGCCGTAGCGCAGGCTCCAATCGTCACGAGGTATTTGGAGACACGGCGCACTTGATGAATCCGTTCCTCATCATGAGGTGTGGTAATTGATCCCTCGACAAGCGAGAGATCATACGGGCCTTTCACCACGGCTCGCGACGCCTCGGGGAAGTTGGCAATCTCAACCTCGCCGGCCACGGCCAGCAGTTCGTCTTCACAGTCGAGCAAACTCAGCTGGCAGCCATCGCAGGAAGAAAATTTCCACACAGCCAGTTTCGGTTTCTGCTTTCGATCCATCTCAGATCTCCCACTTGACGAGTAAATCTTTCACATGGCTATACTGGAACACGGGACCACCCTTACAAACGAAGTCGGGCCCATACTGGCAGTGCCCGCAGCAGCCTACCGCACATTTCATGTTGCGTTCCATTGAGACAAAGATATTGCCCGCTGCTACCCCCCTCTTCTCAAGCTCGGCCGCAGAGAAGCGCATCATGATTTCTGGTCCGCAGACCAGGGCCATGGTGTTCTGTGGATCAAAGGGCGCTCTTGGAATGAGCCGCGTGACGACGCCAACACTGCCGCGCCATTTGCCCGTAGCGCGATCCACGGTGACGTAGACTTCAAGGTCGAAGTGCGCGCGCCAGTTTTCCAGTTCTTTTCGGTACAGGATGTCCTCTGGCGTGCGGGCACCATAGAGAAGCGCAACCTTGCCGTACTTTTCACGCTGAGCCGTGATCTGATACATCGCTGAGCGGAGCGGGGCGAGCCCGATTCCGCCTGTCACAATTACGATATCCTTCCCCATTGCATGCTCAATGGGCCAGTGACTTCCGAACGGCCCGCGCACCCCTACGACATTTTCGGGCTTTAGCTCACGCATTGCTCTTGACACGGTCCCCACAGCGCGGGTGGTGTGCACCAGTGGTTTCCGTTTAGCCGGATCGCCGCTAATCGAAATGGGAATCTCGCCAACACCGAAGACATAGAGCATATTGAATTGCCCGGTGGCGAACGGTGGGATGGCGCTTCCATCCTCCGGCTCGAGTTCCAGGGTGAAGGTATCAGGCATCTCATCCCGCACGTGCTGCACGCGGTAGAGTTGTGGTAGCATTGGATCGCCTCTATTTGCCGTCATCGCCCACCTGCCTCAAGCCCGAAAACTATAGACATCGAGGAGTTGCAACCGTGTTGCCTGCAGTCGCTGCATCATAATTTGCGCAACCCGCTTCACCAGCTGGTACCCAAGATCATGATCCTCCTCACACTTGTTACGCAGGCATACCCCATCCAGAGCAATCGCCCGTGTTGGTTCAACAACCCGCGCGCTGAAATGCCACTGGTACGGCGGGAAGAGCCATGACCAGCCCAGTACCTCACCCGCCTCAACCGTCTCGATGATGATCGGCCCGCGCTCAGCCGCAAAGGTCTCAAGCGCCACTTTCCCTTCACGGATGAGGTAAAAGCGCTCCGCTGCTTCGCCTTCGCGGAAGATGTATGTTCTCGCATCGAAACGCACATTGGATGCGCAGCCAGTAATGAGCTGCATGTAGCGCGGTTCAAGCCCTTTGAAGAAAGGATGTTCCGCCAGGATCAATTCAAGGGTGTGCATTATTCCTCCTCCTTGCGATAGCCACAAGCGAGGCGTAGGTAGAGTGCGGATGTATCCAGCACGTACGTGGCGTATCGCATTTCAAGTCCCTACTTTGCCAGAAAAGTGGAAGTTTTCTCACTTTCGTGGATGGCGCGAACTTCTTCGGTAATGTCGATGCCGACCGGGCACCAGGTGATGCAGCGCCCGCATCCGACACAGCCCGAGGTGCCAAACTGATCAAACCAGGTTGAGAGCTTATGGGTCATCCACTGCCGGTACCGCGACCTGGTAGAGGTGCGAATGCTCCCACCGTAAATATAGGAGAAATCCATCGTGAAACACGAGTCCCATTTACGCCAGCGCTCAGCCTGCTCGCCTGCCAGATCGGTGACATCTTCCACGGTCGTACAAAAACACGTTGGGCAGACCATGGTGCAATTCGTACAGGTCAGGCAGCGTTTCGCGACATCATCCCAACGCTGATGCTCCAGGTTGCGAGCAAGCAGACCCTTCACCTCGGCCGGCGGAATATCCATGTGCCGTCCCATGTGTTGTGCCGTATTTGCCACCACCTGCTCGGCCGTCTGGATATCTTCTGAACCTGCCTCTTTGTATGAAAGAGCGCTCAGGACTTCTGCCCCTGTCTCTGTACCGACCTGCACAACAAAGTAGTGGCGATTCGCTTCCAGCACCTCCGTCAGGGCCAGGTCAAAACCAAAGGTGGCTTTCGGCCCTGTTTGCATCGAGACGCAGAAACAGGTTCCACCCGCCTGTCCACAATTAATTGCTACGATAAAGAGGTCATCACGCCGCGCCTGGTACGTCGGGTCTGTATACTTGCTTCCCATGAACACTTTATCCTGAATAGCGATGGCATGGAGTTCACAAGAGCGGACACCAAGAAAGGCATATTTGGGCGCGGCAGGGTTCTCAGGAGTAATGTGAAACCCATCACCTTCGCGCCTAGCCTGCCATAAACGGGTGATAGGAGGATGCAGGAACTTTTTCCAGGAGTGCGGACCAACGGCATAGCCGAACAACGCCTTGTCAGCACGTTTCTTGAGACGGTAGGTCCCGCCATCCTGCTCATCTGTATAGCCAATAGGCAGATCAGCAACCGAGGTGAGTGTATCGTAGACGATGGCATTGTCACGAACAGTCGGTCCTACTACCTGGTAGGCTTTGCTGCGAAGCACAGTAAGTAGCTGCTCGAGATGCTCGTATTCCAATACGACGTGGTCGTTGATATGTAAGGCATGGAATGTCATTGCGTATTTGTCCTTCCAAATACTACTGTTACCAGCATTTTTTAGGCACCCTACCTCATGAGTGGTCAATCTAATGATACCACAAAGCATGCATAATAATAACACCTCATCTACAGCTGGCTCACATTTACACGTATCGTCGCATCAAGCGCCGCTTGACCAGTTCAACGAGGAGCAAATAGATCACTACCATCCCTGCCAGGAAGAGGAAGTAGAGAGGTGGCAACGGTTTGAAGCCGAGCAGCCCAGCTAGTGGCGTGTACGGGAGCAGGATGCCAATAGCGACAATTACTAGCGTCGTGATCGCTAGCGGGGGGCTGGGACGACTGCGCAGTGGATTGCCCGCGGTACGAATAATAAATAGGACGAGCGTCTGCGTGGCAAGCGATTCTACGAACCAGCCTGTATGGAAGAGCACATCGCCGGCCTGGAAGACTCGCAACAGAAGAAAAAAAGTCAGAAAGTCAAAGATCGAGCTGATTGGCCCGATGAAGATCATAAAACGACGGAGCAGGCCGATGTCCCAGTGCTGCGGCTTTTTGATGTAACTTGCATCCACGTTATCGGTTGGGATCGTCACCTGGGACAGATCATAGAGAAAGTTGTTGAGCAGGATCTGCGTTGGCAACATGGGCAGGAAAGGCAGGAAGACATAGGCCCCGGCCATACTGAACATATTGCCGAAGTTTGAACTGGTGCCCATGAGCAGATATTTGATGACGTTGCCAAAGGCTTTGCGTCCCTCCAGGATGCCATTGTGCAGGACCTGCAAACTCTGTTCGAGCAGGATAATAGCAGCCGCGTCCTTGGCAACATCGACGCCAGTGGAGACCGAGATACCAACATCGGCGGCATGCAGCGAGGGGGCATCGTTGATACCATCGCCAATATAGCCCACCACATGCCTGCGGCTCTTGAGCGCCAGGATAATGCGGTTCTTCTGCGCCGGGGAGACGCGCGCGAAGACGTTGACCTCCTCGACCACCTGGGCCAGTGCAGGATCGGTCATCTGCTCCAGTTCACTCCCCAGGACGATTCTGGTACTCTCTAATCCGACTTGTTCACATACATGATGCGTGACCAGTTCGTTGTCGCCTGTCACTATCTTGACTTGTACGCCATCGTTTTTGAGCGCTTGCAGCACCTGGGCTACGTCTGCTTTGGGTGGATCGGCAAAAGTCAGGAAGCCAAGTAGTACCAGATCCTGCTCATCCGTTTTACGATAGACTTCTTGTTTGGGCAGAGAGCGATAGGCTACAGCGAGGACACGATACCCTTGCGCGCTTAAATCGCGGTACATCTTCACGTACTTTGCCCGCGCTTCGTCACTTGCACTATCCAACGGTCTGCGCTCGCCGTCGCTTTCATACGCGGAACACCATTTCAGGATGCTTTCGGGCGCACCTTTGATAATCAGCAGGATTTCACCCTCCTGCCGCACGACCACCGAGAGGCAACGCCGCTCAAAATCAAACGGGATCTCGCCGACCTTGCTGTATCCACTGACATCGACACTGCCATACCCCAAAATAGCTTCATCAAGCGGGCTTTTGATGCCAGTCTCGCACGTACTATTCAAGTACCCGAACAGCAGCACCCGCTCCGATTCTTTCCCTGACAGATCGAGATGCCCTTCAAGCTTTGTCTCGCCACTAGTCAACGTGCCCGTCTTATCACTGCACAAAGTGTCGATACTGCCAAAGTTCTGGATGGATTCCAGGTGTTTGACGATCACCTTCTGCTTTGCCATACGCAGAGCACCCCGCCCCAGCGTCACTGTTGTGATCATCGGCAGGAACTCGGGCGTCAGACCGACGGCGAGCGAGATAGCGAAGAGCAGGGTCTCGAAAGGCTGATGATGACCAAGGACGCCTACCAGGACAATAAAGAGCACCAGAAAGAAAACGGTCTCCGCGATCAGCTGGCTAAAGCTTTTGATTCCACGCTCGAACTCGGTCTCCGGCGCCCAGCTGGCTAAGCGCACGGCAATATCGCCAAAGGCTGTGGCGCGACCTGTCGCCATGATGAGTGCAGTACCCGTGCCACTCACTACCGAGGTGCCAAGAAAGACACAATTGTGCGCTTCGGCGAAACTTTCGCGCGCAGTTTCTCGACCGCATTCTGCGAATGATAGGTCTGGACAAAGTTCAAAATATTGCTGAGCAGGACGATGGCGATGATAATGCTGGCGTTGATCT
>WNGQ01009256.1_pt1 | contig 12342 bp, 9 predicted proteins | sample 5407661 | NCBI WGS metagenome assembly WNGQ01 (sample SAMN13153382, study PRJNA577476) | soil metagenome | isolation source: 60 cm soil or saprolite under Garry oak tree replicate 2 | place: USA:California | collected 2016-06-15
GTATCGTTTGGCCGTCTCGCACTAGCTTTCGTTCAAGATGTAGTGCATTCGCCGCATTATTGACCAGATGTCGCTCCCAGGGAATGCTACGCGCATCAAAGTGCTCAGGTCTGATAGGGCCATTCCACAGTTCAATATGTTGTTGATGCGGACGCACGTCATGCTGGAACTGGAGGCCAATCGCCGCACAACCCACGAAGCCACAACGCTCTTCCTGTATGACATCAACCATACGCTGCATGACCTGTGGCTCTAGCAGGATATCATCGTCGATAAACTGAATATACGCCGCATTGCTCTGCTCAAAGAGAAAGTTGCGCTGTTCCGCCATACCTTGACGCGGCAAATGATGGTGTAATGTTACCTCGTGCCCATGCAAGCCCAACGCTCGCACAATCGTCTGAATTTCGGCGCTCTCAAGATACCTATCCTCATCTGCTGTCTGATCGGAAACAATCACATTAAAATCGCAAAATGTCTGACCAAGCAGGCCCGTTAATACCATCGCCAGACCTGTTTTTCGTCCATAGGTCGGGATCAATACATCGACGAGTGCCATGCTACTCTCCTCCTACAGATGGCGCATCAAGCATCGTTGACCAGAGCGGATGTGTTAAACGTGGTTGCAGGGTAGGCTGGACCAGAAGTTCTTCATAGACGTTAGCCGTTTGTTCGGCCACCCTCTGCCAGGTAAAATCGTGTAGCACACGTTGCCGGGCCGCTTCCCCCATAGTGTGTCGGCCTTCGGGATGTTGCAGAAGATAATATAAGCGCTCGGCCAGCGCCTCTGGGCAACGGGGAGGAACCAGAAACCCTGTCTGACCATCAACAATTGAGTACATAATGCCGCCCACCTCCGATCCTATGACCGGCCTTGCACATGCCATACCTTCCAGTGGCGTGAGGCCAAATGGTTCATACCAGGGGGTTGTGACGACGACATCACCTGCACTATAGTAATAGCGTAACAATTCCTGCCGCCGATTACCCACAAACTGTACATGGGCCGTGACGCCCAGGTCCGCAGCCAGGTGCTGTAGATCACCGATCTCTGGGGTAGCCAGGGGATCAGGATCAACGGTTTCGCCTCCCACGACTACCAGGCGAATCGCTGGCGCATATCGATCATCACTACGTAGTCTTAGCAGTTCAGGCAGTGCGAGCACAATGTTGCGGATATCTTTGCGCGGCAGGACTCGCCCAACATATACAATGGTGAAGGCCTGCGTCGATAGACCAAGATAGCGCCGCGCCCGGTTCCGTTCGATGGGGCGGAATATCGTAGTATTCACACCCAGTGGAATCATGCGGATGCTCGCGGGTCGCGCTCCATAATATGTGATCAGTTCCGCCTCTTCATTTGTGCATGGCGTAATCAGATAATCAGCTTCCCGTGCTACCTGCGCCTCTACCGCGATACGCTCTTGGGGGCTGGTATCCGCTAGCCCCTGATGGCGTCGGTTTGTGACTCCTAGGGCGTGGAAGAGATGCGCCATCGGTATATTCAAGCGCTCGCGTAGCTTCATAGCTACCCAGCCGGACATCCAGAAGTTGCTATGTATAATATCGTACTCAACACTGTAACGATGTATAAAGTCCAGGCAGGCATCACGGAACTCAGGCATATATGGCCAGATGGCATCTTTTGAACGATGCTCAGCGGGTCCTGCCGTCAGGTTGATAACTCGTACGCCTGGCATCCAGTCAATCACCTCTGGCATGGCGAGGGTATCGCGCCGTGTAAAGATATCCACCATATAGCCCTGTTGGGCGAGATGCCGACTGATCTCATCAACGTATACATTCTGTCCTCCTGCATCAGTTCCACCCAGCAACGCTATGGGGCTGGCGTGCTCGCTCACCAACGCCACTCTTGTGACTCTCTCCATAATTTTTTTCTTCCCCTATAGTGCTTAAAAAAAGACCAATTCCTATGAACCCGCTATGACAGTGGATTTTGCATCGATGACCATTGCAAACGATTTGTTCCAATCGCGCACAAAACGCTCAATGTGAAGCCTGTCGCCCCATCTCCCTGGCCTCTTCTGGATGGGTGAGTAAGAAACGCATATGCGCAACTAACTCATCGATGTTACAGGAAAGATACCCCTGTTTGCCGTTCTCGATAACCGTGGGTAGCTCTGTTGTGGCCAGTGCCACGATGGGCATACCGATGGTTAAACCCTCCACGACCGCAAGAGGCAGGCTGGTATAGCGAATAGGGCTGAAGAGAAAGCGATACTGCGCAACGACGTTGTGCAGGTGGCGATAGGGAATATCACCGATGCCACCGATCTCGTTCGATTGCATTCCGGCAATATCCAGGGGAACCAGCTCACGTATACGCTGAAAAATGTCATACCCGGTAATTCTTCCTCTTCTCCCCATACTGTTCACCATCGTCAGGCCCTTCTCCAGCGTGCCTTGATAGCGAACATCTTTATCGATAGAGACGCCATGCTCAATTACAGTGGTCGGAGTCTTACCGTTATCCCACATCAAGCGGTTATACTGCGTTACGTGGACGAGCAGGATGTTAGCGTCATCGACTGGATGCCTGGTATCCGAGGCATGCGGGCGAGGAACGTTGTGCTCAAGATAAATTCTGGGCAGCTTCTGTTGTTCAGGACTCAATATCTCGTACTGATCCTCTTGATAGTTTTGTACGCACTGAAACAAGATCAAGTCTAGATCAAGTCTACACACCTCTTCAGCCGGTACCTCATGTAAATGCTCATGGCCTGCAAACGTAGAGCCACGACCGATGTACCTGTCTGGATGCCCCGGCTTGACTGGTATATACCAGTCGTGCTCGCTATGCGCGAGGGAGTTCAGATAGCTTCCGTGTATATGCCATGTCAGGATTTTGAGACGTTTCATAGAGTAACCTTTCGACAATGGGCACTATCATATCAGGCGTCAACCAGCGCAAACAGCGGTGATCTATTGGACATTCCCAGTAAACACACGGGCTGCATGTGACAGGACGGCGCACCGTTGGATGTCGTACGTGATCAAGGGGCGCCCAGCGTTCATATTCAGCGGGACCAAAGACGGTGACACTTGGACAGTCCACTGCGCAAGCAATATGCGCTGGTCCCGTATCATTACTGATAAAAAGGTCAAGCTTTTTGATGAGCGCCGCCAGCCCTCCAAGCGAGGTGCGTCCAGAGAGATCAAGCGCTGGGACGCTCAGCCGTTCCATGACGCCTCTCACCGTTTCTCGCTCATCCTCACTCCCCGTCAGTACAATACGTGCGCCTCTCCGCGTCACCAGTTCATTGGCGAGAGCAGCAAAGTAAGCTACTGGCCAGCGTCGAGCGGGCGAGCGCGAGCCAGGATGAATTCCAATAAGCGGTCCATTTTCCCCTGGCAACCCATCCTTAACATGTGATCCATCGTCAATGGATGCCAGTAAAGCATGCGCTTCTGCGTGATCCGCTGTATCAAGCGGAAACTCTAACTGCGGGTCCAGTGCTGTACTACCCAGATATTCCACCAGTTGCAGATTTCGTAGGATTTCATGCCACCCCTGTGGATAGGGTAGTGCGAGTTGCAAATCATTCGTCTTCTCTGCCTCATAATAGCCTACTGCGTATTTTCCCTTTAGTTCCCCTAGCAATGCGTTGCTCGTTTTACCACTACCATGCATCTGTATCAACAGATCATAACTATATGCTCGTTGTTCTGCGATGAAACGGGTCATATCGTCCGGCGAGCCACCGCCCTCTTTTAGACCTGGATAACCAGGAAAGATAACCAGTCGATCAAGATACTGATGAAAGCGTTGCACGAAGGTCTGTGCCCACGGTAGACCTAACAGGGTAATTTCGGCTTCTGGGAAGCGTGCACGCAGAGCGCGTAGGGCGGGCACTGCTACTATCAGATCTCCCAGATAAAGCGCACGCAAAACGCCAATACGTTGAGGTCGCTGTGGAAAAGCGGTTGACACGTTCACAGTGTTTCTCCATGAACTATTTGCAGCATGTTGTCTTCTTCACTAGTAGCTAAAGGTTCCTGATTACCATTGAGCTGACATCTGCGGCCTGCATAGAGCAGGTCTTTAGCGGCATCTACCACCATTTGAGGCGAAACCAGCCGTAAACATTCATGCCGATAAGGACAGACCCGGCTATAACATATGCGACATGATACGTCGTGATAGAGCAAACGATGCTCCACGCGCCACGGCCCCCATTGCTCTGGCGGGTTGGTTAACGCGAATAGGGCAATCACGGGCGTCTTTACTGCCGCTGCCACATGCATCGGACCTGTATTGTTCGTGATGGTGAGATCGGCCCGCTGCATCAGCGCACAGAATTGCGCAAAGGGTAGCTTCCCGGCCAGCGGCAGCACATAGTTCAGATAAGCGGGATGGATCTGTTCAACAATACGTGTCACCAGCTCTTGCTCGTCGTTGCCACCCGTGATAACTACAAACGCCTGCACCTGTGCTATCAGTAGGTTTATTACGTCGACATACATTTCCCAGGGGTAGGTTCTGGCTGGCATAGTGCAGCCTGGATGCACCACGACCAGAGGATGCCCTGTCACATCCTCGCGTGCCAGAAAATTCTCGACTGTGCGCCTATCGCCTTCTGGCACATGTAACACCATATCCCGTTCAATGGTTTTGATGCCAATGGAGCCTACGAGATCGAGACCCCTTTCAACTTCATGCATCATATGCTCTGGATGCTTGTGGCGCGTCGTCAATAGAGAGCCTGGACCATCAACTGATGCAGCCACGCGCAAGGGGATATCTGCCAGATAGCACATATAGGCGGCTGGCAACGAGCTCTGCCGGAACGAGGTGAAGATAATCGCGCCATCAAAGTGTGCCTGGCGCAACTGGTTGATCATCTGCTGCTCGCGTTCACTATCATGTGGTAGCTGCTTCCAGGGATCGATCCAGGGCGCTTCATATAAGATGATATCATCAATATCGGGGTCCAGCCTACCTATCTGTGCACCAACAGAGATGGTCAGCAGCGTAAAGCTTGCCTGGGGAAGCTCCGTTTTGAGTGCGTGGAATGCTGGCGTCATCAGTAGCACATCGCCGAGATTATCCAGTCGTATCAGCAGTACCTTGCGTACCGCTTGCCAGTTTGCATCGATCATAATGCTCTCCCTATATGCTGTGCTTCAACGTCACACCTATCTAAAAACGGCACGTTCGCTATGGATCTCTCCGAAGCACCCATCCTTGGGGCGAGAATGTCACTGGCATCGTTGCCATGCAAACCACGGGCCAGCGGAAGGATGACAATGCGTCCCCCAATGGCTTGCACCGCCTCTGTTTCGGGCAGTTCCTCATTGACGTAATCACCTCCTTTCACGTGGATAGCAGGCCGTAACGCTCGAATAAGTTCCGTCGGTGTATCTTCGTCAAAGAGTACTACCTCATCAACCATATCCAGGGCTGCTACCAGCGCCTTGCGCTCCCGTGCACTACTTATCGGTCGTCCTCTGCCTTTGAGTCGCCCAACGCTCTGATCACTATTGATACCCACTACCAGCACGTCGCCGAGTGCTTTCGCCTGCCGCAAAAACTGCACGTGTCCCGCGTGCAGCACATCAAACATGCCGTTCGTGAATACCACTGTTTTTCCCTGTGTACGCTTCTCCTCTAACCGCGAGAGAAGTGTATTGAGTTCTTCTATCCCTTCACGAACTTCTACATCTGAAGCACCATCGATATACTCTCGTACACTCACACACTGTAATAGCTCCTGATAGCGCACAACCGTCGTTCTCTCTCGTGATACTGCGATGCCTGCCGCGTCAATCCCAATTTTTGCGGCCTCTTCAATACTTCCTCCAGCGGCTAGCGCTAAAGCCATCGCGGATATAAATGAATCTCCTGCACCAACATCGCTTACACTCGTCACTGGCGCTGCTGGTATATGCTTCATCTGCTCTGTGCGCCCATAAAGACAGACTCCACGTGCCCCCAGCGTTACGGCAACGTACTCGGTTTGCAATAATGCCAGGAGTTGCCTACCAATAGACTCAAGCTCATCACTTGTCATCAGTCCATGCGTTTGTGGGGCATGCTGCATACGCTCAATCAGTTCACAAGCTTCGGTATAATTAGGAGTTACGATGGTTGCCCGCACATCGCGAAAATGCTGCAATGCCTTTGAGTCAATCAACACGATCTTCGGCTCACTGTCTTGCAGCACGCGCAAGTGCGCGATCAATTGCTCGTTGACCACCCCATAGCCATAATCGGATATCACGACCAGGTCGCACCAGTGGTACAACTCGCTAAAATGTTCCAGCAAACGCTGCCTATCCACATTGGAGAGCTTAGAACCACTCTCACGCGTCTCTCCTTCATCGAAACGGACGATATATTGTCCATTTGCCAGGATGCGCAGTTTATGCTGTGTAGCAAGATTTGGAGCTTCGGCCAATCGTTGAGCACTTACGCCATAGTCTTGTAGGGCTGTGCGTAGTAACGACCCGGCGAGGTCGCCCCCTACCACACCCAGCAACTCCACATCGGCTCCCAGCGCGCGTAAATTGGCGGCGCTATTAGCTGCGCCGCCGGGTAGCCGATATTCCGCGGTCTTTGCTACAACCGGAACCGGCCCCTCGCTACATAACCTCGTGGCAGAGCCCTCCAGGTAAGTATCCAGCATGACATCTCCTACTACCAGAGCACGCAGGCTACGAAAATCACGCACCAGATCAATAGATGAGGGCGGTTGCTTCATCTTCCTATGCATTATATGTTGATACCGCATGGCCGTTCCTCAATACTAGGATTAAGCGTCCACGCTGATGGCTGGTAAACAAGATCAAGACGATGCTCCAGGGTAATGACGGTTCTAATAATATTCAAGGCATGACAGGTAAAAGAAAGATCAGTCTTTCAGAAGCATTTCTGGGCTTATAGTAAAACACACTGTTATAGTATACAAGTCAGCAATAAAACTACTAAGCTTATTCTTAACTATTTTAAGATAATTCTCAATTGTCGTCTATTATTTGGGCGCCACCGAATTACTACTTATAAGCATGCTATTCTAGCTATTTGATAAATTATATAATATCCAGCTAGCGTCTACATTTGTAGAGCACATAAGAAAAGTAGAGATCAATGATTTGTAGAACAAGATATTTACTTTATAGGTACCAATAAGAGCCAAAGCACCAGGCGGCGTTCTTCGCCTGCAACAGAAAACGCACTCCATTCGTGTTCATTACCAGCAGGCTTGTGATCATCAGAAAAGGAACGCTCAATGTCCTACCCGAACCGCAACCGTGCATATCAGAAACTATCCGTTATTAATAAAATAGCCGTGCTTCGAGCAAATGCATTAGGTGATTTTCTGTTCACGCTGCCTGCATTGGATGCTCTGCGCAATGCCTATTCTGCGGCGGAGATTGTGCTCCTCGCACAGTCCTGGCATGCCGAGTTTCTGGCGCAACGACCATCACCCATCAATCGTGTCATCGTGGTTCCCCCCTATGGCGGTGTTAGTGCTGAGCCAGGGAGCCAGGAAGATCCGCTCGTGCTCAAACACTTCTTTGAGCAGATGGTGCAGGAACGCTTTGATCTGGCGATACAACTGCATGGTGGTGGTGGCCACTCCAATCTATTTGTACAGCGACTCGGTGCTCGCCTTACTGTCGGTCTCAAAGCGCCAGAAGCTCTACCGTTAGATCGTTGGGTTCCCTATGTCTATTTCCAGCCAGAGATTATGCGCTACCTGGAAGTGGTGGCATTGGTTGGAGCGACGCCCACAACGATTGAGCCACATATTGTTGTGACTGAAGAAGATCTCTCTGAAGTATATGCGGTGGTCTCCGACGATCCGCGTCCACTTATCGCCCTCCACCCTGGAACCAGTGATATCCGGCGGCGCTGGTCACCGCAGAAATTTGCCCGGGTCGGTGATGCTCTTGCAACTCAAGGGGCACGCATCGTCATCACTGGTGTGAAAGCAGAACAGGCGACTACAGCAGCAGTAGTCGCGTCTATGCGCCAGAAAGCCGGTGATGTGACCGGCCAACTTTCACTCAATGGCCTGGTTGGCTTATTATCACGGTGTCAACTTGTCATTTCCAACGATACCGGCCCTTTACACCTTGCCTATGCTATCGGTACATCCTCCATCGGCCTCTACTGGGCCTACAATGCCTGGACCGCTGGTGAGCCTATGCGTACAAGACATCGTCCACTTATCTCCTGGCGCATGAACTGTCCGGTTTGTGGAAGAGATAATGCCTCGAAACGTTGTGAGCATCAGGTATCATTCATCGATGATATAGAAGTAGAAGAAGTAATAGCAACTGCACAGGAAATGCTTAGAAACTATGTTTTAAAAGCTCAAGAGCGGTGACGCTCTCTGCTTTTTCACAATGGCTCAGTTACTTTTTCTTTTTTGTACGCGTGTAACACCTGGGAGAATGATGACCCCTGCCTGTGGCCTTGTTCGCACAAATCAGTCACATATAAAAAACAGGAGAAGCTATGTTCTCTCAACTCCTCGCCGCTCGCACTCAAATGGGGACCTCGCTGGTTTTCCATATCATCTTTTCTGTGCTGGGAGTCGGTCTGCCGCTGATGCTGTGCATTGCAGAGGGCCTGGCCCTGCTAAAAAAAGATGGCACCTGGATGGCACTTTCTCGCCAGTGGACAAAGGCATTTGCCATTCTTTGGCCAGATGTCGATGCAGTCCCTTCCAGTTCCGTCCCTGATAGTGATCCAGGCCGCATTCCTGCTTAGCATCTTCGTAAAATTGCTCGATGACCCAACGCGCATGGGCCAGCAGGACCAGGCGTTGCAAGGAGGCATCTTCGGGCAGGACGCTGAACCAGTATTTGATCTGCTCTTTTTCCTTCTCCTTCGGCGCGTCCTGAGTGGATTGTGGGGAAGCTTCGACGGTTTGGGGCACGGGACGTTCGGCCAGCAGCCAGCCTTCTGGCCCAGTGTGGACGCGGCAGTGGCTCGTGCTACAAGGAGGAGCCAGTGGCCCAGTGGACACGCAGAGCCACTGCCTGGATCTGCATCGTGCCTTTCGTGCCCTCTCGCCACGCAACGGTTTGCCAGGCAGAAGCCCAATTGCCTAAAAGGGTCAGTATATCCTAAAATAGGAGAGAAAGATGAGGATGGAGGAACCAATCGTAAGATAGCAATCTAGTAATGTATGCAAGGGAGACCATCATGGACCAGTCACCATTGTTCCACGACCAGCTTCTGGCAACGAAGTTCTTTATCCCTTCTTCCTTGCATGCGCTGATCCCCCGGCCTCGCTTGACTGAGTTGCTCAATAAGAGCTTAGAGCGCCCACTTACGCTGGTTTCGGCCTCCGCTGGCTTCGGTAAAACCACCCTGCTCTCGACCTGGATACAGTCGCTTCCATCAGAGCACTCGCGGATAGCCTGGGTCTCCCTGGATGAGGGAGACAATGAGTCGACCCTGTTCTGGCTGTATGTGCTCACTGCACTGGACAGCCAGCAGCCGGGGGTTTGTACGCAGCTTGTGACCTACCTGCAAACACAGCAAGCCCCACCACTGCGTTCCGTCCTGCAGACGCTCATCAATCGTCTTGCAGAGCAATCTGAGCAATTGCTCCTAGTTCTGGACGACTACCACCTGGTCACCGAGCAGGCGATTCACACCTCCCTCACCTACCTGGTAGAGCATCTTCCTCCTCAATTCCATCTTCTCCTGGCGACACGTGCCGACCCTCCTCTACCACTCTCACTGCTGCGAGCACGCGGACACCTTCTAGAGATACGCACCGACGAGTTACGCTGTACTCCAGAGGAGGTGATGGCTTTCCTTAAGAAGACGGTGAAAAGCCAGCTCCCTCAAGACATGATCGAGACAGTGGCTGTTCGGACAGAAGGCTGGCTAGTTGGCTTGCAATTGCTTGGCCTCTCGCTGCAAGCACATGCTGATCCCGGCGACCTGCTGGAGGAGGTGAGTGGCAGTCAGCGCTTCATCTTTGATTACCTGATTGAGGAGGTTTTCCAGAATCAGAGCGCATCGGTGCAAACGTTCCTGCTGCATACCTCGATCCTGAAGCGGCTCTCCGCTCCCTTGTGTGACGCCATCCTGGAACAGAGCGGGAGTCAGCAGGTGCTTGAGCAACTGGAACGAGCCAATTTATTTATCTTGTCCCTGGATACGCAGCGCCGCTGGTATCGCTATCATGCGCTCTTTGCCGAAGCATTGCGTCACCGGTTGGAGCAAACGCAGCCCGCACTCGTACCTATCTTGCATTACCGCGCCAGCAAGTGGTATGCCCAGCACCGACGACTGAACGAGGCGATAGCTCATGCCATCACAGCCCAGGAGTGGCAGTGGGCTGCTGACCTGATCGAGCAAGTTTATACACTCATCTGGGGGAACAGTGAACATGCGATGGTGAGACGCTGGCTTGAGAAGCTCCCTGCCGAGGTGGTACGCTCGCGGCCTCGTCTGTGCCTGGCGTACGCCAAGACATTGTTCATGGTTGCCCCTTACACGACGACAGCACGCTGGCTGCAAGATGCAGAAACCGCTTTGCGAGGCACTTCACCAGCTCCAACCAACGAGACTGCCGAAACCGGGGTACCTCCACCATCCGAACAATATGAGCGGGATAACCTTTTCGGAGAAATAGCCTCCTATCGTGCCATCATTATCGGCTACTATCTCGGTCAAGGACATTCCGTTCTTACTTTCTGCAAGGAAGCCCTTGCCCACCTGTCAGAACAGAATCTATTAGCGCGAGCAGAAGTCGCCTACGCGCAGTCCCTGGCCTACCATTCCTTCGGTGACATTGTGGCGGCCATCCAAAGCACGAAGGAGGCGACTGCGTTCGCGCAAGCCGCGGGAGACACTTCCTCAACCATTCTCTATATGTGTAGAACGGCGTATTCCTTGTTATTGCATGGAAAGCTTCATGAGGTGGTACAGATTGCCCAGCAGGCCGCTCTCCTGGGAACCACACCGGCTGGACTGCCGCATGCAATGGTGTGCTGGGCGTCTATCTTCCACGCGGACGCGTTGCGACAGTGGAACCGACTTGATAAGGCCCTGGATCTGGCATTACAGGGAGTCCGGCTGAGTGAGCAGACAGAAACCATCGTTGCGTTATATTTAGGCTATACCATCCTGATGCGTATATACCTGGCACGAGGAGAGATGGATGCAGCGCGCTTTGCTTTCCAACAAGCAGAAGAAGCTCTGAAGAAAACCTACAGCCCATACCGGCGCGATGCCTACCTTATCGTGAATTGGGTACAGTACTGGTTGACAAGTGGAGAGTTAGAACGTGCCATAAACTGGGTTCAGGAAATCGAAATTCCTCACTGACACATGAACATTCCCCATTGGCGCATGAACGCCAGGATGTGGCACGGGCGCGCATTTTGCTTGTCCAGAAGATGCCTACTGAGGTCCTCTCACTCCTGGAACCTCTCCAGGTCAATGCGGAGAAGCAAGAGCGCTGGAGCCATGTCATCGAGATGAAGGTCTTGCAAGCTCTGGCTCACTCTAAACGCAACGAAGTTCAAGAAGCTTTAGCCGTCCTTGCCCAGGCGGTGCATCTAGCTGAACCGGAGGACTTTATCCGCATCTTTGTGGACGAAGACACCGCTATGACAAATCTGCTCTCCCGGCTGCGAGAACAGGAACGGAGGAAAGGACCAACACCATACCTCGATACGCTGCTAGCGGCTTTCTCGCCTTGGAGCACAACACACAAGCCTCCCAGGGTGTTGGACCAGTCTAGAGGCCGCCCAATGGAGCAACAACTCGTGGAACCCTTAAGCGAACGCGAACTAGAAGTGCTCCATCTGCTTGCACAAGGCAACTCGAACCAGGAGATTGCTGAGGTATTAGTAATTGCCCTGGATACTGTCAAACGCCATGTGACTCATATCTTCGAGAAACTGGGGGTGCATAACCGCGTCCAAGCGGTGGCACGGGCCCGTGCTCTAGGCTTGCTCTCCGATAAATCATAAGTGGGCACCATCAAGTATTATCGATGATCATTGCAACGACGAAGACCAGCGCACCGCTACCGACCACTTGCAACGCTGAGAGCCACCAACTCGCACCAAAGAACCGATACCTTTTCGCCTCTGTCATGATGAAAGTCGCTGTTTTTACGCTCGCGACGTGAGCAATTCTGCCTTTATCTGGCAAAACGATCCTTTTTCGGTTTGTGTGATTGTCTGTGGACATACTGGCAAGCCGGAATATCCACATGTAGGCTTAATATCACGTAAGCTGCAACTTTTCACCTGTGCTGTATGGTCAGTGTCTTTTTTCTTCCTATGAGGCAGTATAGCTATCAGCATGAGCGTTGTCATCCTACTTGAGTGGGATAACCA
>WNGQ01019457.1_pt1 | contig 12342 bp, 9 predicted proteins | sample 5407661 | NCBI WGS metagenome assembly WNGQ01 (sample SAMN13153382, study PRJNA577476) | soil metagenome | isolation source: 60 cm soil or saprolite under Garry oak tree replicate 2 | place: USA:California | collected 2016-06-15
TAGGGTCAGCAGAGGCCGCCAGCAGGTCCTGGCTGTAAATGCGATGTCCGCGCTCGGTAAAGAACCGGATGTTGCTGGCCGAGGTAGCGCCTATATCGAGCACACAGAGCGGGTCTTCAGACTTGAAAATCCGCGCCAGTTCCGCCATAGCGCTCGAGCGCCGGTTCAGCCGCTCCTGAGTTTTGGAAACCGGCGGTGCTGCTGGAGGGCCGCTGCGAAAGAATCTCATGCCAATTTGATGTGAACGCTTACCCCGGGCCTATGCGTTGGCCCTCGCGCCTGGGGACCTTAGGCTTAAACCGGCAATTGGTTCTTGCAGCCGACATTGCCGAACCCAGGCAGAAGTGCTTGTAGCTCAATATAACCCGACAGGAGGGCTGTAGGCCACATTACTTGTTCTGTTCAGGTGAACTGGAACCTGGTTTTGGGGAGGAAACAGTGGCCGCCGCAGCACTTACTCCGGGAGCTGCCGCCTTGGTATCGGAAAGGATTTCCAGCTTGCCTTTGAAGTACGCACCTTCCTCGATCGCAATCCGGCGAGTTTGCACGTCACCGTTGACCACTGCCGACTTGCGCATTTCGGTGCGTTCGGTAGCGTGTATATTGCCCTCCAGCGACCCACCCACCGTCACATTTTTTGCCGCGACGCTGGCGTGGACGCGGCCGTTCGGCCCGATCGTCAAGCTGTGCCCGAGCAACTGAACGCTGCCATCCACCTGCCCGTCAACGTAGATGTCCTCGCTACCCGAAATGTCTCCTTTAATAACCACGGTCTTGCCGATGTTCGCGAATCCTCCCGATGCGGGCGTGGTACTCATGAACGGCCTCCTTCGATAACGCTATCGAATACGAAGTATGGATTGTAAATCATGGGCTAGCCCTGGAAATGATCCTTATCTACAGGATACCGGGGTACAACATTGGTCCACTACTTTCCGTCTAAAATACTGTCACTTCGGCGCCCCATGCGCATAGCTCACAATCCGCAGCTTTTGCTCTTTTTGGGGATGGCCGCACTGGCGCAACTCGCAGCACCACAGTTCGGCGCGGCAAAGGACCAGGCGTCCACCGCTAACTCAGCCGAACTCGTCTCGCGCGCAGTCCAGAATGAAATTGTGGCCAACGGCCCTTCGGGTACGCATTTCATGTTCCGGAATCAGAGAAAAACGGCCCACGTCAATCAGACTAAGTTGATCGTTGAGACCCGTGAAGCCACCGCTGGATTGTTAGTGGAGGTGGATGGCCATCCGCTGACGCCACAGCAGCGAGAAGCCGAAGCAGCGCGCCTGCAAAACTATCTCCGGAACCCTGAAGAGCTCAACCGCAAACGCACGCAGGAAAAAGAGGACGCAGAGCACACCATTCGCATCGTCAAAGCGCTTCCATCTGCTTTTCTCTATGAACGCGACGGGACGCAGCAGGGAAGCGCCGGCGTGGGCTCTCCCGGCGACGAACTGGTGCGCTTAAAATTCCACCCCAATCCAGACTACGAGCCGCCCTCACGTGTGGAACAAGTGCTCACAGGAATGACCGGCCATCTGCTGATCGATACTCGGCAGAACCGCATCGCGGAGATTGACGGCGCCCTGGAGAAAGAGGTCGGCTTCGGTTGGGGAATTCTCGGACACCTTGATCGCGGAGGACGCTTTCTGGTCCAGCAGGCTGATGTGGGCAATCATCAGTGGGAAATAACCCACATGGAGCTGGCTTTTACCGGCAAGATTCTATGGGTGAAGAAGCTGAACGTCCGTTCCAACGACGTTTTTTCCGACTTCCGCGTGGTGGCTCCCGATCTTACGTTTTCACAGGGCGTTGCTCTGCTGGAAAAGGAAGCGGCGAGCAGCCATACCTCCGATAGGAACCGCGATCAAACCGAAAGCAAACCGCACTCCAAGACTGGAACGAAAGAAGAAGCCGAACAACCCATCTGCTGCGATCACTAACCCCGCGGCACTAAACTCAACAACCCACAGCGCCAACCGCGCCGAGCCCGCTTCAGCGGACGACACTATCACCCAAGCCCTTGCAATCCCTTCGCACCCGGCGCAGAATGCCTCGAATGGCTACGCCTCAACTCACCGAAGAATCCCGCAGCCTTCACGCCTTCGTGCCTGCTCTGATTCTGCTGGCCATCAGCTTCCTCATTAATTACATCGATCGCGGCAACGTCTCCGTGGCGGGCCCGATCTTGAAGTCCGAGTTCCATCTCTCAGGGACGCAGCTCGGCATTCTCTTCGCCGCCTTCTTCGTCAGCTACACCGGGATGCAGTTTGTAATGGGATGGCTCGTCGACCACTTTGACGTCAATCGCATCCTCGCCGCCGGCTTTCTGCTCTGGTCTATTGCAACCGCGACCACCGGCATCGTCCGAGGGTTCGTCCTCTTGCTCGCAATGCGGTTGATTCTCGGCGTCGGAGAATCCGTCGCCTTGCCTGCAGGTTCAAAGATCCTGGCTCGCTGTTTGCCGGAGCACTATCGCGGATTCGCCAGCGGCGCCCTCATGTCCGCACTGCGGACCGGCAATGCTGTCGGAACTTTCGGCGCCGGCTATCTAATGACCAAGTACGGCTGGCGCCCCGTGTTCATCGGGATTGGATTGATCAGCTTGCTCTGGCTCCCAGCCTGGGCGAAGTGGAAACCTGCTTACGTCAATGCCGCTCCTCATCCGGCGCGACCATCAGTAGATACCTGGAAGATCTTTGAGCAACGTTCCTTCTGGGGCACCACTCTGGGCCACTTCGCCTGCAACTATCTTTTTTATTTCATGATCACCTGGCTGCCCAGCTACTTGGTTCTCGCTCGACATCTCTCGATGGATAGCATGGTCCGAATTGCTGGCCTGTACTACTCCGTCGACGCAGCAGCCGCAATCGGTGGCGGCTGGCTGCAGGATTTCTACGTTCGACGCGGCCATAGCTGCACGGTGGTGCGAAAAACCGCCATGGGAATCGCGTTCTCGCTGGGTGCAATCGGAGTGATGGGCTGCGCGCTTGCCGGTGAAGACAGTTACCTAGCGTGGCTGATGGTTGCAGGTGTGGGTTGTGGTTTGAGCTCCCCCGGTATTTACGCGTTTTGCCAGCGTATCGCAGGACCAGACGCCGTCGGCCGTTGGTATGGCCCGCAAAACGGCTTCGCCAACTTCGCCGGCATCATCGGTCCGTACCTCACCGGCTTCGTCCTCGACCACACCGGCAGCTTCTTCTGGCCCTTCGCCGTCACTTCAGCAATCTCGCTGATCGGCGTTGTTGCCTGGGTCTTCATCGTCGGAGAAGTCGAACCGCTGAGCTGGCGCAACAATCGTCCAGCCGTCACAACCACCCGAGCCGAAGCCTAGCGGACCTCTAAAGTGTTACCGCAGCTGCCGCGTGTACCACACATTCCCCGGCGTGAGCCAATCGTATCCTTCGCCCCAAGCCACCTGCGTATGCGACTTGTTGTCGATGTCCATATCGAAATAATCGCCAAAGGGAAACCGAAACCCGTCGGAGAAAATGTAGTTGTATCCGGAAACAAAGCTCGACAAAACGGTCTCACCCGACCACGTAGATCCTCCATTGCTGGAAGTCCGGTAATAGACATTCCAGTGCGGCTCATTTCTCTGGTCCATCCATGCAATGCGGATATCCCCAGCGACTCCTGCTGCAAGGGCCGGGAATGCATGGTCAACGCCTTGAGGAGCAAGGGAGACATTCCTCCGCGAACTCCACGTGGTACTTTGATCCGTTGAAGTTGAAAAATACATTCGCTCAGGGCCACCATCTGCGGCCCCGGAGTTCCAGAGCACGTAAAGTTGCCCGGCTGCATCGGAGGTCATCGCGATTCCCGGTCCCAGAAACGCCCACCCACACTGGAATGCCGAGCAATCCGGCGGAGCTGCGGAAATATCGAGCAGCTTAGATGTCCACGTAAGCCCGCCATCCACCGACTTGGTCACGTATAGACTGACGGGGCCCTTGGCTCCTCCGTTCTGTGCGTAGCCATTCCAGCTGAAGTACACATTGCCCGCGGGATCGACCGTCCCACCGCCCGTCAGTGACCAGCCGAACTGTGCGTTCTGATTGACCTTCACCGATGTCCAGGTTTGCCCGCCATCATGCGACGATGAGCACCAAACTGTCTGCGCATGATTGTAAGCAACGTACACGTCGTTGCCGCGTACGGCGAGAATGTCTTTGTCCATCCCAGCATTATTTGAGTTAGCGATGGCAGTGCTCCAGCTTTGGCCGAAATCGGCGGACTTGGCAACCTCGATCACACTCTTGTTGTTCTGTAGCCACGACGCATACACAGTTTGGCCGTCAACGGGATCCACTTTGAGTTGCACGTCAACTTGCCCGGAGCCGGGATCGGCGATCGCACGCGGTTGCGACCAGGTTTTTCCGTTGTCACTCGAAACAACGAGATAGTTGATCGAGTGGCCAAAACGATCGGCGGCAATGCTTGGCTCCCATGTGTCTCCGGGTAGACTTGCAGCCAGGCGCGTTTGAGGTTGAAAAGATTGAGAGAACAGTGGACCTGCGGTTGAGAACAAAAACAGTCCAACGCAGCAAAACCGTAAGGCTGAAGACGTCATAAATCCTCCTGGCGGAGACGGACGTGCAGACTGCTAGCCCCTGCGGGCCAGAAGTATACACCCGAACAGCGCTCAGTCGCGGATTTCGCGCAACCTACTTTCACGTGATTCGCGAGGGGAGTCTAACCCATCTTTTCTCGTTTTTTAATACCACCAATGAGGGTGCCCCACCCAACGCGGTTTTAGTACGGTGGGGATTTTCGACTCTTTCCCCCCTGGTTTTCGCCCGCGGAATTCGTGCGGGATTCAACGCGTCCCGCTCATGCGCTGCTTCACCACATCCCGATACAGATCGCAGTATGGTTTTCGCAGGCCGGTTGATGTCCCCACGCTGCCATCCTGCTTGAATTGAATGTAAACCTGCTCCGCGCCGAACTCTGGCCATTTCGGCAATCCATTGGAATTCGGATCTCCCGTTTTCGCGAAATTTGCCCAATAGGTCTCAATCAGGTCTGCGAGTTTGAAATCGACGTCGCCAAAATTCCCGGCGATATTGCCGGACTTGGGAAAATATCCGAAGACGTAGGGCAAGTCGGCCGAATGCACCGCGCCCTGCGCCTCCTGCCCGGGAATTGCATGCTGAAGCTCGTATTCATATACCCGCTGATGCGCCGCAGCATGCCAAATAGCCTCAGTCGTGATCGGACAACGAAACGCCAAGTCGGCAAGCCATTGATCGCCGGCGGAACCATAAAGCACATCTTGGCTGCCGGCGCCTTCGCTTGCCAATCCGTACAACGCCAGCGCGCGATCGGCAAGGTTCCCCGTGACGTTCTGAATAAACTTGCGTGCCTCCTCCGCCGGTCCCGGTAATCCAAATTCTCGCGTGGTTGTTCCGATCAGCAATGAGACGGGCGCCTCTGCGCCCGCCGCCAGCACTTCTGCGGGATGTCGCGAGAGCACCCATCCGTCAATGATCGGACCGATACTAGGCGGAGCCGCTGGATCTTGCTTTCCCGCAAGCTCCAGCAACTCCGGCACCGTGCGCTCGCGCAGAAATGTGAGTTCGTCGCTCCCAGTCGGCTTCAAATTCGCGATCAGCTTTTCGTTCGCTTGCTCCGACTCTGCAAGCGTCGGTAACGGCGGACCGAGCGGCGATCCGCTCTGCGCAATCATTCGCTGGAACAATCCTTTACCGAGCGGCGAGACCATCAAATATCCGGCATCGATTGCTCCCGCAGACTGGCCGAATACAGTGACGTTTGCCGGATCGCCGCCGAACTTCGCAATGTTGTCGTGGACCCAGCGCAGCGCGAGAAGTTGATCGAGCAATCCATAGTTCCCTGAAGAGTGATGCGGCGATTCTTTTGTGAGCTCCGGAAGCGAGAGGAATCCGAAGATACCAAGCCTGTAGTTGACCGTAACCAGAACCACGCCGTGCTGAACCAGCGTTCCATCTTTATAAAGGGCGCTCGATGCAGTGCCGCCGGCGTTCGCTCCACCGTGGAACCAGACCATCACCGGCAGCGGCGTCTTCGGCGGCGGCAACACTGGTGTCATCACATTCAGAAACAGGCACTCTTCTTTGCTGGTTTCCGCGTCATGCCGATTCCAATCGCCGAGAATCGCCTGCGCGCAGGGAGCGCCAAACGTCGTCGCGTCACGCACTCCAGTCCACGGTTTCGCGGGGAGAGGCTCACGCCAGCGCAAGTCGCCAACCGGAGGCTGAGCGTACGGAATCCCCAGAAATTCTGCACCGCCTAATGCACGAGTTGCTCCTTTTAGCGAACCGCCGGTCGTACCTACGATGAGCTCACCCGTAGCGGCGACCACTTGCGCCTGAAGCAGAAAAACAGGGATGAGTGCGAGCATAAAGAAGGGCCGTCGCGCCGGGGTCGAAAACGATCTCACTTGTGTCTCCTGGGATTGGATAGGAGATCGCGCGTCGTGAACATCGCCGATTTGCGCAGCATCGCCGAAAAGCGTGTGCCAAAGGCGGTGTTTGACTATCTTGACGGTGGCGCTGAGGGAGAAGTTACGCTGCGGGAAAATTGCCGGGCATTTGAGCACATCAGCTTTCGTCCGCGACATGCGATTGCTGTGGGTGACTGCGACCTTCGCACCACCGTACTCGGCGGCGAAATTTCTTTTCCGGCAATTCTGGCACCCGTGGGCTACAGCCGCCTGATGCATCCGGGCGGCGAGGTTGCAGCCGCGCGCGCCGCCGGTGATGCTGGCACCGGTTACATTCTCTCTACAATTTCCGGACACCGCCTTGAGAACGTGAAGGCCGCCACCAAGGGGCCCGCATGGTATCAGCTTTATCTGGTCGGGGGCAGGGAAGCCGCGGAAGGTGCAATCGATCGCGCCCGGACGGCGGGCTTTTCCGCGCTCGTCATCACAATTGATACTCCGGTGGCCGGCATGCGCGAGCGTGATCCGCGTAACGGCACGGCTGAACTTCTCACCGGCAGCACCTTTGCGAAACTTCCATTCCTGCCCCAAGTATTGGCCCATCCCGGCTGGCTGACGGCATTTCTCCTGGACGGCGGTGTTCCGCGCTTGGAGAACGTACTTGTTCCGGGCGAAACGGGCGGAATGCCCATGCTGGATGTCGGCACGGCGTTAAGGAAGTCCGTTGTCACGTGGGAAGACATTCGCTGGATTCGTCAAAGTTGGTCAGGCCCCATCGTCATCAAAGGCATCCTCACCGCAGACGATGCACGCCGAGCCGTAGATGAGGGCGCATCTGCGATTTCTGTTTCGAATCACGGAGGCCGGCAACTGGATGGCGTTTCCGCCGCCATTGCCGCGCTCCCAGAAGTTGTGGCTGCGGTAAACGGCAAAACCGAAGTATTGATGGACGGTGGTGTGCGGCGCGGAGCCGACATTGTGAAAGCCCTTTGCCTAGGAGCGCGTGCCGCACTCTGCGGCCGAGCCTATGCGTATGGACTAGCCGCGGCAGGTCACGCCGGTGTGGTTCGCGCGATCGAGATTCTGCGTGAGGATGTGGAGCGCACCATGCGGCTGCTCGGCTGCAGTTCCGTGCGTGAGATGAATTCGTCCTACGTGCGATATCCGTCCGCCTGGATGCCGTCGGAAGATTGAGTTCTGCGGCATCAAAACAGCTCTGTCATCCCGACCAAGTGCAATGATTGGCGAAGCCGATCATTGCGCGCGTGGAGGGATCTGCTTTTGCTCGTTTCACGGAAGCTTGTGGTCGAAGATCCGAAAACAAATGACCTACCTCCTCCGGTTGCCTGCACCAGGTACGGGCAGTCTTCGAGAGCAATAGCCATCTCGTCGCAGCGAGAAGAAGGCGGTTGGCAAACCCCGGCGGCAGATAGCATCAAAACCATGTAGAACCGTGCAAGACGCCGCATAGTTAGTGGGCCAGGCAGGCAAGGTTCCGAACTTAAGATGTCCGCAGGAAAACGCAGGTTGTCACCAGACGGTCATCATTGATGGTGTTGATCGGCGCTAACCGTTCGATTCCCAAAGCGTCAAAAACCCCTGATCGTATGAGCATCATTGCGGCTGGGAGGATTTCTTGTTCCGAAAGTGGAGATGGGCCCTGCCGCAAGCGATGTTGCTCGCTATTGCCGGGACCCAGGTCTGCGGCGCCGCTGTTTCTGTGGCGATTCCCCGCGTTACGCAAGCGCCAAAGATCGAGGACTTCGAAGGCATGACTGCGCACGGCGCCGCAGCCCAGTTGCAGCACGTGACCAGCTTCATTCAGAACCATCCATTTGACGGCAAGCCACCCACCGAGCGTTCCGAAGCCTATGTCGGTTACGACCAAACGAATCTTTATATCATTCTCCTCTGCTGGGACCATGAGCACGGCGTTCGCTCAAGCTTGACGCGCCGGGAACCCCCGATCACCAATCACGATAACCGTCCCTTTGATTCCGACGATTACGTGGAAATCACGTTGGATACTTTCCAGGACCAGCGCCATGGATTTGTCTTCGATGTCAATCCCAAGGGAGTTCAAGCCGACGCGCTGTGGACTGAGGGCGAAGGCACGGATTATTCCTGGGACACGCTTTGGTATTCGCGAGCGCAAATCAATTCCGACGGCTTCGTGATCTGGGTCGCGATTCCGTTTCGCAGCTTGAGGTTTCATCCGACCGCCACCAATCGGTGGGGAATCACCGTCTCGCGTTATATAGCCCGCAAGGATGAACTGGATTACTGGCCGCAAGTTTCGACGCGGATTGCCGGGCGGCTCAGCCAGGAAGCGAAACTCACCGACTTCAAGGACATCTCGCCAGGTCGCAACATGCAGTTCATTCCCTATGTGGAATCCCGCACCTTCCGCTCCCTCGACACTCGAGATCCAGCACAGCCGCGCTTCGACTCTGCCAGTTTCCAGGGCAAAGCCGGCCTCGATGCAAAATTCGTTTTCCTCGATAGCCTCGTGCTTGATGCGACTGTCAATCCGGATTTCGCGCAGGTTGAGTCCGACGAGCCGCAGAATACCGTCAATCAGCGCTTCGCGGTTTTCTTCCCAGAAAAAAGACCGTTCTTCATGGAAAATTCAAATTTCTTTGAGGCGCCATTAGTCGCAATCGCACAGTTGCAAACGCGTCTGGTATTCACAAGACAAATCGCGGACCCTACATTTGGTGTGCGCTTAACCGGTAAACGGGGTCCCTGGAACCTTGGTTTTCTTGTGGCGGATGATCGCTCACCTGGTTTGATCGTTCCCAATAGCGATCCCGCTTACGGCGAGCGCGCACACTTCGCGATCGGCCGCGTCAGCCACGACTTGGGTGAACAGTCGAGCATCGGCGCGATGTTTACCGATCGCGAATTTAACGGGACCTTCAATCGTGTTGGAGGTCTCGACGGGACGTTCCGCTTGAACCAGAACTGGACCGCTCAATATCGCGGATACATGAGCTCGACTCTCGATAGCACTGGCTATTCTTTCGGCCAGCATAACGAGGGCGTGCTAGTCGGCACCGGGCGGCGGTTTACTTTCGACTTGCAGTATCTCGATATCACCCCGCACTTCCAGACCGAAACGGGATTTCTGCAGCGCGCCGACCAGCGGTCGCTGAACGAGTACGGTCATTTCTACTGGCGGCCGGAAGGGAAGTACCTGATCCAGCACGGACCTGAAGAAAATGGCACGCAATTGTGGGGGAGCCATGGTACGACGCTACAACAGCTCATCAGCGGCGATTACGTGTTCGGCTTTCGACGCAATATTATTTTCGCGCCCGTTTATTGGTACGAGTCCGACGTCCTGCGCCCCGTGGATTTCCCGGCGTCGCTTGGTTTTCCTGGGCTGACTAGCAATAAGCAGATGGCCCAGCAGGGCGGCGGAATTGTCTTTCGCGGCAGTCCCTGGCGCGCGTTCAACTGGAGCACGCGGATTTTTCACAACGGCGTGGTCGTAATTGTCCCCGCCCCCGGACAGTTGCCTTACACGGGCAATGAAACAGCGGTGAATCAAACGATTGGGATCAAGCCGTTTGGGCGGCTTCAGATTGACAACACTTACATTCTGGAACGTGTGACCAACGGGCTCGCTCACCATGCCGTAGTTAATAGCAACATCTTCCGCTCAAAGTGGAATTATCAGTTCACGCGCGAATTCTCGCTGCGATTTATCGCTCAATACAACGGTTTGCTGGCGAATCAGTCCTATTCCTCTTTGCAAACCACCAAGAACATGAACTTCGATGTCCTGTTCACTTATCTGCTGCATCCGGGTACTGCGGTGTACGTCGGATACAATTCGAATTTTGAAAACATCGATCCTGATCTGTGCTTCCATTTACCAGGTTCGACACAATGCAATCCCGACAATCCGACCGCGCGGCTATCAAACGACGGACGGCAATTGTTCGTCAAAATCAGCTATTTGTTCAGAAGATGATCGCTTGCAACGCGACTACCGATTTGGATATACCGGTCAGCCACTCGCGGGACTGACTGAATCCGCACCGCCGAAACCTTACATTCGCCTACATGGGTCACAGTAGAGTCGGCAGTCATCCCCATCCCACCTGCCGCATCAAAAATTAATAGGGCAAGCCTAAAAGGAGGTTTTATGAAGCAGATACTCTGCGGGCTAGTTCTACTTGCAGGAACTGCCTTTGGTCAGATGGGGCCGGGTCAACCGCAGCCTGGACAGCCGCCGCAAAGCACGCCGCCGACTTTTCCCGAGGGTCAGCAGTCTCCGCGGCAGACGATGCCGCCAGACCAGCGGGCTCCTGCCCCAACCCCCGAAGCAACTTCATCCGAACAGATTCAGCAGCAAATCACGCAACAATTCAGCAACGAACCCACACTTGCTAGCGCGAACCTGCGCGCCGAAGTGGATGAGGCTTCCATCGTGATCGCAGGCACCGTTGACACGGCCGAGCAGCGAGACCTCGCTCTAAGCATCGCGAAATCTCATGCCGGCGATCGTAACGTGGTGGACAAAATCAAAGTCAAACAGCAAACGTAGACGATATCTCAGGAGGGAGCCGTGAAAGTTCGAGAGGTAATGAGTCAAAACCCAGCATGTTGCACGCCCGCTGACAGCTCTCAGACCGTCGCAAGCATCATGCGTGATCGTAACGTGGGCGCGGTTCCAGTTGTAGCGGACCAGCAGTCGCGCCAGCTGATTGGAATGATCACCGATCGCGACTTTTGTTGCGCAGTCGTGGCCGATGGATTGGATCCGAAGAAGACCACAATCGAAAAATTCATAAGTATGAATCCAATCTCCTGCCGGGACGGCGAAAATATCGAGAAATGCGAGCGCCTGATGCAGGACCATCAGGTGAGGCGTATTCCCGTCGTGGACAATAACGGTGGTGTGATCGGAATCGTGTCCCAGGCCGACCTGGCCCTGCACGATAGGCCGGACCGAGTTTCGAAAACGGTCGCGGAAATTTCCAAGTCCGACCGGAGACCTTCGATCGCCGCTTAGAGGTAATCGCTCGGAACGGAGCGAAGAAGGATACTCGAATAAGAAATAAACAGGTCGCGACTGTCGTAATCCTAATCCGGTGCGGACAAGCAATTGGCACGGATTTACATAAGTCGCGACCTTTTCTATGCTCACCCCACCCGGACTCTTCACAACTGAACCGTCTCCGATTCAAGACCGTATATACTCTGGCGGCTAGCCGTTGCGGCTCGCTTGGAGAGATCAAGAATGTCTCATCGCGTTTGCCATCTTGCGCTCATATTTTGTTTGGTCCTCAGCGTTTCAGGCCTCGCTCAAGGCCCGAACTCATTGTCTAAATCGCAGATGCCATCGGTGGTGGTTGTTCCCGCCGAGGCGCAACCATCGCCTGACTTCAATGCGGATGCCGCAACTAACGCTTATCTAGCCCGGATACCGGCTGCCGCTCGCGCCCGCTCCGACGCCTATTTTGAAGGCGGATATTGGATGATCCTGTGGGATTTTCTTTATGGGTTTGTGGTCGCAATTCTGCTCCTCAATCTTCGCTGGTCGGCGAGAATGCGTGACTTCGCCGAGCGCATCACGCGCTTCCGGCCAATTCACACCCTCGCTTACTGGATCGAATATCTCGTTCTGACTTTTGTTCTTGGCTTTCCGATCGCCTACTACGAGGGCTATGTTCGCGAACACAAGTATGGCTTGGCAACCCAGACTTTCGGTCCCTGGATGAATGATCAATTCAAGGCGCTGCTGGTGGCAGTCGTGCTCGGCGCGATTGCGGTCCCAATTCTTTTCGGCATCGTACGCCGGCTCGAGAAAACCTGGTGGATTTGGGGCGCGCTCGTGTCCATCATTTTTGCTGCAATTGGGACCATGATCGCCCCAGTTTTCATTTTCCCGATCTTCAATAAGA
>WNGQ01005548.1_pt1 | contig 12338 bp, 8 predicted proteins | sample 5407661 | NCBI WGS metagenome assembly WNGQ01 (sample SAMN13153382, study PRJNA577476) | soil metagenome | isolation source: 60 cm soil or saprolite under Garry oak tree replicate 2 | place: USA:California | collected 2016-06-15
CATTTCGGCCGCCATCGTCAGCACGAAGCCCTGCGTGCCCCGCTTGAAGGAGAAGCCGTGGACGTGGCCGACCGGCACGTTGACGACCCGCATCGGCCGCAAGCGATAGATCCGTCCCTCCAGGGTCGCGCGCCCACCGCCGCGTTCGATCAGGATGATCTGGTGCAGCCGCGCATGGCGGTGCGCGGCGAATTCCCACTCATGCAGCACGGACCGCGCCGCGATGGTCTCGCAATGCACGACGTCGGGCAGGTCGCCCGCTTCGCCGAACAGGTTGTAGGTTTGGATGGATCTGTTGGTGACGGAATCGGCCATGTTCGAATTGTACAAGATAATGCGGGGTCCATCCATTTGATCGTTCTGAAATTTTGATAGATTCGTCCAACCGGCAAGGACACCAAGAAAAACCGCGGAGGGGAAGGAAGCTGATGAAGGTCCAGGTTTGCATCATCGGCGGCGGACCGTCGGGACTGATGCTGTCCCAGCTCCTGCATCTGCAGGGCATCGACACGATCGTCCTGGAAAAATCCAGCCGCGAGCATGTGCTGTCGCGAATTCGCGCCGGGGTCCTCGAACATGGCTTCGCCAAATTAATGCGCGAGGCGAAGTGCGGCGAGCGCATGGACCGCGAGGGCGAGATCCACAAGGGCTTCCACATCGCCCATGACGGCGTGCTTGATTACGTCGACCTCCATAAATATTCCGGCGGCAGCTCGGTCATCGTCTACGGCCAGACCGAGCTGACGCGCGATCTCTACGAAGCGCGCGACCGCATGGGCGGCAAGATCGTTCACAGCGCGGAGGAGGTGACCCCGCACGAGCTTGCGTCCGACAAGCCCTTTGTCACCTATCGCGACGGCGACAAGACCATCCGCGTCGATTGCGACTTCGTCATCGGCGCCGATGGTTTCCACGGGGTCAGCCGCAAATCGATTCCGAAGGACAGGCTCCAGGAATTCGAGCGCGTCTATCCGTTCGGATGGCTCGGCGTGCTGTCGCGCACCAAGCCGGTATCGCCGGAGCTGGTCTACTGCAAGCACGAGCGCGGATTTGCGCTGTGTTCGTTGCGCTCGCAGGTGCTGAGCCGGTACTACATCCAGGTGCCGCTGACGGATACGACCGAGGACTGGCCCGATGACGCATTCTGGGCCGAACTCAAGCGGCGCCTGCCGGCAGAGGCCGCCGAACGGCTGATCACCGGTCCGTCGATCGAGAAGAGCATCGCGCCGCTGCGCAGCTTCGTCGCCGAGCCGATGCGCTACGGCCGGCTGTTCCTGGCCGGCGATGCGGCCCACATCGTGCCGCCGACCGGCGCGCGCGGGCTCAACAGCGCGGCCTCCGATATCTATTACCTCTATCACGCCATGATGGATCACTACAAAAAAGGCGACGATGCGGGGCTCGATGCGTATTCGCAGCGGGCGCTGGCGCGGGTCTGGAAGGCGCAGCGCTTCTCCTGGTGGATGACCATGCTGCTGCATCGTTTTCCCGACCGCGTCCCCTATGAGGACAAGCTGCAGGACACCGACATGACGTACCTGTTCTCGTCCGAGGCAGCACTTCGCTCGCTTGCGGAGAACTATGTCGGGTTGCCGTTCTAGGCAGCTCGCTCCAGAGGGAAGTCGTTCGATCGCAGCGCCCGCAGGCGCCGGAACATGACCCCAGAGAAAAAATGGGGCACGAAGGGGAGGAAGCCGGATATGGCAAGATTTCACATGGCCGCGCGCGTTTGCGGTGTCGGCATCACGGTCGCGGCGTTGACGATCGCGTCCTCGGCACCGGCAGCCGCCGATGCATTCGTCGGTGATCCCGCGGCGACCTGCACCGGCCTTGCCGGGTTGGCGAAGGAGGCCATGCGGATCGATGAGGCCGTGCTGCAGGCGCCGTCGCAGCTTTCGCTGTCGGAGAAGGCGCCGACGCCTGCGGGCCGCATCTCGCCGGCCAATCCGGCCTTCTGCAAGGTCCTGGGCCATATCGAACCGGTCAATGCCGACGCGCCGCCGATCAAGTTCGAGGTCAATCTGCCCGTGGATTGGAACGGCCGCTCGCTGCAATATGGCGGGGGTGGCTTCAACGGCGTCTTGATCACTGGGCTTGGCCTGCCGCCAGCATATCCTTTCGACCAGCCGTCCCCGTTGGCGCGGGGGTTCGTCACCTACGGCACGGATTCCGGCCACCAATCCAAACCCGGCGAGCCGCCGCAGGTGTTTGCGCTCAGCACCGAGGCGTTCGAGAATTTCGCTTACCTGTCCTACAAGAAGGTGCGCGATGCCGCCGTCGACCTGGTTCGGCGGGCCTACGGCAAGCCGCCCGCGAAGATGTATTTCATGGGATCCTCGGAAGGCGGCCGCGAGGCGCTGACGATGGCTCAGCGCTATCCGGAGGATTTCGACGGCATCTTCGCGCGCGTGCCGGTGATCAACTGGGTCGGCTTGCAGCACGCCGGGACACGCGCGGGCCTCGCGACGATGGGCGAGGGTTGGATACGTCCGGCGCAGGTGAAACTCGTCGCTGATGCCGTGCTGAAGGCCTGCGACAAGGCTGACGGCTCAGAAGACGGGCTGGTCGAGGATCCAGTCGGCTGCAAGGCAAGTTTCCGACCGGAGACGTTGCGCTGTGCGGAAGGACAGGGCGGTGACCAGTGTCTGACCGACGCGCAGATCATGGCGATCAACACGCTGCATGCGACCTACAAATTTCCGTTTGCGCTGGCGAACGGCCTCGATGATTACCCGGGCTGGGGCGTGTCAGGTGAAGACGCTCCGTCCTATGGCCCGACCGGCGGTTGGATCGCCTGGTGGCTCGGCACGGCCGCACCGGCGCAACCGCCAATGCCCACGAACGGGATCGCATGGATCTTCGGCGCCGGCGGCACACAATATGTTTTTGCCCGCGATCCGAAGCTTGATGTCACGGCATACAGGCCCGAGGATCACAAGGAGCGTCTGCTTGAAGTCTCGCAACTCATGGACTCCACCAATCCCGATCTTATTCGCTTTCGGGCTCGGGGCGGCAAGCTCGTGATCCTCGAACACATGGCGGACTATGCTCAGAGCCCCTATGCCGGCATCCGCTATTTCGACAACGTGCAGCGCAGTCTCGGCAAGGCCGAGACGGCGGAATTCGCGCGCCTGTACACGGCGCCCGGCGTCGATCACGTCGGGACCGGCGCGCCCGCGAATATTGACATGCTGAGCGTGCTGATCGATTGGGTCGAGAATGGCAAGGCGCCCGGCGACCTCGAAGTCGTCGAGCAGAAGGTCGAAGCGCCGGCGTTCGCAACCGTCCGCAGTCTTCCGCTCTGCCAGTGGGCCGGCTGGCCGCATTACAAGTCCGGTCCGCCAAATCTTTCGGCGAGCTTCACTTGCGGGCCGTAATGGATCGATGAACCAAAGCGCCCATTTGGGGAGAGTGAACTGAGCCAGCGGGCAGTCTGATTCAACTAAGCGTGCACCAGGCGGGGATGGCGAAGAAACATCACACGAGCAACACTGCGTCGCGCGATCAGTCCGCGGCCTCACCCGGCTGGAAACAGCAACTCGAACGTGACGCCTTCGTCGGACGGCAACAACCGGATCGATCCGCCGTGGCTGGTCATGACGGCCCGCGCGATCGCGAGCCCCATTCCGGTGCCGCCGCTGTCGCGCCGCGTGGTGAAGAAGGCGTCAAAGATCCTGTCCCGGTTCGGTTCCGAAATCGGATCGCCGTCGTTGCTCACCGTCATTCTGACGGTGGTATCGTCACCCGCGGCCTGCAGCCGCAGCTTTTCCGCATGGTGACGGATCGCATTGTCGGCGAGGTGCGACAGCACGATCAGCGCGTTCTCGCCGGACATCCCGATCACGCGATCGAGGCAGCCGCTGGCGTCGATCGCACGGCCGGCGAACAAGCTCTTCAGTCCGCCGACGACCAGCGCCAGTTCGGTGCGCTCGTTTGGCGAGGCGCTTTCGGCGCGGGCGAGTTCGCGCAATCGCTGAGTCATCGTTTCCAGGTGCCGGCTGTCGCCGAGGATGTTCGACAGGAATGTCCGCTGCTCCGTCGGGGTCAGATGGCCCGATTTGCTCTGCAGCGAGTCCAGCAGCAATTCGGCCGCACCCTTGATCGAGGTCAGCGGCGATTTCAATTCGTGCGTCAGATGGGCCGAGAAGGTCGCGATATAGTCGGAACGCTGCGACAATTGCCGGGCCATGTCGAGGAAGCTATGCGACAGCTGCGCAAACTCCCGCGTGCCGTAATGTCGTAGCGGCTGGAATGCATTGCGGTCGCCGCGGCTGATCCGCGCGGCGCGGTCGATCAATTCGCGCATCGGCCGCGTGATGGTCCGGGAAAATACCAGCCCGATGACGATCGCGGCGGCGATGACGGTCAGCGCGGCCAGGATGAACTTGCTGCGCTCCTGATAGAGATGGTCGAAGATGTTGTTCGGCGTTCGCGACGTATAGATCACTCCCGCGACCCGGTTATTGACGATCACGGGCATCGCCGAAAACACATGCACGCCGACGCCCCGGCTGATGGAATAGATCGGAGGCGGCGGCTTGTCCGGTACGCGGGTCCGTAGCGCGGCGCGATATTCTCCCTGCAGCGCCGCAGCGACTTCCTCGATATGCGCCAGCGATTGTCCGACTTCATCGCGCCCGGCTATGACGACGCCATTGGGGTCGAGAATTCGGAATCCGGCGAGCGTGACCTTCTGGGTGTCCAGGATGATCGGCATCAGCCGTGCGCCGATCTCGACATAGGCCGGATCGGCCGGCCTCGTTGCTGGAAGTGCGTCGGGCCGTCGTCGGCGCAAATCGTCGCCGGCGAGATCGAGCGCGGGCCGGATCGGCGTCATGCGTTCCGGGTCCGCTCGGGCCTCGGCAGGGATTTCAGCGCCAAGCGGGATGCCCGCGTCGAGGCGCGCCTCGACCTCCCTTGCATAGACAGCCGTGAGCACCCGGCTCTGGGCGATCAGCTCGGCCTGGGTCTGATGAATCAGCTGATTGTCGTAGACACGGAAAAAGAAAAGTCCGACCAGCGGCAGTGCCGCCACTGAGGCGAGCATGGTGAAAATGATCAGCCCGATCGACGGTCGCCATTTTTCTCGTCCACCCTGGATCATGGCTTGGCCCATGCCTTGCCCTATCCCTTGGCCGGTCATGCCTGGGGCTCGCAGCGGCCAAGCCTGAAGCCGACGCCGTGGATGGTCTCGATGACGTTGTCGCAATTCAGCGCAGCGAGTTTGGCGCGGATATTGCGAATATGGCTGTCGATGGTGCGATCGGAGACCTGGATATTGAGCTGATAGGCCGCCGACATGATCTGCTCACGGCTGAACACCGCTGCGGGGCGGGCCAGAAAGGTTCGCAGGATTCCGAACTCGATTGCGGTCAGCCGAAGCGGCGTGCCGGCGAACGCCGCGACGTGCTGCTCGGGATCGATGGAAAGGTCGCCTTGCGCAAGCACGACCGAAGCAGCCTTGAGGTCCATTCGCCGCGCGGTCAGGCGACGCAGGATGACATTGACCCGCGCGACGAGCTCCCGCGGGCTGAACGGCTTGGTGACATAATCGTCGCCGCCGATCTCCAGCCCAAGCACGCGGTCGATCTCGTCGTCACGCGCGGACAGAAACAGGATCGGAACATCGGAGGATTTCCGGATCTCCCGACAGACCTCGAGCCCGTCGAATTCCGGCATGCCGATGTCGAGAACGATCAGGTCCGGCCGGTCGCTGCCAAAGCGGGCCAGCGCCTCCCTTCCGTCGCGCGCCTCGGTGACGGTCATGCCGGCCTTCTTGAGCGCGACGCGAATGACCTCGCGAATGTGGAGATCATCGTCAACAATCAGGATGCGGTGCGTCAATCGTGTCTCCGGCCGAACCGTCGTTACGAGCCTGTTGCCGAACCATCTTGCGTAGCGCTGATATAACGCCGGAGCCGCCAGCTGCGAAAGCCCCAGCCGCGCCAGGAGGCCATGTCGCTCGCCTGTTTTCCTGGCGAGGCAAATCGCAGTGGGAAACCAGGATAGGATCGTTTGGCAGGGTGAAATCTGAACGACGCGCGTGCAGATGGCGGGAAGGCCGTCTGCAGGACCTTAGGATTTTTATGCAGAATTGGTGCAGAGGCGCTTATGCGCTCGCGTCCATGAGGGAGGTTTGATACGGGCGATGGGTCTTCGCTCCGTATCTCGAACTTCGTGTCATCTCCCATGTCGGTCATCAAACGCAGCGGCATCGTCCTGCTCTGGCTCGGTGGGCTGATTCTCGTCTTTGTCGGTGTCAATGACAACGATCCCTATCTGGTCCCGCTGCGTGGACGAGGAAACATCGTTCTCGCCGTGGCGAGCGTCGCGATCGTCGTGGCATTGATCGGCGCTGGCTGCTGGCGCCGGCGCGCTTTCAGCGGAAAATTGCTGGTGCTGCTGTGGTGCCTGCCGCCGCTGGCGCTGCTCGGCGCGCATCTCTCCTTCGAGATCCGCAAGGAAGGCGTGCTGAAGACCGAGGCTCCGGAAGCGATCCGTCTCGGGCGGCATTTCATTGTCGGTTACACGTCTTTCCCCGAGGTCTCGGTATTGGCCGAAAAGGGTCTGATCGCCGGCATTTACGTCACGAGACACAATGTAGCCGGACGAACGGCGGAGGCCCTGAGATCCGAAATCGCGGCCCTTCAAGCGCTTCGCCGCGCCGCCTCCTTGGCCCCATTGATTGTCGCGGCCGATCAGGAAGGCGGCATCGTCTCTCACCTCGCCCCGCCTCTGACCGCGTTGCCGGCGCTTTCGACGCTCACGGAACTCGCGCCCGAACGTTGGCCTGCGGAGGCTGAATGCTTTGGACGGATTCAGGGACAGGAATTGGCCGCGCTCGGCGTCAATCTCAATCTGTCGCCGGTGTTGGACTTGAAGCCCGCGCGAGAGCATACCCGGTTTGATTTCAACACGCTGATCGGCCAGCGCGCGATCGCGGCCGATCCGGCAACCGTCAGCGCCATCGCGCTGCCCTATGTCCTCGGTCTTCAGGCCGCAGGCGTCGGCGCGGTCGTCAAGCATTTTCCGGGATTGGGGAGGGTGAGCGCCGATACTCACCATTTCAACGCCGAACTCGCGACGCCGCTTGCGGAACTGGAAGACTTCGACTGGCGTCCCTTCAAGGACGTGCTGTCGGGTTCGAGGGCGCAGTTGATGATCGGGCATGTGACGCTGAGCGCCATCGATCCCGACCGCCCGGCCTCGCATTCCAAGCGCATCATCGACGGAATCATCCGGAAACAGTGGCACTACCAGGGTGTCGTCATCACCGACGATCTGGTCATGGGCGCCATCTATCAACACAATGTGTGCACGGCGGTGGTCGAGGCGCTCAACGCCGGCGTCGACCTGCTGCTGGTCGCCTATGACGGCGCGCAGTTCTATCGCCTGTTTGGCTGCGCGACCAAGGCCTCCGGCGAGGGACGGATTGATTCCGCGGTGCTGGACGAGAGTGACGCCCGGTTGAAGCGAGCGTTTCCGTTTGATGAATAGGCGTTCACGAACTTGAGCGGTGTTGTCCAACCGAAGCTCAGCTTCTCCCGCAGGAAGCAGACCAGCGTCCTGCAAGGCATTGACAAGGCTGGCCTCACGGCCGATGACATCGATCTGTTCGTCGTCATCGAACGGGTCTGAAAGCGGATATCAAGGGCGACACCGGCGGAATGACCAGGGTCGTGAAGGACGAGCGACAAGCCATTATCGACGCGTGCCGCCGGAGAATGGCCGGAGATGGGCACTGGGATGCTTAAGGCGAACGAGCAAGACCGGCGCGCGCTGCTGAGGTTCCGGCGCATGATCGATCAAAGCGGATCGAACGCGGTCCTGACGAGGCTGCGCGTCCTGCTCCGCAGCAACGAGTTCTACCTGATACCGCTCGCGCTCATCATCGGGGTCATCGCGGGCGCGGTCGTGACCTTGATGAGCGAAATCGCCCAGATCGCCCACGTCCTGATCTACGGCATTCCGATCGACGTCCGGCTGAGCGCCAACGCCTATGTCGATCCGGTCACCGCGCTCCTGGCGCCCGCGTGCGGCGGGCTCCTTCTTGGCGTGATGGAGTGGCTGCGCCGCCGCTGGAAGCTTGCGAGTGCCGTCGATCCGGTGGAGGCCAATGCGCTGCGCGGCGGGCGTCTGTCGTGGCGCGACAGCGTTGTCGTGAGCGTTCAGACGCTGGTCTCCAACGGCTGTGGCGCCTCGGTCGGACTGGAGGCCGGCTATACCCAGATCGGGGCGGGCGCGGCGTCGCTGCTCGGACAGTTCTTCAACCTGAGGCGCAACGATCTGCGCCTGATCGTCGGCTGCGGCGCGGCCGGCGCGATCGCGGCCGCCTTCGGCGCGCCGATTACCGGCGCCTTCTTTGCCTGCGAATTGATCGTCGGTGTCTATTCCGTCGCCAGCGCGGCGCCGATCCTGGCGGCATCATTGGCGGCGGCCCTGACCGCGCAGTGGCTGGGCGGCGCGCCCTATTCGCTGGAAGTGCCCAAGGTCGGCGCCGTCGGGGTCGAGCAGTATCTGGCGCTGATCGTGCTGGCGCTGATCGCGAGCGCGATCGGGATCGCGGTGATGCGGATTTCGCCCCTGGTCGAGCGCCTGTTCACGCAGCCCTGGCTGCCGGTCTGGATCAGGCCGGTGATCGGCGGCGTCTGCGTCGGCGCCATGGCGATCGTCACGCCGCAGGTTCTGGCGGCCGGCCACGGCGCGATGTTGCTCGACCTGCATCTCGAGTTGGCGGCCGGTATCATCGCCGTCATCATCGTCCTGAAGCTCGTCGCCTGCTTGATTTCGCTGGCATCCGGCTTTCGCGGCGGACTGTTCTTCGCGTCGCTGTTCGTCGGCAGCCTGCTCGGAAAGCTGTTTGCCGCGCTGCTTCTGATGGCCGCGCCCATGCTCGCGGTCGATCCCCTGGTCAGCATGCTGATCGGCATGGCGACGCTCGGTGTCGCCATTGTCGGCGGTCCGCTCACGATGTCGTTTCTGGTCCTGGAAATGACGCGCAACGTGGACGTCACCGCCGTCGTGCTCGCAGGTTGCATCGTCACCTCGATCTGCGTCCGCTTCATGTTCGGTCACTCGTTCTCCACCTGGCGGCTGCATCTTCGCGGCGAGACCATTCGCAGCGCGTCCGACGTCGGTTGGCTGCGCAACCTCACGGTCGAGCGCATGATGCGGACCGACGTCGGCAAGGTTCCCTCGACCACGACGATCGCCGCCTGCCGCCGCGAGTTCTTGCTGGGGTCGCGGCCGGCCGTGGTCGTGGTCAACAACGCGGACGACTATTGCGGGCTGGTGATGCTTCCCGAGCTGTTTTCCGGTGAGCTCGACGCCATTGTCGACGATATCCAGGTGGTCGAGCTCGCCCGATATGGCGAGGTCTTCTTGCTGCCCGAAATGAATATCAAGACCGCCATGAAGATCTTCGATGATGCGGAGGCCGAGGTGCTCGCGGTGCTTGAATCGGAAGACAGCCGCAAGGTGATCGGCTTCTTGACCGAGTCCTTCGCCCGCCGCCGCTATGTCGAGGAGATCGATCAGGCAACCCGCGGGGTCCTCGGGGCGTTGTCGTGACCCTGACGGATGATTGAAGGCAGAGCATGGTAAGACCGTCCTTGCTGAATTTGTCAGCATTGTTGTTTGTGGCCACGGCGGCTGGCGGCGCAGCAGCTGAACCGGACGTGCTGAAGGGACATGACGCCTTCGGCGACTGGCGGCGCGACAAGCCCGGCACGATCCGCCTGATCAGCCCGCAGGACTTGCCGCGGCCAGGCGCAACGCCCTCCGCCTCGAAAGGCGCGGTCGTCGTTCCGCGCCCGGCCGGCGCCGCGCTGCAGGTGCCGCCGGGTTTCAAGATCGAGCGGTTTGCCAAGGGTTTGAGCGATCCGCGCGTCCTCAAGGTTGCGCCGAACGGCGATCTCTTCGTCGCGGAAACCGGGAGCGGCGAGATCCGGGTGCTGCGCGCGGCCGACGGCGCGCCGAGCCCGAGCGTGAACGACATCTTCGCGAGCGACCTCAACGAGCCCTTCGGCATCGCGTTCTTTCCGAGCGGCGACAACCCGCAATGGATCTATGTCGCGAACACCGACAGCATCGTGCGCTTCCCGTATCATGCCGGCGATCTCAAGGCGTCCGGGCCGTCCGAAACCGTGGTGGCGAGCCTGCCTTCCGGCGGACATTCGACCCGCAACATTGTCTTCACCAGGGACGACCGCAAGATGCTGGTCTCGGTTGGTTCGGGCAGCAATGTCGCGGAGGGCATCGGCGCTGCGCCCGGCGGGATCGCGTCCTTCAGCGCCGCCCATCCGCTCGGTGCCACCTGGGGTTACGAAGAGGGCCGCGCCGCGGTCCTGTCCTTCGACCCCGACGGGAAAAATCGGGCGATCTACGCGACCGGCATCCGCAACTGCGTCGGTCTCGCGATCAATCCGGCCGACGGGCTGCCGTGGTGTTCGACCAATGAGCGCGATGGTCTCGGGGACGATCTGGTGACGGACTATGTGACCAGCGTTCGCGAGGGGGCGTTCTATGGTTGGCCCTGGTTCTACATCGGGGCCAACGAGGATCCGCGCCTTCGCGGCGCGCGTCCGGATCTGAAGGACAAGATCACCATTCCCGATGTGCTGCTGCAGGCGCATTCGGCCTCGCTCGGTCTGACGTTCTATGACGGGACCAGTTTCCCCGCGGACTACCGCGGCGATGCGTTCGCCGCCGAGCACGGCTCGTGGAACAGGTCGCAACGGACCGGTTACAAGGTCATTCGTATTCGTCTCAAAAACGGGACGCCGACCGGCGAATACGAGGATTTCGTCACCGGATTCGTCATCAACGATCGCGATGTCTGGGGACGGCCGGTCGGCATCGCCGTCGCCCATGACGGCGCGCTGTTGTTCTCGGAAGACGGCAACGGGACGATCTGGCGGGTCAGCCATTAGATTAGACGGTTGACGAGGCTGCGGACTCATGAATCGGGATGGCGCTTCCAGTTCAGCCCGGAGGCGAAATCCCGCGCAAGACGTCCTTGAAAACGCCGGACTGCACTTGAAACGCTCGCGGGCTGTAGTCCTGGTAGTATCCCGCAGTCACCACGACAACGAGATCGAGCTCCGGGACGATGCGAATTGACTGCCCGCCTCGACCAAGCGCGCCAGCCCAGTGGACCTCACGCCCATCGAGCAGGGAGCGGCCGAGCCACCAGAGATATCCATAGAAAAAGAGGCCTGTGGCGTCCATCCGCGGTGTCATCGAGGCGTCGATCCATGCCTTCGAAACGACCTGGCGGTCGTTCCAGCGGCCGCCCGCAAGGACGAGCTGGCCGATTTTTGCCATATCGCGCGGTCGCAAGCGCAATCCCCCTCCGGCATCGGTATCCCCCTTGACCCGACTCCACTCTGCGCCGGTAATGCCCAAAGGCTCGAACAAATTTGCTCGGGCAAATTCGTCGAGGGGGCGTCCGGTAGCCTTACGGATGATGGCCGACACGAGCGTGAGCGCGCCGGTGTTGTAGAAGAAGTCTCGTCCTGCCGGGGCAGTCGCCGCAAGACCGAGGACGTAACGACACGGATCTGGCGCCATATGCATGCGCGCCTCGTCGTTGTTGTCGTCTCCAGTGGCCGGAGTCGCCTCCACCCACTTCAGACCCATCGACATGGTGAGCGCGTGCAACAGCAGGATGCGTTCCTTTTCAGGGGAACGCAAGTCTGACAACTCGGGGAAGAAGCTGAAGATTGGTTCGTTGATGCTGCCTATTAGCCCGCGATCAAGCGCGATCCCGAGCGCGAGTGACGCGACGCTCTTTGAAACCGATTTCACATTGTTCAATGTATCGGCGTCGAAGGTGACTTTCCCGACCGGGTGGTTGTCGATCTCGTCGGAGGCCCTGAAGTACCGCTCGAACACCAGCTTGCCACCGCGTGCGACCAGCACGGCATGTATATTGGCATCGCTCGAGGCGGCGAGCCGATCAGCCATCCTGCACAGCGCACCGCGGTCGATGAGCTTATCCTCATTGATGGAGGCGACGGGCCAGCCGTCGTCTCGCGCGACCGGAACACCGCAGCCGTCGGGCGATTGCGCGAACACCGACGACATGCTGAACGGCTCCAGCGCCGCGCCACCGAGAAGTCCAATGAAATCGCGCCGTCGCATGCAATTTTACCCCTAACCCAACCTTGAATCCCGTCGTGTCTTCCCGGAAGCCTGCCAGATAGTCGCCGTTCACTCTCGCCATACTCAAAACTCGGCTGGTCGATTCCTCAATCCAACTTGCCGATTCCTGAACCAGCGCTGTCCGTCGGCAGCATGGAAGCAGCCTTCGCCATTGCCAGACGCCGGAATTCGGT
>WNGQ01012707.1_pt1 | contig 12338 bp, 12 predicted proteins | sample 5407661 | NCBI WGS metagenome assembly WNGQ01 (sample SAMN13153382, study PRJNA577476) | soil metagenome | isolation source: 60 cm soil or saprolite under Garry oak tree replicate 2 | place: USA:California | collected 2016-06-15
AGTTCCACGACGCTGCGGTGACGGCTGGGATCGCCGACCCGTTCGACGTGTTCAACGCGGCGTGGGGCGACTACGACGGGGACGGCGGCCTCGACCTGTTCGTGGTGGGACACGACGGCAACGTGCTCTATCGCAACGACGGTCCCACGGGCGGCTTCCTGGAGGTGGACCTCATCGGGATGGCGTCCAACCGGAGCGCCATCGGGGCGGTGGTCACCCTCGATCGTCCGGGGTCGAGCCCGACCCGGTCGGTCGACGGTGCCGACGGCGCCTACGGCCAGGATAGCCTGACGGTCGAGTTCGGCGTGGGCGATGCGCCCGGCCCGTTCGGCTTCACCATCCGGTGGCCCTGCGGTTCGGTCCTCCACGTGCCCCGGATCGCCCGGAACAGCCACATCGCCGTGACGGAGGGCCCACTCTGTTCGTGACTCGTCCGTGAGCGAACCTTGCTTGTCCCTGGACGAACGGACGGGTACGGTCGTTCGGCGCCATGTTTCCTCCTGACCTCCTGGGCGACGATGAGGACCTGGTGCTCGACCTCCGCCCGCACTGGATCGCCCTGATCCGGCCGGCCATCCAGCTCGCGGTGATCCTGGCCGCGGCCACGGCGGGGCTCCTGTTCGTCCCCTTCCGCCTGGGTCCGGTCCCGTTCGTCGCCATCGGCCTGGTCGCGCTGGCCGGCGCGCTCCTCGGGCCGCTTCCTCGGATGGTCCGCTGGGCCACCTCGCGGTACCTGGTCACCACCGAGCGGGTCATGGCGCGAAGCGGCCTGGTCGGGCGGGCCGCCGCCAGCGTCTCCCTGGCCCGGGTCACCGACGTCCGGGTCCGCCAGTCCCTTCCCCAGCGGATGGCCAGAGCCGGCGACCTGGTGATCGAATCAGCCGGCACCGCGGCCCGGCTCACCTTCGAGTCGGTTCCCTCGCCCGAACGCGTCCAGCGGGTCCTGTTCGAACGCCGATCGCACGCTCTGCGTGGCCCGCCGGCGGGCCCACCCTCCGTCGCCGACGAGATCTCGAAGCTCGACCGCCTTCGTCGGGACGGCGTCCTGGACGACGGCGAGTTCGCCCGGCTGAAGGCCCGTCTGCTCGACCGGGACCCCTCGGAAGGCCGCGGGTAGACTCGCCGCAGCGATGGGAGCCAAGAAGGAGCGGCTCGGGCCGAGGCTGGTGGAGGCGGCCCGGTCGGGCGAACGCTACCGCGACGTTCACCTGTTCCTGGGCGGCACGGGGGCCGTGGGTGGCACGGCGCTGCTCCAGATGCTCTCGATGTACGAGGAGATGTTCGCCATCCGCCCGCCCGGGCCCGACGACGTGCCGGTGCTGGCGGCCACCGGGACCACCGCCGAGGAGATCCAGGCCTTCACCCGCCGGCTGTTCCGGTTCGTCGAGTCGCGCCACGGCCACGACCGGCTGCCGCAGCGGGTCCGCCGCGGCTACCTCACCCACAGCGGGGTGTTCGTGGCCCTGGAGCGGTTCGAGGTCTCGGCGGTCGAAGGCCTGAAGGCCGTGGGCGAGGCGCCGCCGGAGCAGCGGGCCGATGCCGTGGCGGCCTTCCTCGACGGCATCGGCACGAACACCGACGACCCGCCCGAGACCGTCCTCAAGGCCCTCCGCGAGGCCGTCTCGCAGTCCAGGCCCTTCACCGCCTTCCTCACCGGCTACCGCGACCGTCACCTGCGGCCGCTGGGGATCGAACGCTTCCGCTCGGTGGTGAGCGGCATCCCCATCCCCAGCCTGGTGGCCTACCACCAGGACGAGCTGGCCCATGTCGTTCGGCACGTGCCCGCCCTGGACGCCGCCGCCACCGTGGACGAGCTGAAGGAGCTGTTCGTGGAGGCCCTCCGGGACGACCTGTCCCAGGTGAGCGGCGATCTGGCCGACACCGTGATGATGGCGCACACCACCGGCGTGGGCGGCATGTACGACGAGGTCCCCGGGCCGGATGGCCCAAGGGCGGTGACGCGCCTCGGGTTCGCCCACGCGGGCCTGGACCGGCGCCTGGCCGAGAAGCACCGGTTCGCCGACAGGCTCACCGGGCGCTACGCCGCGGCGGGGGTGAAGGTGCTCGTCACCGCAGCGGCCATCGGGATCGACGAGGTTCGCGTGCGCGAGCCCATCCCCCTGCATCGCCAGATCCGCCAGAAGCTGTTCGACTCCGAACGTGAAGTCTTCCCCGGGTCGAAGGAGGCCCAGCCCACTGAGTCGAAGGCCTCCCGGCGGGCCGGCCGGCCCCTCCCGGCCAGGCAGGTGATCCGGACGTTCCGGCCGCTCACCGTGCCCCTGGACGACCCACCCGCCGGGCCTGCGGCGTTCGGCCGAGGCGAGCCCATCGTTCCCTCCTACGCCATCCGCAGCGGCGAGAACGGGTTCTTCACCGTGGCCAACGCCGACGCGCTGTACCGGGTGATGCGGGTGGCCTCGGCCAGCGAGCTCGGGTTGATGCTGGCGACGGTCTCGCTGCTCGGCGACGACCGGCTGTCCCCGTGGTTCCCGGACAACGTCTGCAACTACCCGGAGACCGACAACGCCCGACAGGTCCTGGACTTCCTGGCCCAGCCGGCGCTCCGGCGGACCCAGCTCTCGGGGCTGGAGCCGATGTCGCTGCAGGACCTCGTCGGTTCGGCCAAGCACCAGGCCGAGATGCACACCATCGGGTTGCTCATCCTGCTCCACCGGCTGCGGACGCTGGACGTGGACGCCATCGACCCGTACGTCGACGTGGCCCGCTTCGACGCCCGGCGGTTCTTCGTCGAACACTCCAGGCCGCTCACGTTCGAGGACGTCGCGGCGTGGGAGTTCGATGCTCTGGCCGGCGACCTGCAGGTCCTGGCCGGAGCCGAGACGCCCGACGACCTCCTGGGCCTCACCGCGCCCCGCGAGCACGAGCTGTTCCCCCACCGCCGGGAGGCGCTCCGGGAGGTGCTCGACCAGGTGCTCCGGGCCGTGTGGGCCATCCCCTCCCTGGGCTCGCCCATCGTGTTCGAACGCGACGGCCGGAGCTTCCTGCGGACCGGCTACTACGTGGCCCCGCTGGACCTGCTGGTGACCGAACAGGATTCCGTGCGGCGATGGTTCGCCGAGACCGAGACCGAGGCCGAGACCGAGGCCGAGGCCGCCTCGGCCGGCCGTCCCGCCCGGATGGAGGACCTCCGCGACTACCACCTCGCGGTGGGCGGCTTCGTCGACGTTCGGCCTCACGCCATCGTGTGCTCGGCGAGGTCCGACCAAGAGGGCCTGGCCGGCCGGGTGGCCACCGTTCGGTCGGAAGGAGCCCTCCGGACGTGCCTGAGCGAACTCGAGCCCTACAGCTTCTTCGCCACGTGCGGGCTCCTCGCGGTGTTCTTCCGGCTGCGGGCGCTGTACCGGCTGCTCAGGGAGTCCATGATCGAGCTGGGCAGCCTCCAGTCGTTCCGGTGGCACACGCCCCGCGACCCCGCGGGCCACCTGCTGGTCATGCCGGGCGTGGTGGAGGCGCTGCGGATGGTGAGCGAGGGCCTGGAGAAGACCACCGGCACCGAACGCCTCGACGGCATCTGGGGATACGAACGCCGCCCCGTGCCCGACCGCCGGGCCGAGATCCCTGGCATCCGCCCCGACTGAACCCCCCGATTCATGGCAGATCGAGCCGCCCCGCATCGAGCCGATACGACGCCCTCCGAGCTGTTGAGCTGAGAGAGTCCGTCCCGCGTACACTCGATCGAGCTCCGACCAGCGAAGGATGACCCAAATGCTCGCCGAGGGCGCTTCAGCTCCCGACTTCACCCTGCCGGACCAATTCGGCCAGCCGGTGTCGCTGTCGGACTTCCGCGGCCGGTGGCTCGTGCTGTGGTGGTTCCCCAAGGCCTTCACCGCCGGTTGAACCACCGAGGGGCGGGGGTTCCGTGACCGAGCCCCTGAGTTCGAAGCCCTCGGCGTGGAGGTGGTCGGGGTCTCGTTCGATACTCCCGAGGACAACAGGGCATTCGCCGAACAGCACGGCTTCCCGTTCAACCTGCTGTCGGACACCGAACGGGTGGCCGGCGCCGCCTACGAGACCCAGCGGGCCCCCGAGGAGCCCTCACCCGAGTTCGCCAAGCGCCGGACCTACCTGATCGACCCCGACGGTTTGATCCGGAAGGCCTACCGGGTCACCGACATCCCCGGCCACCCGGGCCAGGTGCTGGGGGACCTGAAGGCGCTCGGCGCCGGTCGGGGCTGACCGGTCAGGGACCGACCTCGTCGCCCATCACGGCCACGTCCGAGTAGACGCCGGCTCGCTTCAGCCGGCGCTTCGTCTTGAGGAAGTACGTGAGGGCCGCGCCGAACCCAACGCCGAACGGCGCGCCCAGCGCCTGCACCCCGACCCACATCCGCTTGCTGGTGCCGATGGCCTCCCAGTGATGGGCCGGCCGGGCCGCCGCGTCGATGACCCCCCAGATCGGGATGGCCAGTAGCACGAACCCGCCCAGCGCGACTCCCAGCATCGTGGTGCTCAGGTTGACCAGCTTCAGCCCCGAGGCCAGCAGCACGAACACCAGGGCCGGCCTGATCAGGGTGTCGCGGGCCCGCGACGACACCCGCGCGCCCAGGTACACGCCCGGGATGCTCCCGACCAGGATCGACCCCGTGATGCTGCACACGAAGTCCCCGAACAGGATGTGGCCCAGCGCCGCTGCCGTCACCAGCGGGATGGCCTGCACCAGGTCGGTCCCGACCAACTCCCGGGTGCTCAGCGCCGGGTACAGGATCATCAGGGCCACGATGATCAGCGACCCCGAGCCGACCGAGGTCATCCCCACGACCAAGCCGCCCACAGCCCCGATGGCCACCGTGATGCCCTTCCGCAGCTCGAACGGAGGAGGCGGAGCGAGCCGGCCGGTTCGACGGACGTCCGCGGCCTCCCGGCGGATCCGCCGGAACTGCATGTAGGCCTTGATCGCCATGGTCCCCGCCGCGGCGATCAGCGTGATGCCCAGGGCGTACTTCAGGCGGTTCTGGATGGAGTCGCTCCCGCCGCCGATCAGCCGCAGCACGAGAACGCCTAGGAAGGCCGAAGGAGCCGACCCGATCATCAGCCACTTCACCAGTTGCCTGTTGACCGTCCCGTGCCGGAGGTGAACGCCCCCGCCCACCGGCTTCATCACCACGGCCGCCACCAGGTCGCTCGACACCGCGGCCAGCGGCTGGATCTTGAACAACAGCACCAGGATGGGCGTCATCAGGGCGCCCCCGCCCATCCCGGTGAGACCGACCGTGAACCCGACGATGAGCCCCGCCAGCGCCATGTACCCGTCGAAGTGCATGTCCCTATCTCTCCATCCGGCGAGCCTGTGCAACTCCACTAACTCGGTTGAGATTCTGAAGAAGAGCAAAGATAGGCGACCAGGCCGCCATTCGTCAAGCAGTTCGACGAACCCGGCCCAACCCGGGGGTCGCGGCCGGACGAGACGCGTCCCCCCGCGCCGACCCGGTCCGGCCCGGGCTCGGCGAACGCCGAGTCGAACCACTCCCTCGACAGGCCGGAGACGCGCTCCATGGGGAGGCCAGGTCGAGCCCGATACTAGCGACGCCCACTGATAGGAGGAGGAGCCATGTGGCACGAGGGGTTCGTGGCGGTGCTGGCGGCGGCTTCCTGGGCCCACCGGGTGGGGCGGGACCTGTTCCACCTGCAGGTCCCGTGGCAGGAGAAGGTGGTCCGGGCGATCCTCGTCTACGCGTTCCTGCTGGTGGCGATCCGGTTGTTCGGCCGCCGCGAGCTCGGGCAGCTCACCGCGTTCGACCTGATCGTGCTGCTGACGCTGTCGAACATCCTGCAGAACGCGATGATCGGCAACGACAACTCGCTGTCCGGCGGGGTGATCGGCGCGGTCGTGCTGCTCTCGATGAACTTCGCCGTGGCCTACGCGGTCTTCCGAAGCAGCCGGCTGGAGCGGCTGGTGAACGGGAAGCCGAAGGTGCTGGTGCATGACGGGATGGTCGACCAGCGCGCGCTCAACTCGGAGAAGCTCACCGAGACGGACCTGATGAGCGCGATCCGAAGGGAAGGCCTGGAGCGCCTCGAGGACGTCCACCTCCTGGTCTCCGAACCGAACGGCCTGATCTCGGTGATTCCTCGCCGCGAGCGTGCCTGAGGGCTGGAATCGGAGTGACGAGCGACATCGGGGCGGGCAGAGAGGACCACATTGAACTCGGTAGGACTAGTTAGCGAGCGCCGACGTTTCTTGTTGGGGATAGTCCGTTTGAGGTACTCGTCATCGTCCATCCGGAGGACAAGAAAATACGGAACCGATTCAGCCTTGCAGCATTGACTGCACCACCCCGGTCCCCGAGTATGCCCACCTAGGGGAGAAGGGGGAGGCGTGGCGTCGAGAGAAGATTCCAGGTCAGGTCTACAAGTCAATCAGCTTGGCGCGCGTCGAGCGCGAATCTTCTACATAATGTCGGCAACGGTGTGGTCGGCGACCCTCCTTTGGTGGGGAATCACCGAGCGAGGAGCCATCCTGGCCCAAGGGCCAGCGCTCTTGGCATGGGTAGCCTTGGTCGCTACCGCGAGCCTCTTGCCGCTAAAGGGGTGGCAATCTGCTCCATTCGCCGCTGATGACCCCATTTGCACTGCCGCAGCCCTTGTTTTTGCCCCACTCACCGCGGGCTTGATTGTCTTCATAGGGGCCATGGACCTGAGGGAGGTTAGAGGCGGAACAACGGTGGCTAAGGCGTTTTGGAATCGTACTCAGCTGAGCCTTGGCTGGGTGCTTGGGTCGCTGGCGGCCCACCTGCTCGTGAATTCACCTTCCCACTCAACCCTCATTATCCCTCTGCCTTCCTCGTCCAGGCGATAACGACAGGGATCAACTACTTCGCTGTCGCTGCGTCGATAGCCGTCGAGCGCGGATTCCCACTCCGAACCGTTTTCAGGAACATGCGGCTAGGAACCCCGGGTGACCTTCTTCTCGCTTTCGTGGCCTGGGGCGTGTTGGCCGCCATGCTAGACGCGCTTTACGAGCGTACTGGTTCTTGGGCGCTTCTAGCCTTCGTCTTGCCAACGCTTCTTGCTCGCCAAGCCCTCAAGCGAAGCCAAATGTTCATTGAGGCCGACCGCGCCCACCGACGAAGCGAGAGCGCGTTCCTTCAGCTTACTCAGCAAATCGACTACGAGAGGAACGACGAACGTCGCTTGATCGCCGGCGACCTGCATGACGATGTTCTCCAGGTCATGTTCAAAGTTAACCTCATGGCTCACGTTCTGCGACGCGACTTAGATCGAGAGAAGTTGGCTGAAATGGAGAAGGATCTACAAGACCTACATTCGGCCTCCGATCTTGCGGTGGAGAACCTTCGGCGCGTAATCACCGACCTCCGTCGGTCAGACCTGGGAAGGGGAGGGCTTCCCTCGGCCTTGAGTCGGCTTGTGAGTATCTTGACAAACCAAACCTCCATGCAAATCCAATCATCCATCCGGTCAATAGAAGCTGACTCGGTGCTCCAACTAGTTCTGTACCAGATTGCACGGGAAGCCCTTAACAATGCCCTTGTCCATTCGAGAGCCAAGCAAGTTCACTTGGAATTGGACCTTGCAGAGGATGATTGCGTCCGGTTGTCCGTACGAGACGATGGGGTAGGTTTTGACACAAGCGAGTTCAAGGACGGCCACTTCGGGGTGACATTGATGAGAGAGCGAGCGCAGTCAATAGGGGCAACGCTCTACATCGACAGTTCTATTGGCGAAGGGTGTCGCGTCACGGTCGTCGCTCGACGCCGCAATCCCGCCGATCGGTCGGAGGGGGGCACTCAATAGTCAGTGTTCCCGAGAGCAGGATAGAACCCCTCGCAATATCTATGCGGGGAGTGCGCTCCTCAAGCCCAAGGTGCGTCGAGGCCTAAGGAATCTTCCAGTTGGCTCCCCCGGCGAGCAGCACCGCAGCCAAGGCACTCAGGGCCAGAGCAGCCCTCCGAATCCTGCGCATCTCCTCTCCTCCCATCGAACCACCCTGAATGAAGCACCCAAGCAGGTCTGACCGGAATGAGTATTGCATCCCCTGAATGGGGGGTGGCAAGTCCTCCAAGCTCCTACTGCATGTGCTGTAGGGTGTTCATCGGGAGCATGACCGATTGTTCCGACCCGGGGTCCTGCCGACGATTAGCCTATAAGAAACCTCGAATGGGATACCAGCCTTGAGCGGACAAGGAGCAGGACGGGAGACCAATCGGCGAGGCGAGGCCCTCGCCTTTCAGTGGTTGGTCATTGCGCCTGTGCTTCTTGGGCTCGGCCTGATGGTTGCTCGGGCCCCAGCGTCCATACGTCACTTCGACGTACTTCTCTGGATCTTGATCCTAGCGGGAGTCGAACTGCTGCCGGTTCCCGCCTGGCGCGGCTTGCAGCTCAGCCTGGGCTTTCCAATAAGACTTGGAGTCGCCATCCTGTATGCTCCGGCAACTGCAGCAGCCATCGCTCTGGTTGGGACTTTTGACCCCAGGGAGATCCGAGGCCGACGTCGGATAAGCGCCGCGCTCTTTGACCGGTGTCAGATTGCTCTGTCTGTCCTTGCCGGCAGCTCCCTCTTTCATGCTCTCGCGGACTTGAAGGCATCCTCTCTCTGGATCGTGCTACCAGTAGTCTTACTGGCTACAACGGTGGACTACTGTGTCAACGTAGCGCTGGTCGCCTCCTACATGCGACTCGCTTCAGGTGTCTCGTTCGTAAGAGTGCTGTCAGAGCTGCGTATGGGGGCCATTCCGAGCTTCCTCATGAGTTACTTGGGGCTGAGCCTGGTGGGGGTCCTGATAGCCAGGCTCTACTTGGATGTGAACTGGTGGTCGGTCCTTGTGTTCATCCTTCCGCTTGTCTTCGGCAGGCAGATGTTCTTTCGGACCATGGCGCTCGAGGAGGCGACTAAGGAGCTCAAGGATCGAGAGCAGGTGCTTCGGGCCCTGTCGAACCGGATGGCCGAGGAGCGCCACGACGAGCGGATGCAGATCGCCGGCTACCTCCACGACGACCTCGCCCAGACCCTTTTCCGCATGACCCTCCAGGTCGAGATGGCCAAGAAGCGGCTCGCCCAGAGCGACCTCACCGCGGTGGCCAAGGACCTCGACGGGATCGCTTCGACCAAGCAGCAGGCCAACGACATGGTTCGGGCCCTCATCCGAGACCTGCACCGCTCGCCGATCGGGCGGGCCGGGCTGGCCGAGGCCCTCACCAGCTTCGCCATCGATGCGCAGACGCGGTTCGAGACCCAGGTCATCGTCGACGTCGAGGAGGTCACCCTTCCGCCGCCGATCCAGCTCCTCATCTACCAGATCGCCCGGGAGGCGGCCCAGAACGCCCTGAAGCACGCCGAGGGCGAGCACGTTTGGATCTCGATCCACGACACCGGCGACGGCGTGCAGCTTCAGATCCGCGACGACGGCAAGGGGTTCGACACCGAGGCCCCGCCCCCGGAGGGTCACTTCGGGTCGGTCATGATGCGCGAGCGGGCAGTGGTGGCCGGCGGCACCTTCTCCATCACCAGCTCCCCCGGAAGGGGCTCACTCGTCACGGCCACCTTCCCGAGGGTCTGGGTCGAAGAGGGCTCGCTGCACGAGGCCGAAGAGTCCGCCCGCGGCGAATCCTCCAAGGCGCCCGTGGGCGCCTCCACCGGCCACGCCGCCGCTCCCCTCGACCCGCCGATGCCGGCCGCCCCGGCGAGCGGCAACGGGAACGGCCACGGTTCCATCCGCCGGCTGGGTTCGGTCCTCAAATGGCACCTGGTTCGTCACGAGGCCCACGACGATCAGGCCTCCGCGGAGGTCGAGTCTCGAGACCAGCCGGCCATCTCCGCCTGACGTCGCCCCCCACTGCCTTTCGACAGTCCGCCGGCCATCACCCACGAAGCGCCGGCCAGCCACAGGACGTCGCCGATGCTCACCACCTGGCGCACGGGGCCGCCGATCGGGAGCACGTCGCTCAGGCCCACCAGCTCGTCGCTGCGGCGTTCGAGGTGGTGCTTGGCGCCGCCGTGGACGGTGAGCCTGGTGAGCGTCTGCTGATAGTACGGGCCGGCCGCGACGTGCAGCGCGTTCTCGTTCACCGGCATCCCGCCGTTCGCCGAGATCACCAGGGCGTTCAGGACGAACCCCGCGGCGATGAGCGGGAAGCCCGCCACCCGGATGTTCACCCCGACGAACACCAGCAGCACCGCGTAGGAGGCGAGCAGCAGGCCCACGGCCAGCCAGTGGCCTGTCTGCCCGGGCTTCGAGGGCACCGGGGCCAGTTGGAGGGCCAGGCCGAGGAAGGCCAGGCCCCACCAGCGAAGTCGAACCTCGCCGAGCCGGCGGACAGAACGACGGCCCCCCCGATCAGAAGCATCGACAATGCAGGTTACGGCGGCGCGCTCCTCCAGGCCAGGGGGCGTGGCCGCTCATGGTCAGGCCAGCGCTTTGCGGATCGACCTCAGAGCTCCGGGGTTCAGCCGGTAGTAGACCCAGGCGCCCCGCTTCTCGCGGTCGAGGATCCCCGCCTCGTGCAGCACCTTGAGGTGATGGCTCACCGTGGGCTGGGACAACGGGACCTCCTCGACCAGCTCGCACACGCACGCCTCGCGGCCGGGCGAGGCCGCCACCACCGACAGCAGCCGAACCCGCGCGGGGTCGCCCAGCGCCCGGAAGACCCTCGCCGCGGTCTCGGCGTCCCGGGGCGAGACCACCTCGCCCAGCAGCGGTGGGCAGCACTCCGCCACGTCCGCGTTCGAGTTCGTCTTCGGCTTCTCCGTGAGTTCGAGCTTCATATCGACCGGGTTCGATATTGACAGACTTCGATATCTGTGGCAACATCCACCGAACATATCGACGAACTTCGATATAGCGGTCCACCCGGGCCGCGGAGAGGAGGAGGCATGGGCAGGGTACAGCTCGCCATCAACGTGACCGACCTGGACCGGGCCATCGAGTTCTACTCGAAGCTCTTCCAGGCCCAGCCGGCGAAGGTCCGGGAGGGCTACGCGAACTTCGCCCTCGACGAGCCGCCGCTCAAACTCGTGCTCATGCAGGGGCGGGAAGGCGGCACCCTGAACCACCTGGGGGTCGAGGTGTTCTCCACCGACGACGTGGCCGAGGCCACCCGAAGGCTGCAGGCCGAAGGCCTCCCCACCCGGGAGGAGGACAACGTGAGCTGCTGCTACGCGGTCCAGGACAAGGTCTGGGTGAGCGACCCCGACGGGGCGCCCTGGGAGGTCTACACGGTGCTGGCGGACGCCCCCGAGGCGAAGCCGTGCGCCGACGCGACCTGCGGTCCCGGCTGCTGCTGACGGGAAGGCCTTTGTTCTCAGCCCATTTCAGCCGTGAGCGTCAACTGGAGAAGGTAACGGCGGTGTTGCCATAGACCGTGAGAGTCAATCGGTATCCCCAATCGAGCCAGGGCGCATAGTTCGACACGGAAATCTTTACTTCCTGCTTGCCCTTGGTCCAGTCTTCGCTGGCAGCGTACCAGTTGTCGGGGTCCCCATTCTCGGTTTCCAGCGTGAGCGGAACCTCTCTGTCGAGAGTCCATCCGAGGCCGGCCATGGCCGACTTGTAGTTGTCGAGGAGGTTGTTGATCTGACCTTCCAACACGAGAGGATCACCCGACTCGTTCTGTACGAGGAGGTAGGCATTGACCGGAGCATCGATCAGGCCGGAATAGTTCGTCGACCCGAAGCCATAGGGCGCGGGAGGAAAAGGGATGTCCGTGCCCGGAATCACGGATGGGCTGACGATTGGCCCGGGGTCGGGGATCGCTTGCCCGGTAGAAGGGATCGACACGCCGCTGAAGCTGCGCGACACGAGGGCCAGTCCGCCAATTGCAACCGTCAAGGCCACGAAAGCGACCGCGAGCCTTCGCCAACGAGCCTTCCACCAGGAAGTCGCCCCAGGAGCCACCCCCGCTGCCCTCGCCTTCCGGCTCACTCACAGGTGGGCCATGAGTCCCAGCAACTCTTCGCCGACGTCATGGTGACGGCAACGTCCATGCGGATCAAATGGCCACCCGGGTTCCGGCGCAGGCTGATGCGGTACCCAAATCCAGTCCCCGCTGGCAAGACATGTCGTCCGCGGCTGGGCCATAGACTCGCTCTGTCCCGTAGCGGGAGGGGCCGGTTCGCGCTCCTTCGCTCGCAGGGGCATCATCGAGGGACAAGCGCCATGCGCGAAGGAGCGGACCGACATGCCTGACAACATCGTCCACAAGGTCCTCCGGGAGCACCTGGTCGAGGGTGACCTGCGAGCCGGCGAGCCGATCACCTACCGGATCGACCAGGTCCTCCTGCAGGACGCCACCGGGACCATGGCCTGGATGGAGTTCGAACAGCTCGGCACTGACCGCATCCAGGTCCCGCTGGTCGTGCAGTA
>WNGQ01006813.1_pt1 | contig 12335 bp, 14 predicted proteins | sample 5407661 | NCBI WGS metagenome assembly WNGQ01 (sample SAMN13153382, study PRJNA577476) | soil metagenome | isolation source: 60 cm soil or saprolite under Garry oak tree replicate 2 | place: USA:California | collected 2016-06-15
GGAGGTGCGCTTTGCATGAAAACCTACGGTCATTTGCGACAAGATCACAGTCTGGCTCAAGCGCAGCGTGTTAGTTTCGGTATGGCCGCCTAACGAATTAGCTCTTTAGAAGGCGCAACAATTCCGTGCGAGGAACGAGGAGCTTCCCGCGAAGTGCGCGACAGGCGCGTAACTTCCCGCGCTGGATGAGACGATAGACGCTGAAATAATCGACGCCGAGTAAGTCGGCAGATTCCTGGATTGAATAGGCCAGCCGTTCCGTTTCAGAAATGTTTGTCGCCGAAGGTGGCGACGCAGTTGTCGTTTCCATCTGGCCGTCATTTTGCGGCGCCCGTCGGTCAATGAGGCTCCCGCTTTGGAGCGGCTTTTATTGATGTTGATACGAGCGGAAGAATCGCACTCGTGAGCGCCGGAAAAGACGCGCCACCTTAATACCCACGAGGTAGGGCAGGAACACTACGAGAATGAGTCCAGCAATAACCAGCAATCCGTCTTCGGCTTTGGGCGACCTTAATAACGGATGGCCGTTTGCAATTTCATACCCTCGCAAAAAGATCCCGAAGATTAGAATAGCGACGGCGACGAAGGCCAAACCAACAAACGAACGCTGTCTCCGACTAAGACCACGGACTACTTCAGCGCCGCAGCCCACACAGACGCTCGCGCTCTCAGGAACTTGCGTGTGACAATGCGGGCATACCAAGGTCTTCACAGGCGTACAATAACATTGTCCTTATCAGAGTACGAGCAAATTTCGCGAGCTACCTTGCTTCCTCGATGTGAATTCCGGTGATGACGCCGCCATCGCCAGTCTCTAGACCCTCATAGCGTTCGGGCATCGTCCGCAGCCACTTCACTGCGAAATCCTGCAACGCAAGAAGCAACGTTCGGAGATTGCGACCTTGCAGCTCTACAGCATGCGAGGAAAACAATAAGCGAAGCGTTTCGATTTGCCCAGCCGATGTGAGCGAGGCAGTGACGAGATGCTGGTACGGAAAAACGTGCGCTTCATTCGGCGATGTCTCGATGCGAAGGCACGGACATGGCGCTTCACGCTGCCAGCACGCGCGCGTTGTTTGCACGGTTTGTCTGCGATTTTCGGTTTTCATATTTTTGATTCAAATCAATGCCGAGAAATTGGCTGCTCCAGGAATGCATCGTCATAAAGCAAACGCGTCGCGCGAATTCACGGCCACGTCGGAGCGAGCGCAGAATCTTGTGTCGCTTGCTCGTGCCGCTGTCTTGTTGCGGGATAAGATCGAGCGCAAGTTCGCGCTCGCCGCTGCGCGCGACTGCATTGCGCAGAGCCTGCTTGTCAGGCGTGAAAATTCGGATGCTCTTTCGGCCACGCGAGATCGTCACATACCATTGCTGCGCATTTGACGCGGCCCGCACGCCCGAATCGCCATTGCTGCGCATTTGACGCGGCCCGCACGCCCGAATCGCAGAACAGGACGTGATCGACCGTCTTCCCTTGCGAGCCATACGAGGTGACTGCATATCCGCGCTGAAACTGCCGATAGTACGGCGGCAGGACACGACCGTCCCTCACGTGAATCCAACCGTCTGGTGAAATTTTTGCAACCGAAACGATTTCGCCGTTCGCAATTTTACGACCGTCCAGAGTCCTGCTGTTTGCTTTCAACTGCAGCTTGTCGCCAATGCTGAGCCTCAGCACATGCGGCAAGCAAACCGTGATCTTTCCTAAATCCTTTCGCGGGATTTGTCGCACTCGATCGGCGACCTCAATGACAAGATGTCTTGCCGTAAGTCCAATTATCTTGCCGTGCTCCCCGCGGGTGCAGTTGCGAAAGTCGCGATTGAAAACGACAACGCTTCCTGAAGGATAGTGTCGCAGGTCGAGCTTCTGTGCTTCTGTCAGATCGACTTGTTCGAGCGCGGTTACGGCTGATTCGTCGCCCGCCAGCAAGCCGCGGTCTCGGAGCTGCTCGCGAATGGCGTCATTAACGGCGCGAACTTCGGCGCGCGTTTGCGAGATAACGATGGCCGACTCGCCGCTCTTTGCGATCTCCAGATAAGCCTTCGTTAAACGCTCATTCTGCCCCGCAGAATCACACTCGACGATCGCGCCGAGCGCTTCCAATTTTCGAAATGAACGCGATAAATCTCCCGCTGCCGCAGCTTCAACGGCTTCGCGGTAAGTCCTGATGCGCTTGCGTTCCGCCATCGTTCTGCCTCGCCGCGCATCCTGTCGTCGAATCTCGGAAATCTGCGCTGCGCGCAAACCGGAATAACGCTCAATGGCGCGGAGCGCGTCTGAGACTTCAACCGGGCCGTGTTGTCGAGTATCACCGGAAAGAATTAACCGTCCGCTCCGCGTCCTCACCAAATCAATCAAGTCGAAAAGTTGCTGCCCGCTGAGTTGTCCGGCTTCATCAACGATCACGACGGCGCGATCTGGCAATTCGGGTCGCTGCAGACATTCGGCAACTGTCGCTGTTCCTGTCAGGCCATCGCGATTTAGATCGATGACCTGTTGTCGCTGTGGCGCGAGAACAACGGACGCGCTTCCAGCGGCATCGAGTGCTTGTTGAACTCGCTTTAGAACAAAGCTCTTTCCAGTGCCGGCGCCGCCGCGAAAAAGCGTAATGAAATCGGCGGACCAAAGAATCGAGTCCAAAGCGGTCGATTGTTCCGGCGTCAGTTGATTGTCGACTCGTGCGATTCTCGGAGACAGTGGCGCGTATGCACCGATGCCATCGCGCGCGGCCTGCACGATTTCCCACTCTCGCGCGAGCACATCGCGATGTGCGACTTTGTCTTCGCCTGAACGCAGATACTCGCGCGACGCCGTTTCTCGTTTGATCTCATTTAACGAGGTCGAACTCCCGCGCGCAGCTTCGAGCGCGTGCCGCCAGAGTTCGTGTTCGTGGACAACGGAACGTCGTTCAAACAAATGCCGCTCAGCCCATGTCACGGCTTCGCCAGCTAAGAGCTCTGGCGAATCTTCACGCACTCGGCTTTGCGGCCGTAACGAGTCCAGCTCTTCGATCGTTAGTTGATCTCTCCATAATGACCGCAGTTTCCTCGAATCCGATTCATGGCTTTTCCTGGCTCGCTCCTTATGGGCGATGTGCTCTCGAATCGCCTTCTCGTTGCCGCCGTGCTTTTCGGGATGGGCGTTCAGGAAAGCGCGAGTCTTCTCATCAATTTCACGATGACGTTTTGAGAAACGCTCGCTGATTTCCGGAGCGATCTCCGTGATTTCAAAGTCACCGCGTGTTGCATTCCGAATCGCGTAACCGAACTCGCGTAATGACCGGGCCAGCTCGTGATAGTAAACGTTCTCCGCATATTTCTGCGCTCCGAGCATTTCGTAATTTTGAAGCGCTTTCCAACGGCTTTCAGTCCTGTCATAGGTCGCGTTGAAAACGATGCAGTGCGTATGCAAATGCGGATCGAGTGCACGCGAAGTCTCGTGCTGAAACAATGCGGCCACGATGTTTCCTGTTTTATGATCGGAATTACGGCCGCCACTGCGTAAACGGGCGCTCGCAAACTGTTCGAGCTCACCGAGCGCGACGTTCACCGCCTTAGCATGTGCGACCACGATTCGCTCGTCGGCCGCTACCAATGCAGCAACCGAAACGGACTTTGGAGGCGAGAAAGTGAAGTCGTAGAAGACGCGTCGAACTGCATCCCATCGTTGCGTCAGCCGCTTACGGCTTTTCGGATGCTGATTTTCACAAAGAGCTAAGAAGTCATCTGCCGCGACCACGCCGGCTAATCCAAGTTTAGCGGCTCCTTCTCCAAGCCATTCGCCCTGAATTCGCGCATTCTCGCCGTAGTAATCACCAATACTTAAATGCTCAGCGAAGTAGCTCTTCGCATTTTTCAGATTCAGCTGCGTCTTTGGCGAGAGCACATCACCCGAATACCACGGCAACAAATTTGCGTTGCTCCATCCACGGAGCCGGTGACCGCAATTCTCATGAGAGAACTGCGGTGCATGAACCAAGAGTTTTTAGGAAGGGACGCCCTACCCCGTAGCCATGCTATGGAAACCGACCTGTCGCTGAACGCCTGCCAAAAGTATGAGTGATCCCACAGACATCGCAGTGCGCACGCAGCGTTTTCGCGATGCCGTTCGCGCATTCACGCGCCCGTCACCGATCCGGCACGCAAAGCTTATGCCGATGAAAGAGGGCATCATCGAGCTACGGCAGAAAGGCGCATCACTGCGGCTTATTCGCGAATTGCTCGCCACTGTCGATGTGGCGGTCAGCACCGACACTATCGCGCGTTTTCTCGCCCAGGTGAACGGCGACACCGCGCCCACGCGACGCAGCAAACCAAGTCGGCGTCATCGCGCGGCATCCGCAACAGCAACAGAAGCGCCAGCACCCGCACAAGCAGTAGATCCGTCACCAGACATCGAACCGCCAGCGGCTCGCTCACGCACACGCGGACCGCGCGTCGCCGATCCTCGCAACCTCTGATTCAACGCACCTTCTTATGAACAAACAAATCAACCTCATCATCAACGGCAAAGGCGGCGTCGGGAAAAGCTTCTTCGCCACGAACTTCGTCCAGTATCTCAAAGATTGCGGCATCGCTCATTGCGCTATCGACAGCGACCACGAAAACTCGACGCTCAAGCGCTTCCACCCGCAATCGGAATTCATCAATCTTGAGCATCGCCGCGAGATCGACCGCGTGTTCACGACTGCGGACACGTCCGACCTGCTCGTGATCGACTGCCGCGCCGCCTCCACCGACCTGTTCATCGATTTCTTTGATGAAGTTAATTTCGTCGAAGTCCTCCGCTCACTCGGCGCGCGGCTAACGGTCATCTGTCCTGTCAATCACGAAGCCGACAGCGTCGAACAACTCCGCATTCTGTCCGACGCGCTGCATGATCGTTGTGCCTGGGTCATCGTTAAAAACGAAGCGCACAGCGATGTGTTCAAGATTTACGACGGCAGCAGGACGCGGCGGCACGTGGTTGACGCGTTGCACGCGAGGGAGATCACGATGCCGCGAATGTACGATTGGCTCGTTACCGTCCTAAACGAACACAACGCGACAGTCACGGTGGCGCTGACCCATCCTGGCTTCAATCTGCTCGACCGCCAACGATTGAAGAACTGGCAAACGCGATTTTACCGACAACTCTATCGCGCGGCTGATCTGCTCTTAACCGATCCGCGCGCGGCGGAGAAATTCGCCGCGTGAGCGCCGACGATCCATTAGCACGCGCCATCAACGAGTGGCAACGCAAGCATCACATCGCGGACGGCGATCCGATGATTGCGGTGCTTGAATTGGTCCGCATTTATCTCAAGCATTCGCGCGAGACCGACAACGATCCGGCCGCGTCCCCGCCGAGCTTTGAGGACTTTCGCGGCACTATCGAACTGCTCGACCGCCGTTCGAAAGCATTCATCCACCAGGCTGCCGATCTCGTCTCTGAATTGCGACGATTTGGACAAAATGTGAGTCGCATCAACCGAGCGCGTTTTATCACGCATTGCCTGTTCGTCGGCCTTGGCGCGATCGCCGGCGTCTTAATTGATCGCCTTCTGTGAATCCCAATTTCATCGCAACTGTCGCTGCTCTCTGTTGCTTCGGTGCAGCAGCGAGTCTGATCATTCAACTCCTGCGGAAACCGAAAAAGCACGTCGTTGTCCGCCTCGCCGGCTTTACCTGGACGCGAGACGATTTCTGCCGCGGTTGGTTGATCACCGGCGATACGGGCTCTGGCAAAACCCGATCGGGCATCACACGTCTGCTTTATCAGGTGTTCCAGAACGAACCGACGTGGGGCGGCCTCTGCATCGACGACAAAGGAATTTATTGGGAAACACTCTCTCAAATGGCCAAGCACTTCGGCCGCGAGGATGATCTCATCCTGCTCCAAGTCCGGCCCGATGAAGCGGCAAGCACATGGCAACAACGCCATACTTACAATCTGACTTCAGATCGCAGCATTCCTTTCAACACGTTCGCGAAAGCAGTTGTGGACACTGCCGCTTCGTTAGGGCAGGCCGGTGACAAAGCATTTTTCAAAAACCAGGCACAGACCCATATTGCTGCCGCTCTGGAAACTCTGCGCGAGATCGACGCCGATGTGACCTTGGAGAACGCTTATCATCTGCTTCTCGATCAAAGCGATTTGGATGAAGCGATGACCGACATCGCGTCCGGCCACCAAACAATTCGCCGGCACGAACTCGCCGAGCATTTTACCAATCGTTTTCTCTCTCAACCTCCCGAGCAAATCGGCGGCGTGAAAGAAACCATCGCCAATTATCTTCAGCCGTTCATCACTCCTGAAATCGCTCAGGTCTTCTGCGCGGCTGGAAACAGCTTCGACTTCGCCGATCTAGATCGTGGCAAAATCATCTGCGTCGCGATGCCTCAGAAGTTTCAGATGGAGCGCCGCTACATAAACACATTTCTCAAAATGCTTTTCTACACTCACGCTCTGCGCCGCTTCGATAAGCCGGCAGACGAGCGGCAGCGCGATAATCTCCTGATCCTCTGGGCTGATGAAGCTCAGCGTTTCGTCACCGCGAGTGAAGACGGCATGAGCGACTACAACTGCATCGACGTGATTCGTGAAGCGAGGGCGACCGTTGTCGCCGCGGCCCAATCTTCAACTTCGTTCGTTCCGCCGCTCGGTCGCGAGAAAGCCCGAGTGCTTACTTTGAATCTTCGCAACCGTCTCATCTTCAAAGCCGCCGATGAAGAAGGCGCTGTCGAGAGCGCCGACTTTCTAGGAAAAAAGCGCGTGATCAAAAAATCATGGGGCTATCACAGCGGAAAAATGTCACGAAATTATTCCGAACAGGAAGAGCACAAGATAAAGCCACATCTGCTACGAAATTTGCCGAAGTATAAGTGCGTCGTTGTTCATTGTGAGCGCAGCCACCGCCGGAAGCTGCTCCCGCCGATCGACGCGGATGGGCGGGTCTGCGCGTGGTTTCAATAGTCGTAGAGTATCCACCTGAGGGCGGATTGGCCGAGCAGCAGCGAGTTGCCGCCCAGGGGTTCCATAATAGAAGTTCTCAGGAAGCGTGCCCTTTTAATGGTTTTGAAAGAGCAATAATGGAATTCGCAGAAAACGTCAAGTAAAAGTAAATCATCAGTAACCGGAGTATTTAATAATTTATTTGCAAAATGGCGTTCTTGTAGTCGATTTCGGAATTCCATAATGATTTTCAAATGAGCCTCCGCCCCGTCGGCTACACATTGCTTCAAGAGCGTTATCAGATCCAAACGCTCCCGCATTTTGTCTCCTCGCAAATTGTCGACGCGGGCGGACGAAGATCAATTATTGAAGCAGGCACACGCCGCGAAATCTATCCGCGTGCGTATTGGCCCGGCGAGAGCGATTTTGCCCAGCTTGAGTTTGCTCTGAAATATGAAGGTTTGAACCTCCCGCTTTTGCGTGCCCTCCTGCCGCGTGTGAACCGAGCGGAACTGACTGAGTGGGTCAAATCCAAGCCGACAGGCGCGTACGCCCGGCGGGTGTGGTTCCTCTTTGAGCAGTTCACAGGCGAGCGACTGGATCTGGCCGATCTGAGCCAAGGCAATTACGTGGAACTCGCAGACCCCAAACTTTACTACGCGGGACGGAGACGCACCTATCGGCGGCAGCGCATTCATTTCAATCTGCTCGGAGACCTGCGCTTTTGCGTCACCATTCGTCGAACTGAAGCGCTTGCCGCCTGGGTGGCCAAGCAGCTCGACCAGCGAGTCCGGCAGGTGGTGGCGGAGATTCCGCCCGAGATTTTTCGCCGCGCATTGGATTATCTTTACAAGAAAGAGACGCGCTCCTCTTACGCGATCGAACGCGAGACACCCGATCAAGAGCGTGCCGCACGCTTCGTCGAAATGCTGCATCGCGCCGAAAAAGGCGATTTTCTCAACAAACCCGCACTGGTGCAGCTCCAGCAGGCGATCGTTGACCCGAGATATCAGAACACGGGCTGGCGGGATGCGATCGGCGAGCAAAACTTTGTCTCCGAAACGACGCCGCTCTACGAGGAATCGGTTCACTTTATCGCTCCCCGTCCCCAGGAAATTTCCGATCTGATGGAAGGCTGGCTAGCGGCTTCTCGGCTAATGATGGAAACGGATTTCTCGCCAGTTCTCGGCGCAGCCGCGATCGCCTGGACTTTCGTTTTTCTCCATCCATTCAGCGATGGCAACGGGCGAATTCATCGGTTTCTTATCCACCACATTTTAGCCCGGCGCGGCTTTGCGCCCGAGGGCGTCATTTTCCCCGTGTCAGCGGCGATGCTCGACGATCCACGAGCGTATGATGCGAGCCTCGAAGCCTTCTCCAAGCCGCTGCTGTCTCTGATCAAGTGGTCCTTCGATGAAGATCGGGAAATGCACGTTGAGCAGGATACTTCTGATCTTTATCGCGCCATTGATTGCACGGCGATGGCAGAGGCGCTGTTCACTTTCGTCGAGCGCACAATCGAGCGCGACCTGCCCGCGGAACTTCAATTCCTGCTCCGCTACGACGACGCGCGCCGAAGAATGCGTGCCGTCGTCGAGCTTCCCGACCCTGTAGCGGCCCGCTTCATCCGCTTCTGTCAGCAAAACGGCTGGAAGTTGTCTGCTGCAAAGCGTCGCAAGGGTGGACTCGAAAAGCTCACAGATGATGAGGTCGCCGCACTCGAAACCGCCGTGCGCGAGGCTTTCGAGGAGAGGGCCGTCTCGCACGAATAGAAATGAGCGCTATGCAGGCGATCAGATCGAGCGAGGCGCGCGCCACCGTTGTCGCTGCGGCGCAATCTTCAACTTCATTCATCCCGCCGCTGGGTCGCGAAAAAGCCCGCGTCTTCACCTTGAATCTTCGAAATCGTCTCATTTTCAAAGCCGCCGATGAAGAAGGCGCGGTCGAGAGTGCCGACTTTTTGGGCAAGAAGCGCGTGATCAAGAAGTCGTGGGGTTATCACAGCGGAAGAATGTCGCGAAACTACTCCCAGCAGGAAGAGCACAAGATAAAACCGCACGTCCTGCGAAACTTGCCAAAGCACGGGTGCGTCTTGGTGCACGCTGACCGCGGTCATCGAAAGAAGGTGTTGCCGCCTTTGGAACCAAACGGAGAGGTATCGCCGTGGTTTCGACGGAATCCTCTTGCAAAGTAGACACTAAGATCTGCAACCCGATTGCAGTTTTCCTTACGTACGAGCGCTTTTAAGGCTAGATCGCTTCGTGTATCCAGAGAAGCGACAGACTGCGCCCTAAACTCGGAAAGAAGCGTGCATCCTCGGTGATGTACGACTTGTGATCACCCCGAAAATTTTCCAACCAGAATCCTGCCTCGATCTCTGAACAACGCGACGAGCGCTTAGAATCGCTCACTTCGGCAGCACAGCTATGGCCATGGATGTAGTCGTCTTCTAACATTTGAAAGGAAAATCCGGGCGAAAGGATAAACCATTTTCGGTGCCGATCAGCGGTAGACACGACTGCGCACTCCTCACGAGTCGTGAGAACAAACTGGACGGCCGTAGCAGTAAGAGTCGTGGAAAACTCTCCCGCCAGATCCTCTATCAATTTGAATGAGGGTTCTTCGCCTTCTCCGCGCTGCGCAAAAAGGTACCTGGGCATCAGAAGCTCAGCCGCGAAGAGATTTGCTTCGTACTCCTCCGTTTCTTGTTTTTCTGACCAGTTATTTGCTTGCTGCTTGTCCACAGTCTCGATCTGCCGCGTATGAGGATGTAGAAAGAAGTGCCCGAGCTCGTGTGCTATTACAAATCTCTTCTGCCCTTCAAACCGCAGAGAGCTTCGGACAGTAATAACTGCGGACCCGCCTTCCCGAATAAGACAACCATCCATTCCCCGCAGAGGAGCGTACCGTACGTCGGCTCCTTTGAAGATCGCGATGCGCTCAATATCGATTTCGGCAGGCTCACGGATATGGAGCTCATTTAATAGGTCATCAGCCTTTGCGATAGCGATGGCTTTTCTTTCGCTCGATGGCATTACGTTCCCGATTTGTCCGGGCCTGTAGATCTTCGCTTTAGCTTTTCGTGTGAGTCGAGGATCTGCGCCATATCTTCGAGGGAGAGTTTCTCCTTTTTTCTAAATGCCAAGGCAGTGTCGCGTTCGGCGGAGTTTATGAACGCTTCGAAGGCCGCTTTGATTTCTTCGGCTTTTCTGCCCACCCAACTCGCTTCTGGCGTTTCAGCCACCCTAAGGGATTTGCTCTTTTCGTCTGCAACTTTCATCCAGCTTAATCGATCCTCCTTGTCATAAGCGGCTATTGTCGTTTCTGCCTTTTTTAGGCCGGCATCGAGATCGATTCCACGATCAAGCAATTCCGCTTTTAACTCGTCGGAGGATAGCGAATCCAAGTGTTCGTCCAAGCCGTCCAACAAATTCTCCATTGGGCCTTGTTCGTCATTTTTCATATTCATTTTCCTTCCATTAAACGGCGCTGTAGCGCCTTAAAATCTGGCACTCCAAAGATGCGTCGAGCGTGCTTCATTACTTTTCGCCGAAGCTCATCAATCTTTTCGACGGGTATTCCAGTTACTGCACTGATGTCGGCACGTTTAAAGATTCGTTGGCTCAACGCGTCGAGATACTCTTGCATCTCTGCGTCTCCATTGAACGACGCTCGTGTCTCGTCGAAACACCGTCTCTGATCTTCGCGAAGTTCATCACGGACTAGCTGTTCACTCGCGGTGAGGTCCGAGTCCTGCGCCGCTGAGATCGGGTCAATTGCGTCACCTTCGTCATCAGTTGATTCGACATAATCGACGATCCCCGTTCTGTCGGAATGTTTCTTTTCGTTCTTAATCTGCGACATGGCCGTGCGTCCGATGCCCGAAAGCACGCACAACTCGCTGCTGTTGAATTGACGGTGTGGAAATTTCGCCGCTAGGAATAGCAGCGCCGCGATGGTGGTGGCGCTGAAAGAGCAGTCCTGCTCTGCCTGGGCGACTGCGTTGTTTGATGTCTGTTTTGCCATTGATTTGCTCCCTTTCTTACGTTTCCGAAGATACGTTCATCTGAACACGTAAGCAATATTCCGCCAATGGCCACTTCGCCGTAGGAGAGGATTTTCCGCCCCATCGGAAGCCGCCGGTTGCAACATCTGTCAAAATTTTTCGCAGGTCACAGGAGGGCGGCAAAACCACTGGCGAGAACACTGGAGAAAGAGCGAACCGGCGTTGGCCCGATCAGAAAAAAACCGGGTGTAGAGCCTTCGTGTCGCGCGAGCACTGGAGCAAGTGCGCCAGAGCAAGCGCGGCAAGAAATCTTAACACCACATCCATATGACCAACGCTCAATTAAAGAAACTTGTTAACGAAGCCGTCACGCTGCACCGCGACATCGTCGCTCAAAGCGAACGGCTTAAAATCATGAAGGCCGATCTCGTTCGCGAGGCTCGCCTCCGCGAAAATGACTTTACGCCGACCAACAACGGTGGTTCCCGATGGACCGCCACCGGCACCGATGGCTGCATCGCGCGCGTTAATTTCCCGGCGCCTGCACTGCTGTCGCATATCGACACCGAAGACGAAACTTTCGACAAGATTCTCGCTCTCGCCGGCGAATCCCTCGAAGGTCTTTTCGACTCGGTGCACTACTTGAAACCGATCGCGGACTTTCGCGATGAAGTGGCCGCGGCGCTGCCAAGACGCGCCGCCGCTCAACTGATCGAGCTTTGTCAGGTCGAATGCTCGCCGCGCGTGAGCTTCGAAACTGCTGAGACGAAAACCAAAGAGCGCTGAGGAGCAAATCGACATGCGCTTCAAAAATAACGTCGGTCCACAAGTACGGCGACGCCGCTACGCTCTCGGCTGGTCGCAATCGGTTCTTGCCGCCAAACTGCAGATCGCTGGTTTCGACATCAGCCGGAGCGGTGTGTCTAAAATCGAAGCGCGCCTTTCGTATGTGGATGACAAGACGCTTCTCTATTTAGCAGAAGTGCTAAAGGTACAGGTGCAGGAACTCTTTCCGACCCGACCGCCTGGCAATCGAATCTACGATTTCATCGAGAAACTTGAGACGACGCGATTCTGAGCGCGCAACGTTCCATGTTACCGAACCGGCGCAGGTCCGTCGCCACCCCGACAGTGCCGATTTCAGATCTCTAACGCGAGATGCGCAAGGCGAACTACGAATCCCCTAGGCTGTCCGTTTCTTTGGGCTTGTCTGACGAAAAGCTGGTGCACACAGCGGCGAGGCGCTACAATCACAGTGGTAAGGGGCGATGCTCCAAGGTGCTCGACCTTCACGCATTTGTGAACGTAAGATCTAAACGGCTGATCGGAATTGGAGTTTTGATCTTACGTTCACAAATGCGTGAAGGTCGAGCACCTTGGAGCATCGCCCCTTAC
>WNGQ01005917.1_pt1 | contig 12334 bp, 12 predicted proteins | sample 5407661 | NCBI WGS metagenome assembly WNGQ01 (sample SAMN13153382, study PRJNA577476) | soil metagenome | isolation source: 60 cm soil or saprolite under Garry oak tree replicate 2 | place: USA:California | collected 2016-06-15
TCTCGTCGTCTGCCGCGCGTTACAATCCTATGAGCTATCACAACGGTTCCGTCTGGCCGCATGATACAGCATTTATTGGTGCCGGTTTTGCTCGTTACGGCCATAAGGAGGAAACTGGGCGATTACTTCGAGACCTACTTGATGCCAGTTCTTACTGTCGGGATGCACGTCTACCCGAGCTGTTTTGTGGTTTTGAGCGTCAAGGTGCATATGGACCTACCCATTATCCTGTGGCATGTTTGCCTCAGTCCTGGGCCTCGGGTGCGCCATTCCTTTTGTTGAGCGCCCTGTTAGGGCTTCAACCTGATGCCGAACATCGGCGGCTTGTTGTACATACACCAACTCTTCCTGGGTGGATGAACAGGATAGAGTTGAGGCATCTATAGTTAGGGCAGCACAAACTCTCTCTGAAGTTTGAGAGATTAGCAGATGGTACAAACGTTTCTTACCGGAATCACCTTTTACGCGACTGAGGAATGGGCGCCTGCTGTCCCAACGATTGCGATTAGCGAGAGCGCGCGTAAAGAAGAGGGAGCGCTCTTTCCGCTGAACTTTAAGAGAAGTATACCGAGGTCTATACTCACGGTTCACTCATTTTTTAGGGCATAAAATGAATTGTATTCCCCACTTGGGGCCAAAAAAGATGACAAAACAGCGTCTTTTCCCCACTTGGGGATGATAGCTTAGACCAAGGTCAAGCATTTTCCATCGAAGTGGAACTTGACCACTCTTCAACGACTCGAAACATCCATCTTTTGGAGCGATTTGTTCGAACTGATGAGCAACTAAAGCACCCTTGTTCGATCTTTTGGCCTCAAGAGACACAACTTACGTTTTGTGCGAGTGGTTTAGACGGCAAGGTCAGCTAACTGGAGGACCGGTCTTCCCAAAAGGAGGTTCACCATCATGCCCACGCTATGAGCGGTTACTTTGGCAGCAATTCTGGTGATCAGGCCCCAGGTACTTTTCGCATAGTGCTTGGACAAGTGCAATGGCTCTTGTAGCTGTGCATTGACCGTCTCGCAGATCAAGCGTAATCGGTTGAGCTGTTGTTGCGCCTGCTTGGAACGCTGTGGCTGTTGGTTCACCTTGGTAGGAGCCAGCAACTCCAGTGAGCGATACTGCTCAAGAAAGCGAGGCACGAGTGGCATCATGGTAGGCCCCATCTCCAAGCAAGCGCTTGAGATGATGCGAAAACGAGTCCAGCAGTTCCACCACGGGCTGATTGTCATAGGGACTGGCTGGCGTGAGCAAGAAGCTCATGATGACTCCTGTCGGGCTGACCACGCTGTGCAATGTGTAGCCAAAGTACTTCATGGCTTTGCTGCTACACACGCCAGAGTCGGCACTGCCGACAAAATCACTGGCCTGTTTGGCCCGCTTGTAGCCAACACAGGGGACAGGCGCCGAGTCAATGGCTGCCGTCTCTTGCAACTGCAGCGCATCGAGCACGATCTGCAAGCTCACCCGAACGGCCAGGATTACCGACCAGAGATCCCGCTTGCTGCGAGTAGAGCGACTGCGTTCATTGAGTCTGGGGAAGAACGTCTGCAGACTGGCTTGATGCAGTCGGAAGAAGTGATCCTCTCGGGGTTCACCGATCAGTTCCTGATAGAGGGCGATGGTGACCAGCTCGCTGTCAGAGAGCTGCGGGGCTGGACCAGGCCGGTCCAAGCTGTGTTGGATCACTGCTGATCCTTTCATTGTGTCATCGACTATGGTAAAAATGGTGGTGAGAACGGTGGCTTTGTCAAGCATCTGGAGTACGCTCCTTGTTTGTCTATGATGGTTACAAACGGAAGGGTACTACCGTTCTCCTTTCCTGTCAGCAACTCGCACAAAGCGTAACTTGTGTGACAATTCTTAAAAACCGCCCAAAAAATGAGCGAACCATGAGTCTACAAGCAGGTCATTCAGATGAGCAGAAACGTTACACCATCAGAACTCTTTCCTACCAATGGGGGAATAATAAAGTCTCCTGCCCTGGGAAAACCAAAGGTTTCCCCACCTCGCATGTTACCGTCCTCGACTCTTTCAGCGCAATAAAAAGACGTAGTTGGATATGCAACGCTCATTACAGTAGCCCAGGTACTCAGTGGTACCTGGGTTCTCTTCATCTCCATTGGGCTGTGATAGAATGAGCAGACAACGTATTTAGCAAGGAGAACCCAATGGCCAGCAAAAATATTTATCCCATCGGCACCCTTCCCCTCCTGGGAGAGGTTCCTGAGTACATGTATGCGCAGGTCATACGCCAGGACCGGCTGGGCGAACCTCGTGATGCCTTCCAGATCGAGGAGATGGAGGTTCCAGACATTGCCCCGGACCAGGTGCTCGTCGCTGTGATGGCGGCGGGTATCAACTAGAACAATGTGTGGGCTGCGAGAGGGGTACCAATCGATGTGATCGCAGCCAGGCAGGCAGCGGGCGACCCACGCAATTTTCACATTGGTGGGAGCGACGCTTCCGGCATTGTCTACTCCGTCGGCAGTGATGTGACCAACGTCAAAGTTGGTGATGAGGTGATCATCCATCATGGATGGCGGGATAAAAACGACCCCTGGGTACGGGCAGGGAAAGACCCCATGATCGGGCCCTCAGCGAAAATCTGGGGATACGAGACGAACTATGGCTCGTTCGGCCAATTTGCTATTGCGCAAGCGCACCAATGTTTGCCGAAAGCAGCGCACCTCACCTGGGAGGCCGCAGCAGCCAGCACACTGGTCGGCACAACCGCCTACCGTATGCTCTTTGGCTGGCGGGGCAACCAGCTCCAGAAAGGCGATGCCGTCTTGATCTGGGGCGGGTCCGGTGGGCTTGGTTCCATCGCCATCCAGCTTGCTCACGTGCACGGCGCGCTGCCTATCGCGGTGGTCTCAAGCGAGGAACGCGGAGAGTACTGCAAGAAGCTGGGAGCCGTTGGCTGGATCGACCGGAAAGAGTTCAACCACTGGGGCGTTCCTCCCCACTGGACAGATACCGAGGGGCAGAAAACCTGGACGAAGAGCGCCAGGGCCTTCGGTAAGAAAATCTGGGATATCCTGGGCGAACGCCGCAGTCCCAGCATTGTCTTTGAGCACCCAGGCGAGGAAACCATCCCTACCTCCATCTTTGTCTGCGAACAGGGAGGAATGGTGGTGATTTGCGCCGGCACATCGGGCTATTCTGCGATGGTCGATTTACGCTATCTCTGGACACGCCAGAAGCGGCTGCAGGGATCGCATGGCACCAACGACGAACAGGCCACTGCCTACAATGACCTGGTGCGCAGCGGCAAGATCGATCCCTGTCTTAGCAAGGTGGGGCGATTTGAAGATATCCCCCTTGTTCATCAGGATATGGGAGAAGGCCATCATCCGCCGGGGAATATGGCGGTGCTGGTGAGTGCGCCGCAACCTGGACTCGGAAAGAAATAAGAGCTATCGCTTCACCTATACCTTTTCCTGTACGTCGGTTTGCGATTTTCTGAAACGCACCGGCCTCGCTTACCTGAACGCGGGTGGCTATGCGTCTCTTCATGAGACAGCCCGCCGCCTGGCAGAGTTTGAAGGCTTCCTGGCCCATGCCAACGCGATCACAAAAAGCTGACATTTTGCTAAATCAGGTGGAAATTGTGAATTATTTCATTGAATTTTATGGAGAGATAGTCTATAGTAGAGAAGGGTAGATCGGCAAACTTTCCTTGACCACGCTGTCTTACGTAAGAGTGCGTTCTGTAACTTTGCACGTACCTGGACTTCTCCTTTTTTCATTCGACTTACTCAACCAATAGTACTGGCAATCAAACGCAATCGAAGTCCAAACGTTGTAGGTAAGTAGAGGATTTGCATTACATTTGGGTCTTTTAATATTTGCCTTTTCTACGATGGAATCATATGTTATTGCATCTGATTTCAATTTTCTCTCTATTTTACAAATACCCTTGACCAGGAAGGTGTAAACAGTTAATAACGGGGGACATTATGAAATTGCTGATAGTTGACAACGATCGTGACCTGGTTGAGATGCTCAACAGCTGGTTAAAAACGTTAGGGTACGAAGTCTATCGCGCGTATAGTGGGGAACGTGCTAAAGTCGAGTGGGAAGAACAAAAACCAGACCTTGTAATTTTGGATACCGTATTGAAGGATGCGGATGCGTTAGACATGTGCCGTGAAATGCGACACATACACGATGCGTTGGTATTAGTGGTGACGGACGGAAAAGATGTGCAGGATGAGGTTCGGTGCCTTGAATCGGGAGCCGATGACTATTTACGCAAACCGTTTTTCCCATCGCAACTCCTGGCGCGTATACGGGCGGTGAGTCGCAGAGGACGTTCAACTCTTACCCAACGTCCTTCATCCATCATTAAGGTTGGTCCATTATGTGTAGATTCGCTGCATAACGAAGTGCGCATCAATGGGAAAACGGCTCGCTTAACTCCTACCGAAAGCAAGCTTTTACATTTACTGGCGGTTAATGCGAATAATGTATGCACAGCCGACCAGATTGTTTCGCATATCTGGGGCTTTGGAAATGACGGGGACAGTTGTTTGATCAAAGCCCACATTCGTCACCTGCGCCAGAAAATTGAACCAGACCCCAGTAAGCCATGCTACATATTGACTGTTCCAGGCGTGGGTTACACCTTGATTCGTTCCCTTTCAGGGGAACGTGACGCGCCTGATGCAAAAGAAATCGCCCGTACCTTGCAGGCTATTTCCGGCTAGGATTGACAAACCAATTGTCTGTTTGGAAACAATGAGCAGCGTCCCCAATACGCATCAATCTACAGTATTGGGGACTCCTCATATATCTTTCCCTCTCTATCTTCTTCTCCACATGTGATGACATCTTTACATCAAAAGCAGCCTTGACACCATTTTTTAGTTCATTTCAACATAGTGTTTGCACCTGGGTTCTGTACACTTAATAGCAAGAGAGAGCAAGCAGGCTATTTGCAGCATGGAGACGAAGATGATAAACAGCCTTTACAATGATACCCTGCCTAGACTGCCAATCATTCGGCGGGTTCCAACGCGCTATCAGCGCATTTTGCCACTGACATTGATGAAGCAATTGCAATGTTCAGTAGTAGGCGCGGCACCGGGAGTATTGACTATAGCTATTAGTGATTCGCGACATATAGCAACCTCTGCATCACTCGAAAAAATAACCGGGCGGCGTATATTCTTCGTACTGGTTGATCCCGCCTGCATGCGCTTGCTTATTACACGCCTTGAACGATACGAACACCATAAATGCAGAGGGGCATTAGGGTGCCCCTATTATCTTCACCGGCTTCAACTGCTTGCATTCCACCGCTTCCTCCACGAACACCGATACCGACTTCCCTAGCGAACCAGGCGTGCAACATTTCACGCCCCTCCACGCCCTAAAACCATCACTGGAATAGTCAGCACAATCAGCTTGAGGTCTTGCAAAATAGATTGCTGTTGCAAATAGGCAATATCCATCTCTACCATGTCACGAAAAGGGACCTGGCTGCGTCCATAGACCTGCCACAAGCCTGTCAATCCCGGCTTACCACGTAAGCGCAGTTTAGCATGCTCGCTATAACATTCCACTTCATAAGGCAATGGTGGGCGCGGACCGACCAGTGTCATCTCACCGCGCAGGAGGTTGAAGAATTGTGGCAACTCATCTAAGCTGGTTTTGCGGATAAACCTGCCGACTCTGGTGACGCGGGGATCATCAACTTGCTTGTATTGGAGATTCGTAGAAGCATCGCCATTTACTGTTTCATTGGCCATATACCGCTCAATAGCTTCTCTATGAAGCGTATCGTCGGACTGATGATACATCGATCGGAATTTGAATATATCAAATTCTACGCCGTTCAATCCTACACGCCTCTGACGGAAAAAGACGGGGCCATCGGAATCTAACCGAATAGCCACCGCAATAACCAGCATCACAAGACATAGAGGAAGCAGCAACAGCAGTGTGAATACCAGGTCGAGGAACCGTTTCATACGCGAATACCCAGGAGCAATCGCGATGGACGGAGTTTCTACTTGAATTAGCATACATATCACCTTTCATTATAATAGTCGTCCTCCCCCACTTACCCGTTATTAAGCATAGCGAATGGTGGTGTATATCCGGTTAGGATTCCTATAGAGATATGGGTGATATTGGGAGAGAAAATGGTCATCGTGGTGAAAATTGTGTATATAGTATCAATCACCACTAGAAGCCGTGTTATCACTTTTCTGCACCAGGTGTTGGAGTTGCAACCAGTTTGCAACCAGCAATGATATTTAGCAAACACTCATAGATGGTATGTTGATATCCATAGGGGGGATTGCCTCCATATCACTGCATGCTTGAAAGGGGATAGCAAGAGCGTGAACATGAAGGAGCTGCGTTTCGGAGTTTTGGGCTGGGGCTACTGGGGGCCAAAGATTTCGCGAAACCTCAATACATTGCCAAATGCCGTAGTTTCAATGGTAGCCGATACCGATGTCCATCGTTTAGCCTCGCTACGCATACATCAACCGGGATTACAAACAACCACTCAGGTCAATGATATTTTTCGTTCTAATGTCGATGCAGTTGTAATTGCTACACCCGTCAGAACACATTATATGCTGGCGAAAGAGGCGTTATTACATGGCAAACACGTACTGGTAGAGAAACCGTTAACAGCCAATGTGACGGAAGCTGAGGAGCTGGTGGCACTGGCAGCGCAACAACAACGTGTGTTGATGGTTGGCCATACCTTTGAATACAATCCCGCTGTCAACGAGCTGCGTAAAATGGTACAAAGCGGAGACCTTGGGAAAATCTATTGCGTCGAAGCGGAACGGTTAAATCTTGGGCTATTTCGCTATGATATCAATGTGATCTGGGATCTCGCGCCGCATGATGTATCGATATTGCTTTATCTACTCGACAAATCGCCGGAACAAATCAAAGTGCAGGCGCATGCCCATCTTCAATCGCGCATCCACGATATTGCGCATCTCGACTTCGGGTACGCCGACGGGATGACCGCCCACATTCATGTGAGCTGGCTACACCCATGCAAGGTACGGCGTGTGACCGTCATTGGGGATAAAAGAATGGCCGTGTATGACGACACCAATCCTTCTGAAATGATTAAGATATACAACAAAGGGGCAGACGTACATGCTGATCCGGTCGTGTCGTACCGTTTTGGAGCAATTACCATTCCTCACATTGATTGGGTCGAGCCGCTGCATTTAGAGTGCGAAGATTTCGCCAATGCCATTCGCATGGGAACCCAGCCGCGCGCACATGGCGTTGTTGGCGTAGAAGTCGTGCGCGTGTTGGAGCGAGCGCAGAAGATATTGGAAATGCAAGAAAGGCAAAGCGCCAGCGTGACTGCATAGGCACACAGGAAGCGCAACACAAATCTGTTTGACCATTTAGCCCAGGTGCTTATAGAGGTAGCCGCCTAATGGTGCGGTTACCCTGAGTGGCAGTCGCTTCCAGCAAGCAGTCAGCATGCGGAACTTCAAACTTTGCTCTGATGTAGACGCCAGACCTTCTACATGTGGATAGTAGTAGTAGGGCAGAGGTTCCTGAATGGCTCCCCAGCGGCGCTTGAACTCCATCAATCCCTGGTTATCGCGGGCGGTTCGCCCAAGGTCAAACGTTTCATATCTTTGCGTACATCCCAAGGTAATGGCTGTCCACATTAGCAGGTTATTGGGTGCTAGATGAAGATAGCGTTCATCCGACGCGCCATAGGCATAGCGTATACTTGTTCCCGATGAGAGCAGAACCATGCCAGCTATGACCTGCCCCTGGTATTCAGCCAGCAGGAGTTGCATACTGCCGTCCGATGCAAATGTATCCCATAGCTCATAAAAGTAACGCTGCGGCTGCGCTGGCATACCGTGCTTTTTACTGCGTGTCTGGAGATGCAAGCGGTAGTAGTGCGCCATCTCTTCACGGCTCTGAGCAATGTGAACCTGCACACCCTGCTTTTGTGATTTCTTAACCTGGTGCTGTACTGGTTTACGCAGCCGCGACCAGACCTTATCAGGATCAGATTCTAATGGCATGATCCATCGCACATAAAGGTCTCCGGTTATCAGTTCTGTACGCCCTGCCAGTACCTCATTGCTACCAGCTCTTAGCTCGAGATAACGCGCGCGCTGCTCCTGGGCGAGGTGTATCGCCTGGTCAATCAGGTCATTTGCGCTCGCCTGATCTACTGCTATCAATGGACAAACATCTGTAAACGGCAGAGACACTAGCCTTACACCCGTCAGTGGACTATGCATGGCGCACAACGGCAGATAGCCTGTAATTTGTCCGCTCGCGTTCGCGGTTGTAAGGGAGATGATCGAATAACCATAGAGCTTTTTCAGCAAATTCTGCCACAACAGGTCACGCGAAAATGCATCACGTAAATATTGTTCAGCGAACGTATCGCGCTTTTCAACATTAATAATGGTTTGCGACATAACGTCTCCTGCCAACTATGTGTACAAATCAGCCACTCAGCAAATAGTATAGAGGAAAAAGGTGCAGATAAAGTATCAATGGTGGTGCAAAAAAGGTGATTGGTTACCTTGAAAAAACTAGAGCGGCTTGTCACGCCAACATCAATGGTGAGAATCCCCCATCTACGTAACTTCCTCCATGCCTGACAGGTAGTGACTTCTTCACCATAGAAGCACCTCCATTCTTCTTCCTACACTGATCCTTAACCTCTTTCAAATCCTAAAAAAAATGCCCAGCTATTACAATAGCCGCGGTTAGCTTTAAAATTCCGTCCTGGGTAGTACGTCTTCACGAGGAGATTCGAATGCAAAGAAACTATAAATGGCGTGCCTTCTTCTTTCTAACACTTGCCACACTACTGGTAAGTGTGTTCTCGGCAGGTTTTGTTTTAGCCAGGGGGCAAGGTAGTAGTCCCGCTCTTGGGAACGCTGTTACTTCCGCTCAGCCGGCTATTGCACCACTGGTGAGCATACATACGGTGAATATGAACGATGTTCCTGCAGCGACAACCAGTTCGTCAACCAATCCTGCAAGGGTGGAGACCTCGCCCAGGGGTGTAGACCCGACAGTCTTTGCCAAACGCAAAGCTGCTGCTGCACAGAACAAAAATGCGCCGTTTGATGCTTATCCCTATAGTGCAACCAGTCCCTCCCCCAATCTTCCGGGAGTACTCCATAAGTTCCAGGGCCTGGCGGATTCGGCTGCGAACTGTCCTATCTGGGGCCAATGCAGGCACCCCGATATGGCGCTGGCTACATCTTCAAACTGGGTATTTCAGGGGGTTAACGAAGCCTGGGCCGTCTATAACACTACTGGCACCCGTCAGAGCGGTTGGCCCAAAAACTACCAGCAATTCTTTGGTGTTCCGAATCCGCCTAACAATTGCGATACCCTCCCGTACATGGTTGACGTTCGTGCCTTCTATGACCCCGCCGATGGGCGCTTCTGGGCGGCTATGCTCCAGGACGAAGGAGCATTTGGTTACAATAACTGTCCTTTCCAGGCGCGCTACTGGATAGCCGTGAGCGCGACGAATAATCCAAATGGCACATGGCACGTCTACTCATTCGACATGGCTCGTGGTACCACCTTTCCTGTCGACCTCACCCAGCTCGGCTTTGATGGCCATGCCGTCTACTTTTCGGGCAACATGCTCGACCTGACCGGTAACACTTTTAAGTACGCTGAAGTGTTCGCAGCGAACAAAGCCAGGATGGAAAGCGGGGCAACCGTGACCGCCAGGGGCTTTACGCAATTGAAGTCGAACAACACACTCGTTGATTCGGTCCAGCCCGTTGAAACGCTGGCGCTGGGAACTTCGGCGCCAGGGGCAGAATTGTTAATCAGCTCGTTCAACATCAATTCGGGAGGTGGGTCTTGCTTCAATGGATGCAGCGGTGTTGTCGTATGGGCTTTTGCCAATCCCCTGAACACGCCCGCCCTCTCTAGCGTTGTCGTCTCGACCCCAACGTATGCCTTTCCGCCGTCTGCGGATGAACCGGGCTGCACACGGTGTATTGACACGTTCGACACACGCATCGGCGCAACACCCATCTACAATAACGGGAAGATCTCATTCGCGCTTGAAACCGGCACTAACAACGGGACCCAGGTCGTGCCAGGCGTCTTTTGGGGGCAGGTCACGCCCACTCTGAGCGGCGGAACTATTACCGGTGGGACACTCTACCAGAGCGGTATCTTCGCCTTCACAGGTGATCAGGCGGCCTCCTTTGGAGCCGTTATGGACGATAAGCAAGACCGTGTATTCATGGTATTCGCCACGATGAGCCACACCATCAATCCGGGCGATATGTACACAGTGCATCTCACAACAGACCCGCTCGGGAAGATGGAGACACCCAAATTCCTTATCCAGGGGCAGGCAGCGAAAACGAGACCGTACTATGGTGACTACCAGGCTACCTCCTATGATGGTAGCACCGGCAACCATACCTGGTTCGCTTCAGAATACGTTCCCACCAATGGTGACTGGGCTACCTATCTCAGCGATGTTTGATCTATGCAATTTGAGCTGCCTGGCAATATGTATCTCTGCATGTTGCCGGGCAACTCGGGCTAGCGAGCATCCCTGCGCAGCGCGGCTAGCGTATGCGCTAATCCCTCACGGAATTTGACGGTTGGCCGGTAGCCCAGGAGACGTTCTGCGAGGCGGATATCTGCGAGGCTATGCCGTACGTCCCCCGGGCGTGGTTCGCGATATTCGGCCTCGACGGCAACACCCAGCAGCTCTCCTGCAATATGCAGTACAGTATTGAGCGAGACCTGTTCGCTACATCCAATATTTATAGCAAAGCCAATGGCATCAGGCGCGTTCGCTGCGAGCAAGTTGGCCTGCACGACGTTAGCGATGTAGGTGAAATCGCGTGTCTGCTCTCCATCGCCAAAGACGATGGGCCGGCGCTTTTCAAGGAGCGCGGTCAGAAAGCGGGGAATCACCGCCGCATATTGCGAGTTGGGATCCTGACGAGGGCCGAAGACATTGAAATAGCGCAGCGCGACGGTCTCAACGCCGTAAATAGGCGTAAACACCCTGCACAGTAACTCGCCCGTGAGCTTTTGAATCGCGTAGGGTGACATTGGATTGGTTGGCATATCCTCCCTCTTGGGCAATGTCGGCGTGTCCCCATACACAGATGAAGAACTGGCATAAACTACGCGCCGCACACCGGCGTCTCTCGCCGCCAGCAAGACGTTCTGCGTGCCATTGATATTCGTCTCCAGCGAGCCAACCGGGTCAGTGATGGATCGCGGCACCGAGGCCAACGCCCCCTGGTGAAATACGACCTCTATGCCCTCCATAGCAGCCTTTACACCATCAAAATCCCGCAAGTCCCCTTGTATGAATTGAATATGCCCCTGGAGGGCCTGCAGATTTACCTGCCTGCCTGTAGCAAGATTATCGAACACGCGTACAGTCTCTCCCTGGTTAAGGAGAGCCTCCGCAATGTGCGAACCAATGAAACCTGCTCCACCTGTAACGAGATATTTCGCTGTAGTCACTTGAATAGCGCATGCGCTGCAGTCCCCAACTTGCGGGAAGAAAGAGCGCATTCTCCTTTCATTAGCAGTTGATTTACTATTGCCTACTCTATCAGAATTCAAGGGCTTTGAACAGTGACGATTACTCATCACTGTGCTATACTAGCACCAATCATTTAACCCAGTCTCCTGAAGCTCTGGGGGGTCGGCATTCATACATTTATGTGCAGGAGTACGTTGTGATGTTTTCACGTCTTTTCAGCAGGCACCTGCTGCCTTACTGGTTTGCAGGATTCGCGCTTATCCTCGTTTTGAGCAGTTGCACTTCATCGAAGAACAAACCCGTTCTGCTTGTGACACCTCTTCCTTCACCAGGAACGCCCTTTGTGGACTTAAGTGGGGTACGTCCTTTCATCGATACCTGGAACAATATTCACCTCTTTCAAAGTTTTGACTACAACATTTCCGATCCAGCAAATGTGGCAAAACCCTACGATTTTGTCTGGGGTGCATCAGTGGATCATATCCAGGCAATTCGCGCCGGCAACCCAAATATTTTCATTACCTACTACATTCCCTTTCACCGCGAAAGCGGGACATTCACCGACCCGGGCGCGACCCATGACCTGAACTACTGGAAAGCGACTCATCCCGACTGGATACTCTACAAGTGTGACCGGGTCACGCCTGCTTATGAGTTTGGTGACCCGAACATACCGCTCGATTTCTCCAATCCTGCCGTGGTACCCTGGCAGGTACAGACATATGGCCTGCCGGCCAGCCAAAACGGCTATGATGGTATCGCGGCAGATAATGTAGACTTACAGAACTATTTTGGCGCATGCGGTGT
>WNGQ01005557.1_pt1 | contig 12328 bp, 9 predicted proteins | sample 5407661 | NCBI WGS metagenome assembly WNGQ01 (sample SAMN13153382, study PRJNA577476) | soil metagenome | isolation source: 60 cm soil or saprolite under Garry oak tree replicate 2 | place: USA:California | collected 2016-06-15
CCTTCCTGCTTTGCGCGACGGGATCGGCACTGCGCTGACCTTACCCGAGCCAGGGTCGCTGCAACGCGCGTCCTTACCTTAGAGCCCGCCCATGTGTGGCATCGTCGGCATCTTCGATCTTTCCGGAAAACGGACCATCCCCCGCGAGCTGGTCGCGCGCATGAACGAAAGCCAGCTACATCGCGGACCTGACGAAGGCGGATTCCATTTCGAGCCGGGCGTCGGTCTGGGCCATCGCCGGTTGTCGATCATCGATCTGTCGACCGGGCAGCAGCCGTTGTACAACGAGGATGGCAGCGTCGTCATCGTATACAACGGCGAAATCTACAACTATCGGGATCTGATCCCCGAGCTCAGCGGCCTCGGCCATTCCTTCAAGACGAAGAGCGACACCGAGGTCATCGTTCACGCCTGGGAACAATGGGGCGAGGACTGCGTCCGGCGATTCCGCGGCATGTTCGCCTTTGCGCTCTGGGATCGCAATCGGGAGACGCTGTTTCTCGCCCGCGATAGGCTCGGGGTGAAGCCGCTCTATTACGCGCGACTCCGGGATGGAAACCTCATCTTCGGGTCCGAGCTGAAATCGATGCTGGTGCATCCCGGCTTCGAGCGGGAGATCGAGCCCCGGGCCGTCGAGGACTACTTCGCCTACGGCTACGTGCCCGAGCCCCTTACGATCTTCGCTCAGGCAATGAAGCTTCCGCCAGGCTGCACCCTGTGCGTGCGTCGGGGAATGCCTTTTCCCGAGCCTCGCGAATACTGGGACGTGCCGTTCAAGCTGGGGCCATTACTTTCGCCGCAGGCCGCGCAAGAGGAGCTCATCGAGCGATTGCGCGAGGCCGTCAACGTTCGGCTGGTCGCGGAGGTACCGTTGGGCGCGTTCCTGTCGGGCGGCGTTGACTCGAGCGCGGTGGTGGCGATGATGGCCGGCTGTTCCAGCGATCCGGTGAATACCTGCTCGATCTCCTTTGGCGATCCGGTGTTCAACGAGGCGGCGTATGCGCAGAAGGTTGCCGAGCGCTATCACACGCGCCACCGGGTCGAGCGCGTCGATACGGATGACTTCGGCCTGCTGGACACCTTGGCCGATCTCTACGACGAACCCTTCGCGGACAGCTCGGCGATTCCGACCTATCGTCTCTGCGAGCTGGCGCGCAAGAGCGTGACCGTGGCGCTGTCGGGTGACGGCGGCGACGAGAACTTCGCCGGTTATCGCCGCTATCGCTGGCACGTTTACGAAGAGCGCATGCGCTCGGTCCTGCCGCAGTCGCTGCGAGCGCCGGTATTCGGCCTGTTGGGCAACCTGTATCCGAAAGCGGACTGGGCGCCGAAGGTCCTGCGCGCCAAGTCGACGCTGGAAGCGTTGGCGCGCAACTCGGTGGAGGGATACTTTCACAGCGTCTCCGTGATGGGCGATCCGATGCGGCAGCGGCTGCTCTCCGATTCGTTTCGACGTGACCTGCAGGGTTATCGCGCGATCGAGGTCTTGCGCCGGCACGCCGCCAGGGCTCCCACTGCAGAGCCGCTCTCGCTGGTCCAGTATCTGGACATGAAGACCTACCTCGTTGGCGATATCCTGACCAAGGTCGACCGCGCCAGCATGGCTCATTCCCTGGAAGTGCGGGTGCCCTTGCTGGATCATCCGTTGATGGAATGGCTTTCCGGTCTCGCGCCCGACCTCAAGCTGCGCGGGCGCGAAGGCAAGTACTTGTTCAAGAAGGCGCTCGAGTCCTATTTGCCGCAGGAGATTTTGTATCGCCCGAAGATGGGGTTTTCGGTGCCGCTCGCCAGCTGGTTCCGCGGACCGCTGCGCCAGCGGGTGAAGTCCGCCATTCTCGGTCCGGTATTGATGGACTCCGGATATTTCAATCCGCGATTTCTGCGCGATATGGTCGACGATCATCAGTCGGGCGCGCGCGACTACGGTGTTTCGCTCTGGTCGCTGCTCATGTTCGAAGCCTTCCTGCGCAAGACGATGGGTGCGCGTAGCGCAGAGAAGTTCAAGGTGGCGTAGTGTCCCGACTCGCCAATCCTCCGGGTTGCAGGGCAGTTGATCGTCGCTCAACGAGCTAGGGACTCGAGACACCGTGCGCATCCTGCATATTCTCGATCATTCGCTGCCCCTGCACAGTGGATACACGTTTCGCACGCTGTCGATATTGCAGGAGCAGCGGCGGTTCGGATGGGAGACCATCCATCTCACCGGGCCGAAGCAGGGCAGCGGGCAGCGGCTGGACGAGACGGTGGACGGTTGGCACTTCATGCGCACGCCGCATGATGCCAAGGGTCTCCGTGGATTGCCGGTTCTGGCGGAGCTCGCGATGATGAGCTCGCTCACGCGTCGGCTGAAAGAAGTCGCGCAGCGGGTCCGACCGCAGGTGTTGCATGCGCATTCGCCGGTGCTGAACGCGATTCCTGCGTTGCGCGTGGGGCGCGCGCTGGGAATCCCGGTGCTCTATGAGGTGCGCGCCTTCTGGGAAGACGCCGCCGTCGATCATGGCCGTACGCGAGAAGGCGCAATGCGCTATCGCCTTACGCGGGCGCTGGAAACCTATGCGCTCAAGCGGGTGGATGCGGTGACGACGATCTGCGAAGGCCTGCGCGAGGATATCGTCGCGCGCGGCATCGATCCGCGGAAAGTCACGGTCGTTCCCAACGCCGTGGACGTCGAAAAGTTCGTGCAGGGCCGCGAGCCGGACGAGTCGCTGCGCCGCCAGCTTGGCCTCGAGGACGCGATCGTGCTCGGCTTCATCGGGTCTTTCTACGCGTACGAGGGCCTCGCCCTGCTGCTGCAGGCATTGCCGCTGATGCTGGCCGTCGAGCCGCGCGTACGTGTGCTCTTCGTCGGCGGCGGTGCCGAGGAAGCCAACCTCAAGCAAATCGCGGCGCGGCTCGCGCTCGAAGACAAGGTCCGCTTCGCGGGCCGCGTTCCCCATTCCGAGGTCCAGCGCTACTACGACCTCATCGACGTGCTGGTCTACCCGCGCCTGCCGATGCGTCTGACGGAGCTCGTCACGCCGCTCAAACCGCTCGAGGCCATGGCCCAGGGACGTCTGCTCGCCGCCTCGGACGTCGGTGGCCATCGCGAGTTGATTCGCGACCAGGAGACGGGCGTCCTGTTCCGCGCGGGCGACGTGGACGCTCTGGCGTCCAAGGTTCTCGAGCTTCTGGTCGACCGGCCCCGCTGGGCAGAGCTGCGCGCGGGGGCGCGTCTTTTCGTGGAAACCGAGCGCAGCTGGACGTCAAGTGTCGACCGTTATCGCCAGCCCTACTACCGACTCACGGGCGAGGCGGAAGGGACCTATGCCCGAGCCTAAACCCCGGGTCATTGTCCTGAGCACGCTCTTTCCGCACGCGGGGCAACCGACGACCGGCCTCTTCATCCGCGAACGCATGTTTCGAGTCGCGCGGCTGCTGCCGTTGACGGTCATCGCACCCATTCCATGGTTCCCTTTTCAGGGGTTGCTGCGCCGGTGGCGGCCGCATTTCCGGCCTCCGGCACCGGCGGCGGAAGTGCAGGAAGACATCGAGATCCGCCGCCCACGCTTTTTCTCGGTACCCGGCGTCTTCAAGTGGCTCGATGGGTTTTGCATGGCCATCGCGTGTCTGCCGCTGCTGCTGCGCCTGAAGCGTCAGCACGGCTGCAGCGTCATCGATGCCCATTTCGCGTATCCGGAAGGCTACGCGGCGGCGCTGCTCGGCCGCTGGTTACGCATTCCGGTATGCATCACCTTGCGCGGCACCGAGGTGCCCCTCGCGCGCGATCCACGTCGCCGGCGCCGGATGATCGAGGCGATGCAGCGCGCCACGCGCATCTTTGCCGTCTCCGAGTCTCTCAAGCGGCATGCCGCAAGCCTTGGGCTGGCTGCCGACAAGATTCTGGTCGTCGGCAATGGCGTCGATAGCGCGAGATTCCAGCGCATGGATCGGACGGCGGCACGCGAGAGGCTCGGATTGGCCAGGGACGGGCCGGTGCTGGTATCGGTCGGCGCGCTGGTCGAACGAAAGGGTTTCCACCGCGTGCTCGAATGCCTGCCGGCCCTGTGCAGACAATTTCCCGGGCTGCGCTACCTGATCGTCGGCGGGGCGGGACCGGAGGGCGACTGCAGCGCACGGCTGCGCGCTCTGACGATCGATCTGGGATTGCAGCATTGCGTTGTCTTCCTGGGTGCAGTCGCGCCCGACGAGCTGAAGGTACCGCTGTCCGCCGCCGACGTCTTCGTGCTGGCGACGAGCAACGAGGGCTGGGCCAATGTGTTTCTCGAGGCGATGGCCTGCGGACTGCCCGTGGTCACGACCGAGGTTGGCGGCAATGCTGAAGTCGTTGCCGATGCGAAGCTGGGAAAGCTCGTGCCGTTCGGACAATCGGAGCGGTTGTCGCAGGCGATCGCCGACGCACTGGTCCGCGAGTGGGATCGCGACGCCATCGTGGCCTACGCCAAAGGCAACAGCTGGGAACGCAGCGTGAGAACGCTCGCCGATGAATTCACCGCGATCGCGGCACGGCAGGCGGGGATGAGCGCCCGCCCGCAGGGTTCGCCGGCCAAGCCATTGTTGCGGAGCTGACGCGATGCCGCATCCCTGGCTCTCCCGACGCGTCGTCTATCCGCTGCACGAACGCTTGCTGAAGCGGCCGACGTTCGCCTACCTGGAGAGCCTGGAACGCAGTCAATGGCTATCGCGTGCCGAGCTGCAGCACCTGCAATCGCGAAAGCTCACGGCGCTGCTGCAAACCGCGGCGAAGCACAGCCCATGGCACGCGGAGCGCATCGCGGCGTCCGGCCTCGAGGTCGGCAGGGATTGCGCGCCGGTGACGCCGGAGGCGCTGTGCCGGGTTCCTCGCATGACCAGACAGGACGCGCGCGACAACGTCGAGCGCATTCGTTGGACGGACGTGCCCGGCGGCGCGTCGCGCTACACCACGGGAGGGTCCAGCGGCGAACCGCTGATCTTCTATTTCGGCCGATGGCGGCAGGCGTCCGACGCGGCGGGCCGCGTCCGGGCGCGGCGCTGGTGGGGCGTCAACGTCGGCGATCGCGAAGTGTATTTGTGGGGGGCGCCGGCGGAGCTCAACAAGACCGATCGCATCAAGACCTTCCGTGACGGCCTGCTCAATCAGCTCGTTCTGAACGCTTTCGCCATGTCCGCGGCCAACATGGACGCCTACCTCGACGCGGTTCAGGCGTTCCGGCCGAAATGCATCTACGGCTATGCGAGCAGCGTCGCGCTGCTGGCAGCGCGCGCCCGCACGCGCAGGATCCGGCTGCAACTGCCGGAGTTGCGTGTCGTGTGCGCGACCGGTGAGCCGCTCTATCCACATCAGCGAGCGCTCATCGAGGAGGCTTTCGGCGTTCCCGCTGCCAACGAATTCGGCAGCCGGGATATTGGTTTCACCGCGCACGAGACCCCGCGCGGGCAGATGCTGCTGATCAGCGAAAGCATCATTCTGGAGGTGCTCGATGAGTCGGGCCAGCCGGTCAAGGCCGGTGAGCTGGGAGAAGCCGTAACCACCGGATTGTGTTCGGAGGCCCAGCCGTTCATCCGCTACCGCACCGGCGACATGGTCAGGGTGAGCCCGGAGCATTGCCGCGATGGGCGAGGGTTGCATGTGGTGAGCGAAGTCGTAGGGCGCACGACGGACTTCGTCGTTCGAAGCGACGGAACGATCATGCATGCGCTCGCCGTCATCTACGTGCTTCGAGACGTGGAAGGCATCGCCCAGTTCAAGTTCATCCAGCACGCATTGCGCGAGGTCGAGATCCTGATCGTGCCAGGCACTCAGTGGACGGCCGCCGCACAGGCCAGGGTGATCGCGGGCCTTGCTTCGCGGCTGGGGAACGACGTGCGCATCGTGATTCGGATCGTCGACGCGATTCCGGTCGAAGCCTCCGGCAAGTACCGTTACGTGGTGAGCCATGTGGCGCCGCAGCCGGGTCTCGAGCCGGAAATGCGAATGATCGAATCGGCACAGGCGTAGGTCAGCGAAGGCGCGTATGAATCTCTCCAAGCTTCTCGCCGCACCGCTCCGCTATGAGCCGTGGCGTCCGCGCCACGCGCGTCTCATCGCGCTCGACCTGGTCGGCGGCGCGGAGCCCGAATACACCCATCTCGACCATCTGCATGCAGCGATCGACTGGCTCTGCCATGCCCAGGACGTACGCAACGGCGAGTCCGACGCAGGTGGCGTGTCGGCGGGCTGGAGCTTCGAAGACGGGTGGCTTCCGAGCTATCCGGAAACCAGCGGATACATCGTCGAGACGTTCATCGCGGCGGCGCGGGTTCTCGATCGTCCCGAGCTGATCGATCGCGCGCAGCGGATCATCGACTGGGAGCTCACGATTCAGCGTCCCGACGGCGCCTTTCCCGGGCATTTCGGCGAGCCGGAGAGCGAGCCCATAGTATTCAACACCGGCCAGATCATGCACGGGATGCTGGCGGGCTTCGTGCAATTGCGTCGCCCTGAGTGTCTGGATGCCGCGGTCAGAGCAGGGCACTGGCTGGCGCGGGTGCAGGAGCAGGACGGCTGCTGGCGACAGTTCGAGCACCATGGCATGCCGCATGCATACAACACGCGGGCGAGCTGGGCGTTGCTGGCCACCGCGCTCATCGCCGGCGATATGACACAGAGGACGGCCGCAACCCGCAATCTCGAATGGGCGCTGGCGCAGCAACGAGAATCCGGGTGGTTCGCCCACAATGCTTTCGTTCCCGCCCGGCATCCGTTCACGCACACGATCGCCTACGCCATCCGCGGGCTGCTGGAGTGCGGCGTGCTTCTGGGCAGCAGCCGGTATGTCGACGCTGCGCTCAAGGCTGCCCGCGCGCTGGCCAAGGCGCAGCGCGCGGATGGCTGGCTCGCCGGCACCTATGACGCCGCATGGGTTCCGCGTGCGACGTACTGCTGTCTCACCGGTGTTGCGCAGATGAGCATCAACTGGATACGTTGCGCGCAAGCAACGGGCGCCGCCGAATTGCGAGGCAGCGCGCGCGTCGGGCTGTCCTTCCTCAAGCGCAGACAGCGGCTCGCCGATCGCGACCGTGCGGTACGTGGCGCAATCGCAGGTTCTGCGCCGATCTGGGGCGGCTATTCCCGGTTCGAATTTCCCAACTGGGCAGCGAAGTTTTTTGCCGATGCGCTGATGATGGATGAGAACGACCAGACGGTGCCGCCGGCGCTCGAGCATTCGCAGCCGCGGCAGGAGTACGCAGCACATGTCTGATCTTTCGATCATGATCCTCTGCGGACGCTCGCCTCGGCACCTGTACGTCGCCAACCGGCTGTGCCAAGGCGCTCGGCCGGTCGCGATCGTGCAGGAAACGGGCGCACAGCTGAGCGCACGGAAGCTATTGAGCTTGCTCCGACCCGAAAACCTGTGGCGCAGATCGTCGCGCTGGCTGCGCGATCGGACCCGGTATGCCGGCGGGCGCGAAGCGAAGTTTTTCTTCGATGCGGAGCCCCTTGTGCTGATCCGCAAGGACCTTCTTGTCGAAGTGCCGCACGTCAACCATCCGGACGTGGCCGCGCTCGCCGATCGATTGCAGCCCGATGTGATCGCCGTCTTCGGAACCTCGCTGATCCGCGGTGCCTTGCTGGGGCGGGGGCGGCTCGGGATGTTCAATCTCCATGGCGGGCTCTCGCCACGTTATCGGGGCGCCGACTGCACTTTCTGGGCGCTGTACAACGGCGAGCCGGATCAGGTCGGCTGCACGCTGCACCGGATCGACGCGGGGATCGATACCGGAACGCTTATCGCCCATGTCCGCCCGGAAGTTCGGGAAAGCGACGACGAGCTGACACTGTTCTGGCGCGGGATCCGCGACAGTGCCGACGCCTATGTCGAGATGCTGGGTCGGCTCGAGCATGGCGAGAACCTCGGGCAGCCGCAACCGGAGAAGGGAAGGCTGTATCAGGTGAAGCAGCGCGGCCGGCGCGAAGAGCGCGACCTGGTAGCGCGAATGAAAGGCGGCTTGTTGCGCGGAGTGCAGCTTCCGCCGCGCGTTCGCTGGTTCTCCGGTCCGGCGGCAAAGCAGACCTCACCGCGAGAGCGAATCGCCCTGACCGAGCGTAACGAACCATGAGAGACATCGTTCTCACCGCGTTCATCTTCGGTACGCTGCCGTTCATTCTCTGGCGGCCGCACATCGGCGTCCTGGTCTGGACCTGGATCGGTTTCATGAATCCGCACCGGCTGACCTGGTCCTTCGCGTACGACATGCCGTTTGCGATGATCGTCGCACTCGTCACCCTGGTCGGCCTGCTCAGCTCCCGCGAGCCGAAGAAGATTCCATGGACTCGAGAGACGATACTTCTCCTGATCTTTCTCGGATGGGTGCTGCTCACGACATTCTATGCGATGTACCCCTCCCGGGCCTGGCCGCATCTCAACCAGTTCTGGAAGATCCTGCTCATGGTTTACGTCACGATGATCCTCATTCAGAGCAGAGAGCGGATCAACCAACTGGTGTGGGTGATCGCGCTGTCGATCGGATTCTATGGCGTCAAGGGAGGCATCTTCACCATCGTCCATGGCGGGGTTTACCACGTGCGAGGGCCGGAGGGCAGCTTCATCGGGGGTGACAACGAAATGGGGCTCGCCCTGATCATGACCATCCCGTTGCTTCGTTATCTGCAGCTCACGACGGAGAAGATCTGGGTGCGCGCGGGGCTCACCGGCGCCATGCTTCTTTGCGCGATCGCGACCGTCGGCAGCCAGTCGCGCGGAGCTCTGGTCGGTCTCGTTTGTATGGGCACATTCCTCTGGCTGAAGAGCCGCAACAAGATCTTCACCGCGCTCATGGGCAGCATCGCGATCGTCCTGGTGCTTCTGGTGATGCCTCAGCAGTGGTACGACCGCATGGCGACCATCCAGAACTACGATTCGGATCAGTCTGCCATGGGGCGGATCAACGCCTGGAAAATGGCGTTCAACATGGCCAAGGACCGGCCGCTGGGAGGTGGCTTCGATTCGTTCCAGGAATACTCATTCGCCTTGTACGCGCCGGACCCTGACAACGTGCATGACTCGCACAGCATCTATTTCGAGGTCCTCGGCGAGCACGGGTTCGTCGGGTTAAGCCTCTTCTTGATGCTGGGGCTGATGACCTGGCGTACGGCTTCCTGGATCGTCGGGCGGGCGCGCCGCGATCGCGAAAGGCGTTGGGTCGCCGACCTCGCCGCCATGATCCAGGTGAGTCTCGTCGGCTACGCGAGCGCAGGCGCATTCCTAGGGCTCGCGTACTTCGATTACTACTACACGCTCATCGCCCTGGTGGTCCTGTGCAAGACGGTGCTCGTGTCCGGCGCTGTCGCCAATGTTGCCGTGCCCGCGGCGCCCGTCGCGAAACCGCCGCTTGTCGGCCGGCCCGCCACGTCACCCGGCTGGTCGGCATTCAAGCCGACCGGACCGGCTGGGGGCGTGCAGCAGGGTCCCGGGTGAGATCGGGATAGACACGCCTGGCAGGTTTGCAATAGCCCCGCTCACAATCAGGACGAGACACATCATGCTCAAGCAATTGATCAAACGTGGGTTCTCTTCGGTTGGCCTGAAGGTCGAGCGCCGAGACCTTCTGGAAGAGACGATCCCCGCTGATTACGATCATTCTCCGTTTCTGCCTCGGATTTCGCGGGGGAGCCTCGACCGATGTCTGTATTTTCTGGATCAGCTCGAAAAGGTGCGGGGCATCGAAGGTGATATTGTGGAGTGTGGCGTTTCGATCGGCCACGGCGCGCTTCTTTTCCTGCTGCTCAGCCAGTATTTGGGGGTCGAACGCACCTACTACGGCTTCGATTCCTTCGAGGGCTTCCCGGACCCGGTGGCAAAAGACGAGACCACACCGATTACCAGCAAGGATTTCTGGGCGAATCCACCTGAGACCGTGCTGCGCGTCCTGCGCGACGGTCGAGTTCCCGAGAGAATCGTTCGAGATCGCGTGAGGCTCGTGAAGGGATTCTTTGACCAGACCCTGTCGTCTTACGAGGGAAAGATCGCTCTCTTGCATCTCGACGGTGACCTGTACGAATCCTACAAGGTTCCCCTCGATGTACTCTACCGCAAGGTTGTCAGAGGAGGGATCATCATGTTTGACGAATATTCGGATCCGCGTTGGGTAGGCGCGAGAAAGGCCATCGACGAATTCTTTGCCGACAAGCCAGAAGTGGTAGTCCCGCATGCAAAATGCACGTGGAAGTACTACGTTGAGAAACGCTGAACGCCGCGCGCTGCCTGGCGGCACAAAGGTGTCTGCCCGAGGCCCTCGCAATGACGACTGGCGCATGCCGACTCGGCGAACCGATACTCCGCTCGGAAAAGGTGAACCGACTTGGCCGATTCGGTAGCAGCAGGACCGCCGGTTGTAGCTTTTTTCCTCGGAACTCATCGTGATTGGGGCGGAGCGAGCCGCGCCCTGCTGAATTTCGTCTACAAACTGGACCGGGCCCGTTTCGCGCCGCTCGTTGTCATCCCCAAGGATAGCGCCCTGCGGGAATCGCTGGCCGCACAGGGGGTTTCGTGCGAGGTGTGGGCGACGCACGACCGAGGCCCGAATTTGCTTCTTTACGGGTTGAACGTCATCAGGGCAATGCGATTCTTCCACAAGAGCAAGGTCGCCATCGCCCACTTCAATTATGCCGAGAACGGCTGGAAGCCGGCCGAGGTCGTTGCCGCTCGGTTGCTCCAGGTTCCGATCGTCAGTCACTTTCATGCGCCTTTCGCGCAGACGTCTTCCTACGTCAGGTACTCGACAGCAATCGTCGGCGTGTCGGATTTCGCGTGCAGAGGCTCCGACTGCCGCGGCGTGCCCGCTCACGTCGTTCACAATGTCGCCAATCTAACCCGCTTTAAGTCAGGCAAGCGCGTGCGACACAAGCTCGGCTTGAAGGAGGAGTCGGTGGTCATAGGGTTTCTGGGACAAGTCAGGCGCATCAAGGGAATTGCGATGTTCCTCGAGCTGGCGAAGCGGATTGCAGGCGACGGCGTCGAATTCGTCATTGCCGGTGAATTGCGAGGCGACGACACGTTCACCGCCGAGGAGTTCGCTCGCTTGATCGGTGATGACGCGAGAATCAGGTATCTGGGCCGACGGGAGGATGTGGAAGACGTCTATGCCAGTTGCGATGTGGTGGTGATGCCATCACAGTGGGGCGAACCATGCGCCATGGTGCTGTTCGAGGCGGGTGCGGCTGGCAAGCCGATTGTCGCTACTGCGACTGGCGGAACCCCTGAGATCCTGATCGATGGACAAACAGGCTATCTCGTCGACAAGGACGACATCGAAGGCCTCGTGGACCGCGTCGGTCGTCTGGTACACGACGAGCGGTTACGGAAAACTGTGGGGGACCGCGCCAGGGACCGCGCAATAAACGAGTTTGCTGAACGCCCCGTAAGACAGTTGGAGGTCCTCTACGATCGATTGCTGGCCACGCGCGACGCAGGAGCAGCTGCATGATGCCGGGCGGGGCAGTCAGAAGGTGAGAGCGGCGCCGCGAATCATCGGCTTGGCATGACTGCGGACGCCCGGGTCCGCGCTGCCGCAACGAGCGCCTCGAGGTCGGCAATGTCCTCCGGATGGCTGCGCTCATAGTCGTCGCGCGCCTCGCGCTGCTCGCGCAAGCGCTCTTCGACGTCGCGTTCCATCAGACGATGACCCCAGCGCTCGCCGCCCGTGGGTGCTGTGACCATCTCCGCGAGTAACACGTCGCCCAGCGCCTTCTTGAAATGCCCGGCCTCCCAGTACCACTGCAGCTCCGTCCCGGTGTCGCCTGGGATCGGTACCCGCTCGTCGGAATAAGGCGAAAAACCCGTGAAATCCCACAGCTCGACATCGATCGCACCGGACGCGGCATCGATCCTCCTGGCGAGCTCACGCTTCCAATCCTCGTATGCGGGCCATAACCCGGTCAGTTGAAACAGCATGAGCGTATGCGCGTGATAAGGATAGACGACGAAGCGTAGTTTGATGCCGCGCGCCGCTGCGAGCGCGATGATGCCCTCAACGGCATCGAACCCGGCGCCGGGCCGCCGCGCGGCCTGAAAAATGCTCTTCGGACCGCGCAGGTACGCCAGTGCATTTTCCTGATCGCGCTGCCGAAACAGCGCGTAGTAGCCTTCCCGCCTGGCAATACCAACATAGTCCCGTTTCGGGTTGAAGCCCGTCTCGGTGAGACTGGTCGGATACGGTTCGTGCTGGGCCTTAACCGTCGCCAGCGAGTCCGCGAGCGCGTTCATGGTCAACAGCGCGGACACATGCTCACGCAAATCGACCGATGGTCGGGCGCCTGGCGCGGGTGTCTGGAAAGTATCGCCTGACGACGGATCAACACGGAAGTCCA
>WNGQ01006959.1_pt1 | contig 12322 bp, 13 predicted proteins | sample 5407661 | NCBI WGS metagenome assembly WNGQ01 (sample SAMN13153382, study PRJNA577476) | soil metagenome | isolation source: 60 cm soil or saprolite under Garry oak tree replicate 2 | place: USA:California | collected 2016-06-15
GTGAGCAACAAGGGGAAACATTCGACTTGCGACAAATGCCTAACCGGCGGGCATTGCTGCCATGATCAGAGATTAACCGAAATTGATTGTTAGCGGAAGTGGTTTCCGCCCCGCCGCCGCGGCTGGCGGAAGTCGCGGGCCTCGGCGAGGAGGCGATCACCGATCTGAAGATCGTCCAGGCCGCCGCGAACGAGCTCTTGCGCGGCGGCCTGCGCCAGAAACCGGTGCTCTCGTCCTGGTCGGCCGTGCTCGATTATTGCCGCACCGCCATGGCGTACGCCGACAAGGAGGAGCTGCGCGTGCTCTATCTCGACAAGCGCAACCAGCTGATCGCGGACGAGCGCCAGCAGGTCGGCACCGTCGACCACACGCCGGTCTATCCCCGCGAGGTGGTCAAGCGCGCGCTCGAGCTCTCGGCGAGCGCGCTGATCCTCGTGCACAACCATCCCTCCGGCGATCCGAGCCCCTCGCGCGCCGACGTGGAGACGACGCAACAGATCGTCGAAGCCGCCCGCGCGCTGGGGATTTCCCTGCACGACCACATCATCGTCGGCCGCCAGGGCCACGCGAGCTTCAAGGCGCTGGGATTGATTTGACCGGACTTACTCGGGCAACTCCGGACGCGCAAAGGTGTTTAATCTCTTTCCGCAGCTACACTTGGTCGGGAGTAGCGCCCGATGAGCGACATCGCCAGACCGCGCACCAAAGTCCGGCTGAAGACGGAACGGCCGCGCCTGCACAAGGTCATTCTCATCAACGACGATTATACGCCGCGCGAGTTCGTCGTCGCGGTGCTCAAGGCGGAGTTCCGCACGAACGAGGATCAGGCCTATCGGGTGATGATCACGGCGCACAAGCGCGGTGCCTGCGTGGTCGCGGTGTTCGCGAAGGACGTTGCCGAGAGCAAGGCGACGAGAGCCACGGAAGCGGGCCGCAGCAAGGGCTATCCGCTGCTGTTCACGACCGAGCCGGAGGAGTAAAAGACCTCCGTCCGCGCCAGTCGTGCTATCGCCGAGCAATTGCCCGGGCGGCGTCGATCCGAACAAGAAAGCTAGCGCGTAGTGTTCGACTTCCCCGATACCCCTCTTGAAAAGGTAAGGGCTCTTGAGAACGTGCTCGTGGCCGCTTGCGAGGGCGCGACGTCGAGCACTGGGTTTTACCAGGATCTCCGATCAGACTTGATGGGCGATTCGGTGCTTCGGCCGCTCTTGCCTGAGTTCGTTCGAACGTGCCGGGACTTGAATCATTTCTGGGGCTACATAAAGTCGGTCTCGCCGAAATGGGCGCCGCGCCGGCAGTATGTTCGTAACTCGTTCACGCCGCTGTTCGATCACCTGGAAGGCGCCAACCGAGCTCCCGTTGATGCGCTCGCGTCCGACATTCTGCAGAAGTTCGACGCGCCGGGGGTGCATACGGTCTGGGAGAAGGCGCTGGCGAGGCGGCATACCGACCCCGACGGCGCGATCACGACAGCTCGCACCCTGCCGACATGCCCGCGCTCTATCGGGCGGTCGCTATAAAGCTGCAGATTGCGCCAAGCCAGCACACAGAGGACGCCTTCAAGCGTATCCTCGGAGGCGCTACGAGCGTGGTCGAGGGTCTGGGCTCACTGCGGAACAAGATCGGCGACGCGCACGGACAGGGCGGGAAGCCGGTCAGACCGACCGCACGGCACGCGCAGCTTGCGGTGAACCTGGCAGGCGCGATGGCAACCTTTTTGGTGGACACATGGGCCGCAAGAAAGTCGTGAGCAAGAAGATTGCGAGTCCGATTTACGAGAACGCGATCGATTCGCTCCGCATCGGCATGGAGTTCTTCCTGAAGGAAGATGGCTATTCCAGTCGGAAACATGCCATTCTAACCGTGTTCCACGCAATCGAACTACTGCTGAAGGACCGGCTGGCGCAGACGAACCCGATCCTGATCTACAAGAACATCGACGTGAAGATCGCGGACGACGCCATGACAGTTGGTGTCCGTGAAGCACTCACGCGACTAGAAAACCTCGGGCTCGGTATACCGGACGAGGAGAAGAAGGCGATTGAGAACATTCAAAGAGTCCGAAACCGCATCGAGCATCATCGGTACGACCACAACGAAAAAGAGGACGACGCGATCATCGCGGCATCGCTGAAATTCATTCTGTTTTTCGTGGAGTTCGTTTTCGAGCGGAAACTCGACGAAAAAATTGATCCTAAGGTACTGCGCGACATCAACCGCCGCGTCTTTGAATATAACGAGAGCTACAGCCTTGCCGAACACCGGCTGAACCAATGGGCTAAGAAGGAGTGGCCCGCCTGGACCGAGGAGGAAGAAGATCTGCCGGAAGAGTTCGGCGGGACAATGCGGTGCCCTGAGTGCCGCCAGGACTGGCTCGTCATGGGCTACCACGACAAGCCAGTCTGCTTCTGGTGCAACACAAGTGTCGATGCCCACTGCTGCGAGGACTGCGGAGAGGTGTTCATCGTCGGCGAGAACTGCGGCTGCGGCAAATACACGAAGCCGGATGATGGCCGAATGCAGGCGCTTCTCGATCAATGGCGCGGAGAAGCATTTCGTTTACAAGAGGCGCGCACTAAACGGAGCGAAAGGTAGCTCCAGAGGATAGTCCTTAAGTCGGGCACCTTCGCAATCCGGTAGTCAAAAAGCCCTGCGCCTCACGGTGAATGATGTCCTATTGTACCATGCCGCCTGAAGCGACATAAAAGGAGTCTAGGTATAAACGGTGGCCGCCAAGAAGCACCATTACGTTCCGAAGATGTACTTGTCCGGCTTCACGAATGCGGCTGGGCAGCTGTACGCGGTGAGTGCTGAGGAGCGAAAATACTTCGGGCCGACGCCGGCAAATATCGCGGCCGAGCGCAACTTCAACACGATTGAGGCTAAGGGTGTCCCACCGGACGCCCTGGAGAAGGAGCTGGCGAAGCTGGAGGGCGAGATCGCTCCCGGCATTAAGAGAGTCCGAGAGACCGCGTCTTTTGGAAAAAATGGGAAGGATCGCGCGGACGTAATCAACTTGATCGCGCTCATGACGTTGCGAAACCCCAGGTCCCGTAGAGATATGGGGGAGCTGTACTCGCAGATCGTTCGGGCGATGCTCCTGATGACGTTCGAGGAAAAGGGACGATGGGAGGCGTGGGTCGAAGAGCAGAAGAGGGCGGGTCAATGGCCGCAGCACAAACCTGCTGACTACGAGGGACACAAGCAATTTGTCGAGGATCACATCAGCGGATTGCGGATGCACCAGAATTTCACGCTGGAAATGGAGCTACGCGCGCTCGGGGACGTGTACCGCTACTTCGACGCTCGGAAATGGAGGATACTGAAAGCCAAGGAGGGCTCCGGTGGCTTCATCACGACTGATCATCCCGTGTGCGTCCGCCGTCATGGCGGGACGAATTACGGCCAACAGTATGCGCCGGGTCTCGGGTTCAGTAATCGTGATGTGCACATCGCGCTCTCACCGAAAGTCGCGCTGGTTGGACGACTGGACGGTCAGGAAGACATTCTGGAGGTCGATAAGCACACTGTGGCGAGCTTCAACGCCACGGTCATGGGCTACGCAATGAAGCAAATCTACGCGCGCGACGACGGATTTTTCTACACCCGCGCCGCGCCGCAACCGCTCGGAACCGCGGTGACGCTGCTGCAGGATCCAAATTTGAAGGTTCGCGAGGACGATCAGTAAACCGTCGTAGAAGAAGAGAACTCCGCAAATTTATTGTCTGACCAGCAGCAGCGGCTGACGCCCTTGCGGAATGCGGTGCCAGGTGCCGGATTCCTCCTCCTCGAACCGCCACGGGTCGTTGCGCTCGGAGAGCACGAGGAGCAGCCCGCGGTCCATCCGCCAGGATTTCGGCGCGAAATTCGTCACCAGGCTGTCGCAGCCGGGCTTCACCTTCATGTCGAAGTTCTCGGTGTCGTGCGCGACGTCGAGCAGACTGATCTGACAAATCGGCTTTCCGCCGCCACGCATCAAGGCCCAGTCGCCGAACATGAAGTCGGCGGTGCGCTCGCGCCCCTCGGCGGCCGCCTGCGTCTGCAGAAAAACCAGATTTTCTCCCGGACGCAGCGGCTCGAACAGGCCGTTCTCGACTTCGGTGAGCTCGAAAATGGCTTTGCCCTTGGCGTTCATCAGACGCAGCGTGTCGTCCTTGTCGATCGCCCAGGCGACGATGTCGCGGGTCTCGGGAAAGGCCTCGGCGCAGCCCTTCTGGAATTCGAGCGCGCGTCCGGGACCGGCCGCATCGAGCTTGAAGTTGATGATGCAGGTCTTGTCGCGATCGGCATTGGAGAGTTCCCAGGCGCCGATCATCGGCGTGCCGGTATCGCCTTGGGCGCGGGCGAGCGGCGCGATGCCCATGCTGGCGATCGAGGCGATCAGAAGCGCGGCGGCGAGTTGCGTAGGAGTCATTGCCGTTCCAGGGTCGGTGCTCATAGGTCAGTGGTCAGAAGTGGCCAAAGTATGAAATCGCGCGCTTCCCTCCCATGTCACCTGCCGATTTCCGACTTCTGACCTGCGATCCCCTGGCATTCCGGAACCGGCGTGAGCGCGCCCTTGCCGGCGAACCAGGACAGCAAATTGTCGACCACGAGCTGTCCCATGGCGTCGCGGGTGTAGACCGACGCGGAGCCGACATGGGGAAACAGCACCACGTTGTGCATTTCCACCAGCGCGGGCGGCACCTGCGGCTCGTTGGCGAACACGTCGAGGCCGGCGGAGAGAATCCTGCCGGTCTCGAGCGCGGCGATCAGCGCCGGCTCGTCCACCACGGAGCCGCGCGACATGTTGATCAAGATTCCGTCGGGTCCGAGCGCCTCGAGCACGTTCGCGTCGATCATGTTCCTGGTCGCGGGGCCGCCCGGCGTGACGACCATCAGCACGTCGACGGCGCGCGCCATGTCGATCAGATTCGCATAGTGCCGATACGGCACTCCAAGCTGCGCATGGCGGCCGTGATAGACGACGGGGACGCCAAACGCATCGAGCCGGCGCGCGATCGCCTTGCCGATGCGGCCGAGCCCGACGATGCCGACGGTGCGATCGCGCAGCGTCGCTCGGGTCAGCGGGTAATCGCCTTGCAGCCACTTGCCGGCGCGCAAATAGCGCTCCGCCTGCGGCAGCTCGCGCACCGTGCACAGCAGCAGGCCGAGCGCCGTATCGGCGACCTCCTCGGTGAGCACGTCGGGCGTGTTGGTGACGACGATGCCGCGGGCCGCCGCCCATTTGGCATCGACATGATCGTAGCCCACCCCGAAGTTCGAGATGATCTCCAGTTTCGGGAAGCGGCCGAGAAACTCGGGGCCCATCGGCTCGTGCTTGCCGCCGCCCGCCGCCATGGCGCGCAGCCCTGGCGCAAGCCGTGCGATCAGCGCCTCGCGATCGGGCGCTTCCCACAGCTTGTGCAGGGTGAACGCGCGCCCGATGCCCTGCTCGATCAGCGGCATCACCGGCCCAACCATCAAGACATCGAGCTTCTCGGCAGCCATCCCGTTCTCCGCGTCCCGCAGCCGTATCGGCAAAGGACCCGCGACTCTCGGCATGATGACGGGGGAGTCAATGGGATGCGCTCTTCTACCTCCCCGGAGGGGCGGTCGATCGCGCGTAAGCGCGATCGGGTGGGGCAAGCCGAACCCCACCCCGGTGTCTCGCTGCGCTCGGGTGGGGCAAGCCGAACCCCACCCCGGTGTCTCGCTGCGCTCGACACCGACCCTCCCCTTCGGGGAGGGAAAAGTCTACCAGCTCACGGAGATGTACTGCGTCTCCATGAACTCCATCAGGCCCTCGTGCGCGCCTTCGCGCCCGATGCCGCTCTGCTTCATGCCGCCGAACGGCGCCGCCGGGTCCGACACGAGGCCGCGGTTGAGCCCGACCATGCCGTATTCGAGCCGCTCGGACACGCGCAGGCCGCGGCCGATGTCGCGTGTGTAGAGATAGGCGACGAGGCCGTATTCGGTGTCGTTCGCGCGCGCGACCACGTCGTCCTCGGACTTGAAGGTCTGGATCGCCGCCACCGGGCCGAAGATCTCCTCGCGCAGCAGCTGGGCATTGTCCGGCACCTTGGTGATGACCGTCGCCGGATAGAAGAAGCCCTTGCCGTTCGTCGGCTTGCCGCCGATCAGCACTTGCGCGCCCTTGCCGACCGCATCCTCGACGAGGCTCACGACCTTGTTGCGGGTATCGGCGTTGACCAGCGGGCCCACGGCGACGCCGTCCTCGAGCCCGTTGCCCATCTTGAGCGCGCTCATGCGCGCGGAGAGCTTTTTCGCGAACTCGTCGTGAACCTTCTCCTGCACGTAGAACCGGTTCGCGGCCGTGCAGGCCTCGCCGATGTTGCGCATCTTGGCGATCATCGCGCCCTCGATTGCCGCATCGATATCGGCGTCCTCGAATACGATGAACGGTGCATTGCCGCCGAGCTCCATCGCCGGCTTGACCACGTGGTCGGCCGCGCCGTGCAGCAGCTTGCGCCCGGTCTCGGTCGAGCCGGTGAACGAGATCACCCGCACGCGCGGATCGGCCAGCATGGCGCCGACCACGGGCCCAGAGCTGCGCGAGGGAATGACGTTGACCGCGCCGCCGGGGACGCCGGCCTCTTCCAGCAGGGGCATCAGCGCCAGCATGGTGAGCGGCGTCTCGGAAGCGGGTTTCAGCACGACGGTGCAGCCCGCCGCGAGCGCCGGGCCGATTTTTCGCGTCGCCATCGCGGCCGGGAAATTCCACGGCGTGACCAGCACGGCAACGCCCGCCGGCTTGTGCTGCACCAGGATGCGGGCGCCCGAGGTCGGCGCGCGCGAAACCTCGCCGATGTTGCGCACCGCTTCCTCGGCGTACCAGCGGAAGAACTCGGCCGAATACGCGACCTCGGCGCGCGAATCCGAAAGCGCCTTGCCGTTCTCGAGCGTGATCAGGCGGGCGAAGCGCTCGCTGTGCTGCAGGATCAGCTCGAACGCCTTGCGCAGAATCTCGCCGCGCTCGCGCGGCTTGCGCGCGGCCCAGCCCGGGAACGCATCGCTCGCCGCATCGACCGCGGCCTTGGCGTCCGCGACGCCGGCGCTCGCGACCGAGGCGATCGTCGCCTCCGTGGCCGGATCGATGACGTCGAATCGCCCCTTGTCGGCCGCCGGCCGCCATTTGCCGCCGATGTAAAGCTCGGTCGGCACGTTCGCGAGAAGATTGTCGTACATGGGGTTGGTCCTGGATTTGGTGCTTCCCCGTCATTGCGGTCGCGCGAGCGAAGCGAGCGTGTACCGGGACCATGAACACCGATCGGGATATGGAAACGGTGATGATCATGGATACCGGCTCTCGCTTGCGCTCGGCCGGAATGACGGCTCGTTCAGCCCCTTAGCTTGTGCTCGCGGTATAGAATGTAAAGCCCCGATGCGATCACGATTGCCGCGCCCGCGAGCGTCCATTCGCTCGGCAATTGCCCGAACACCAGATAGCCCGCCGCGATCGCCCAAATCAGCTGGCTGTAGATGAAGGGCGCCAGCACCGAAGCCGAGGCGAGCCGGTGCGCGGCGATCAACAGGTAATGGCCGAAGCTGCCCAGTGCGCCGATCAGGACCATGAGCACGATCACGACCGGGTCATGCGGCGTCGTCCATACGAACGGCAACGCCGGCAGCGCCGCCACGCTCCCGACGAAATTCGAATAGAACAGCGTCGTCTCGTTGGAATCGGTGCGGGCGAGCACCCGGGTCGAGATGTTGTAGACGGCATAGCAGATCGCGCCGGCGACGCAGAGCAGCGCGGCCGGATGCATGCCGCCCATGCCGGGGCGGGCGATGAGCAGCACGCCCGAAAACCCGATCGCGATCGCGGTCCAGCGCCGCCAGCCGGCCCATTCGCCGAGCACGAAGCCGGACAGCAGCGCGACGAAAAACGGCGTCGAGAACAGGATCGATACCGTCTGGTCGAGCTGCAGATAGCGCAGCGCCAGAACGTTGAGCAGGGTCGAGAACAGCAGCAGCAGCGAACGGCCGATCTGCAGCACCGGCCGCGTGGTCACCACGAGGCCCGGGCGGGTGAGCGGGTTCGAGACCAGGAACGTGAGCGCGAACGCGCTGGCGTAGCGCGCCCACACCACCTGCAGCGTGTCGAGATGGCCGTTGAGGAATTTCGCCGACGCGTCGAGGCAGGCGAAGCACGCGCAAGCGCCGCACATCAGCGCAATCGCCCGCAATCGCCGCCGCCGTTCGTTGAGCGCGTCGGCGCCTGGCTCGCGCGACCGTTCCATCAATAGGTCGCCCGGCCCCCGGAAATGTCGAACACGGCCCCGGTGGTGAAGGAGCATTCCGCCGAGGCACAGAATGCCGCGAGCGCCGCGACCTCCTCGACCTCGACGAAGCGGGCGCGCGGAATCTTGGCCAGCATGTAGGCGATGTGCTCCTCGCTCATTTGCGAAAAGATCGCCGTCCGGGCGGCGGCGGGCGTGATGCAATTCACCGCGATATCGTATTCGGCAAGCTCTTTTCCCAAGGATTTGGTCAAGGCGATGAGCGCGGCCTTCGAAGCCGAATAGGCGGAGGCGTTCGGATTGCCTTCCTTGCCGGCGATCGACGCGATGTTGACGATGCGCCCGTAGTTCTGCGCGATCATGTGCGGCACGAGCGTGCGGCAGCAATGAAAGGGGCCGTCGAGGTTGACCGCCATCACCGCGTCCCAGGCCTCGGGCGGATAGTCCCAGGTCTTCTGGTTCGGGCCGGCGATCCCGGCATTGTTGACGAGAATGTCGATGCGCTCGAAGCCGGTGAGCGTGCGTTCGCAGGCGCGCTCGACCTCTTCGAGCCGGGTCACGTCGACCGCGCAGGTTTCGACGCGACCGGAATTGGCGAGCTCGCTCGCGGTCTGCGCGGCGAGCGCATGGTCGCGGTCCCAGATCGACACCGTGGCGCCGGAGCGAAGAAATCGCTCGACGATCGCCCGGCCGATGCCCTGGGCGCCGCCGGTGACCACCGCGACGCGGCCGTCGAGATCGATGCGATTGCTCATGGGATCCCCATCCACTCCATGCACCTCCCCGGCGGACCAAGCCAGCCCTTGCAGGCGAGGTCAACATCGCGGTCCGCAAGCGAGACATGCAGGCCGCGCGGTTGCCGGCAGAGCACTGGGGAGACTCACGGCTCCCGGGCGATCGCGCTTTCGTGCCAGCGCCGCAGCACGAGATGCGAGACGAGCGACGTGGCGAAATAGATGACGATCCCGGTCACCGCCAGCAGCACGAGTGCCGCGAACATGCGGGGAATGTCGAGCCGGTACCCGGATTCGGCGATCCGGTAGGCGAGGCCCGAGCCGGCGCCGGCGGAGCCGGCGGCGATCTCGGCGACGACCGCGCCGATCAGCGAAAGCCCGCCCGCGATGCGCAGGCCGCCGAGCATATAGGGTAGCGCCGCCGGCAGCTTGAGGTGCCGCAGCGTCTGCCAGCGCGAGGCGCGGTAGAGCCGGAACAGGTCCGCCAGATTGTGATCGACCGAATTGAGCCCGAGCGTGGTGTTGGCGAGCACGGGAAAGAACGCGACGATCCACGCGCAGGCGAGCACGGCCGCCGGCTGCGGCAGATAGATCAGCAGCAGCGGGGCGATCGCCACGATCGGCGTCACCTGCAGGATCACCGCATAGGGATAAAGCGAATATTCGACGAGCCGCGACTGGTTGAACAGGATGGCCAGCGCGATGCCGCCGCCGGCGGCGAGCGCCAGGCCCTGCAAGGTCGTCAGCAATGTGACGGCGAGCGAGGCGGACAGCACCGGCCAATCGGCCACCAGCGTGTGCGCCACCAGCGCCGGCCCCGGCAGGACATAGGGCGGAATGCCGTTGATCTCGACGACGAGGTGCCAGGCGAGGATCCCGAGCGCGAGCATGACGAGCGGCAGGGCAATGCGCAGCACCGCCTCCGGCCGAGCCATCCAGGCGGCGGAGCCGTTCATGCGCGCACTCCCTCACCCATCGCGGCGGCGAGCGCCTGCGAGGTCTTGCGGCAGTAGCCGGCGTATTCGGCCGAGGTGCGGAAGGATTCGTCGCGCGGATAGGGGGCGTCGATCGCAATCTCGGCGAACACCCGCCCGGGTCGCGGCGTCATCACCACGATGCGGTTCGACAAATACACCGATTCGAACACCGAATGCGTGACGAACACCACGGTCTTGCCGAGCGCCCGCCACAGCGAGAGCAGATCGTTGTTGAGGCGGAACCGGGTGATCTCGTCGAGCGCCGCGAACGGCTCGTCCATCAGCAGAAGCTCGGGATCGGTCACGAGCGCGCGCGCCAACGAGACGCGCATGCGCATGCCGCCGGAGAGCTCGCGCGGATAGGTTCCGGCAAAATCGGCAAGGCCGACGCGGTCGAGCACGCGGGCAATGCGCAGCGTCGCGGTGCGTTCGTCGATGCCCTCGAGCCGCAGCGGCAGAAAAACGTTGGCGAACACCGTCGCCCACGGCATCAGGGTCGGCTCCTGGAACACGAAGCCGATCGCATGGGAATTGCCGCTCGGCTCGCGCGCGTCGCTGCTCCAGACGACCTCGCCCCGGCTCGGCTCGGACAACGAGGCGATCAGGCGCAGCGCGGTCGACTTGCCGCAACCGGAGGGGCCGAGCAGCGACAAAAACTCGCCCTCGCGCACTTCGAGGTCGAGCTCGTCGAGCGCGACGACCGAATTCGGGAATGTCTTCCCGACGCGGCGAAGCGCGAGGATGGGCGCCGCAAAAGCTTCACGCATGGGAAGCACGTGGCAATGTTATTGCTTCGGCCGCTGATCGACGCCGACGCCCTTGCCGACGAACTGCAGCGTATAGGATTTGTGGAAATCGATCGCCCGATCGACCACGCCCGCCCGCGCCATCTTGACGAAAAAGCTCTTGACCCGCGCGTCGGTCATGGCGCCGATGCCGAGCTCGAGCGTGTCGCCGGAATCGACGATGCCGTAGCGCTTGAGCTTGTCGACCGAATAGGCGATCAGCTCGTCGGTCATCTCCGGATTGTCCTTGTGGATGAGCGCGCGCGCCGGTGCATTGTCGGCGTAGAGAAAATGGTACCATCCGATGGTCGAGGCCTCGACGAAGCGCCGCACCAGGTCCGGCTTGGTCTCGACCAGGTCGCGGCGCGTCTCGATCAGCGTCGAGTAGGTGTCGAAGCCGTAATCCGCCAAGAGGAAGATCTTCGGCTTGAAGCCGCCCTGCTTCTCGATCGCGTAGGGCTCCGACGTGACATAGCCCTGCATCGCCGAATTCTTGTCGGCCAGGAACGGCTGCGGGTTGAAGGTATAGGGCTTGACCTTGGCCTCGCTGAAGCCGAACTCGGATTTCATCCATTGCAAATAGGTGGCGACGCCCTCCTTGGAGACGAACAGGGTGAGCTTCTTGAGATCCTCGAATTTCTCGACGCCCGCGTCCGGATGCGCGATCAGGACCTGCGGGTCTTTTTGGAACATCGCCGCCACCAAAATCGTGGGGATCTTCTGGGCGACCGCGTCGAACGCCTGCAGCAGATTGGCGCTCATGAAGAAATCGAGCTTGCCGACCGGCAGCAGGATGCGGTTGTTGACCTGCGGGCCGCCCGGCACGATCGTCACGTCGAGCCCGTATTGCCGGTAGGTGCCGTCGGCGAGCGCCTGATAGAAGCCGCCGTGCTCGGGCTCGGCCACCCAATTGGTGCCGAACCGGACCTTGTCGAGCTGCTGGGCGGACGCGCTGACGGTACCCAATGCTATCAGTACGCCGGCCAAGAGATTCTGCGCGAGCTTTCGATTGATCATGGTGGCTGCGTTCCGCATCCCTTGCCGCGATCGAGGCGCGACTCTAGGGTGCCGTTCTTATCGGATTTTGCATCAGATGTGCAGAGCATAAGGAGAATTCGGTGCTGCCCAAACGCGACTGGGTCGAGATGACCTGGGAGGATTTCGCCGGCGCCGATCAGGCGCGCTGGATCGCGGTGCTGCCGGTCGCGGCCGTCGAGCAGCATGGGCCGCACCTCCCGCTCGGGGCCGATGCCTATATCGCCGCCGCGTATCTGTCGCGGGCCCGCGAATTGCTGCCGGCCCGGCTTCCGGTCAGCTTCCTGCCGATGCTCGCGATCGGCACCTCGGACGAGCACCGCGCGTTCCCGGGCACGCTGACGGTTTCGGCCGAGACCTTGATCCGCATGCTGGTCGAGATCGGCGAGAGCGTGCATCGCGCGGGCGTGCGCAAGCTCGTCATCGCCAACAGCCACGGCGGCAATGCTTCGGCCGTCGACCTCGTCGCCCGGGATCTGCGGGTGCGGCTCGCCATGGTTGCCGTTACCTGCTCCTGGTCCGGCTTCGGCTATCCGGACGGGCTGTTC
>WNGQ01009138.1_pt1 | contig 12320 bp, 12 predicted proteins | sample 5407661 | NCBI WGS metagenome assembly WNGQ01 (sample SAMN13153382, study PRJNA577476) | soil metagenome | isolation source: 60 cm soil or saprolite under Garry oak tree replicate 2 | place: USA:California | collected 2016-06-15
AGCCTAAGCAAACCAAGTCCCAACTGACTGCATCCGATGTCCAGCCAGGGCTAGTGAACGACAGGCTTCGAAGCCAATCCAGTTCGTTCTCCGCCTGGGACTTAGGCGGACAATTCCGAGCACGCTACGAGCACGCCGAATACCTGGGGCCGGTGGACTTCAGCGCGACCGGCGGCCACTCCTCCGATAATCGGATGCTGCTGCGCGCATTCGTCCACGTGGGTTATGATCCGACGCCTTGGTTGAATTTCTATGCAGAAGGCCGGGACAGTCGTGGTTTTTGGGATGAGCCAAATCCGAACCTCGATCTGGATACGATGGATCTACACCAGGCCTTTGTTCAGATCGGAAATCCACAACTATTTCCCATTATCGCCAAGATCGGACGGCAGGAGTTGACTTATGGTGACGAACGGCTGATCGGCATATCGGACTGGACGAATGTCAGAAGAACCTTTGATGCGGCCAAACTGCGTTACGAGGTCGAAGGCTTGTGGGTTGACGCATTTGTTTCACATCCCGTGGTTGTCTGGAACGAGCATTTCAATGAGTCCGATGGTCAAGATTGGTTCTCCGGTGTTTATGCCTCGACAACGAAATTGATTCCCTGGCAGGAGTCTGAAGTCTATTTCCTGGCCCGGAACACGGGCACAGGCTCGCCGCAATTTTATGGGCCGCCCCCGGACCCGCAGGGCGCGACGCCGCGTGATATTTACACGATCGGAGTGCACCTCAAGTCCTTGCCAGGCAAGCTGGGAGGTTGGGATTACAACCTTGAGGCTGCCGGACAATTCGGCCGGTACAAGGAAACCACCGCTGGCGCGCCCGCGTCAGTTGCGGGCAAGAATCTTGTACAGCAGGCTTACGCCGCAGTCGCCGGCGGCGGCTACACCTGGACCAATGCGCCGGGCAAGCCGCGTGCAGGCTTGGAGTATCTCTACTCCAGCGGTGACAGCAACCCCACCGACGGCAAACACGAGACCTTCGACAACCTCTTCCCGACCAACCACAGACAATTTGGGATGATGGACATCTTCTCCTGGCAGAACGTCCAGATCCTGCGTTTCATGGGTTCGATCCAACCGCTCGAATTGCTCACTGTTGCTGCGGATTATCGCCTGATCTGGCTCGCTGACACGCACGATTCGTTCTACACCAACAAAGGTGCGCGGCGCGGCGGCCTGACGCCGACCGATGGCACGGGCTACGGAATAAATCCGAATGCCGGCAGCTATGTTGGCTCGGAAATTGATTTGGTCGCAACCTACGCCATCAGGCACTACACGTCGCTCCAGGCCGGGATTGCACGCTTCTTCGTGGGCGACTACGTAAAAAGTTCCCTGGCCGAAATCGGTGGCGCGCGGGATGCCACGTTTGTTTACGCCCAGTTCACCCTTAACTTTTAATCTTATGCATGACTACAAAATTTCCCACCAGGAAGCAGGAGCGAGACGTAGTACCTCGGTCGTACCGGGTAGGGCGCGCCAGTCCTCTGCGCGCCGGGGTGAAATATGCGACGGCGCGCAGAGGACTGACGCGCCCTACTCGCTATTCACGGACCGATCACGAGGGCGACCTACGAACCGTTGGGTCGTTGCGGTAGCAGGCATTGTGATGCAGATCGCGCTCGGCGCGGTTTACGCCTGGAGCGTCTTCCGAATTCCGCTCACGCGGGCTTATGGGTGGAGCATCCCCCAGGTCACACTGACTTTCGAAGTGGCGATACTCATGCTCGGTTTTGCCGCTTTCGCGGGCGGTCTGTGGATGAAGCGAGCAGGTCCGCGCCGAATCGCGGTGATCGGCGGACTTGGTTACGGGCTGGGTGTGATGTTGGCCGGGCAAGCGCACGGACACCTCGGATTGCTCTATCTTAGTTTTGGAGTCTTGGGCGGCTTTGGTTTGGGGCTCTGTTACATCGTTCCGGTGGCGACGCTTATCAAATGGTTTCCGGACAAACGCGGCATGATTACCGGCATGGCGGTGGCTGGGTTCGGCGCCGGCGCTCTCGTCACTGCGCCGATCGCACAGCGGCTGATCCCGTCAGTGGGACTTCCCGCCACATTCGGCATCCTTGGCAGCGCTTATCTTATCGCGATCCTGGGTTCTGCTTTCTTCATGAAAAATCCACCGGAAGGTTACCGGCCAGCGGGATGGCAGCCTGCACCAACTCAACGGGCGCAGGGTGCTGCTCGTGATATGGCGTTAGGAGAGGCGCTACGCACATGGCAATGGTATGCGCTTTGGGCCATGCTGTTCCTTAACACGACGGCCGGGATATCGATCATCTCTCAAGCGGCGCCAATGGCGCAGGAGATTGCCAAAACCAGCGCCGCGACGGCGGCCGGTTTGGTGGGGATCATCTCGATCGCCAACGGAGCGGGCCGATTCCTGTGGGCATGGGTCTCCGACTTCCTTGGCCGAGCGCGGGTATTTCAATTCATGTTCGCGGCGCAGGCAATCGTATTTGTGCTGCTTTCCCTGGTCCATAGTTTTGGAGCTTTGGCCATTCTCTTATTTATCGTTTTGTTGTGCTACGGCGGGGGCTTCGGAACGATGCCGGCGTTTGCCGCCGATTTCTTTGGGCCGCGAAATGTCGGTTCCATTTATGGGCTGATGCTGACGGCTTGGGGATTTGCCGGGGTATGTGGGCCGACTCTGATTGCGCACGTGCGCCAGAGCACAGGCCACTATACCCAGGCCCTCGAAATCATTGCTGGAATCATGCTGATAAGCGCCGTTCTCCCGTTTGTAATCCGTCCGCCCAGGGGTCGAAATGCAGAATCTACTAATTCTACTAATGCTGCCATTACGCAACCGAACCCGGCGCTGAATCCAATGCGATGAAGAGTGCGGAAGCCCTTTGTAGAAACAATTTTGGCCCCATGGCATGCAAGTGTCGCCCAGGAATTGAGCCAGACTGACCGCACACGGGGCAAGATCGTCCCTTGGGTTCCCTTGGGTTGATTAGAGCCCTGGAACCTGCGACGCTGCAAGGGAATGAGTGATTTCCTCTTCGCTCGCTCACAGATGGCCATGTCGCTGGCCTTCCACATTGTCTTTGCTGCGTTGGGGATTGGGATGCCGCTGCTCTATCTGCGGACGAAGCAACCGGTGTATCTTGATCTCTGCAAGCGGTGGGCGAAGGGCACCGCCATTTTGTTTGCGGTGGGGGCGGTTTCGGGCACGGTACTCTCGTTCGAGTTGGGTTTGCTTTGGCCCGGGTTCATGGAGCATGCAGGGGCAATCATCGGAATGCCTTTTTCGCTGGAAGGTTTCGCGTTTTTCACAGAAGCCATTTTTCTAGGTGTTTATCTGTACGGTTGGAAGCGTGTTTCACCGCTCATTCACTGGCTGTCCGGCGTGGTGGTGGCCCTGAGCGGCATTTTCTCGGGTATCTTCGTCGTTACGGCGAATGCGTGGATGAACTCGCCGGCTGGCTTTAAGTTGGTCGATGGAAAGATTACGGACATCGACCCTATCGCAGCGATGTTGAACCCCGCCTCATTTCACGAAGTCTTGCATATGACTTTGGCGGCATTTGTGGCCACGGGATTTATGGCGGCGGCGGTTCATGCTTTTTTTCTGCTGCGCGACCCGAATAACTCTTTTCATAGAACCGCGCTGGGCCTCGCCCTTGCCGTTGCGTGCATCGCCATGCCTTTGCAAATCCTCAGCGGCGACGTGAGCGCGCGCGCGGTCGCCCGGCTACAACCGGCGAAGCTCGCGGCAATGGAAGCGCACTACCGGACGGAGGCCGGAGCGCCGCTGGTTATCGGCGGGATTCCGCAGGACCAAACGATGACGACCGATTACGCCCTGGAGATTCCTCGCGGCCTGAGTCTCCTCACCGCGCACGACCCGAACGCCACAGTGACCGGCCTGGAGGAGTTCCCCCGCGACCAGTGGCCGAATATCCGGGTCGTGCACTGGGCGTTCGACATCATGGTCGGTTCGGGCATGCTGATGCTCGCGCTGACGCTCTGTGCGGATGGGTTATGGCTGAAATACCGACGTCTGCCTGATAACAGATGGCTTTTGCGCGGCCTGGTTGCCGCCGGTCCGTTAGGATTTCTGGCGATTGAAACCGGATGGGTCGTAACGGAATCGGGACGCCAACCATGGATCATTTATGGCGTGATGCGGACCCGTGAAGCGGTAACACCCATGCCGGGACTGGTCGTGCCGTTCGTTATCTTCACGGCAGTTTACATCTTGCTGGCCATGGTCGTTGTGCTGCTCCTGCGCCGCCAGTTTTTGGAGAGCGGCTATCCTGTGCCAGCCCAATCAAGCGGGGTAACTCATGCTTGAGGTCATCGTCGCCATTTTCATTTTATCGTCGCTCATCGTGTATGCGCTCATGGGCGGCGCGGATTTTGGCGGTGGGATATGGAACTTACTGGCGTTCGGGCCCCGCGCCAAACGGCAGCGTGAGGCGATCGCCGACGCCATCGCGCCCATTTGGGAAGCCAACCATGTATGGCTCATTCTCGTTATTGTTTTGTTGTTCACCGGATTCCCGAGAGGTTTCGCAACCATGATGACGGCGCTCAACATTCCGATAACAGTGATGCTGCTGGGCATCGTGCTGCGCGGCTCCGCGTTCGTGTTCCGCAAATACGACGTGAAGGATGAGCGACGGTGGAACACCGTCTTCGCGATGGCCAGCTTTTTAACACCCTTTTTTCAGGGGGTCATACTTGGCGCTTTGACTACGGGCCAAATCCGCGTGGAGCAAGGGCGTGTCCTCACGGGCTTCATGGTAGGCTGGCTGACGCCATTTGCGCTGTCCTGCGGCGTGTTTGCGCTCGGACTCTTCGCGTTTCTGGCAGCCACTTACCTCACGCTCGACACCCGGGATGAACCTGAGCTGCAAGACGATTTTCGCCGGCGCTCGTTGTGGTCCGGGCTGGCGCTGGCGCCGATTGCCCTGGTGGTATTCCTCTCTTCCCGGCGAGGGGCGCCGGCGATGTATCACGAACTGACGCGCTGGTGGGCGCCGGTGCTGCTGGTGTGGACAAGTCTTTTTGCGGGTGCCGCATTGATTGCTCTTTGGCTGCGACGCTTCGTCGCGGCACGGATTGCTGCGATCGGACAAGTCACGCTCATTCTTGTGGGCTGGGGTATGGCGCAATACCCCAATCTGGTTACGCCGGATGTCACAGTCAAAAACGCCGCTGCTCCTGAATTCACGCTGCGCTTATTGGTGATTGCCTTGGGTTTCGGTGCGATCCTTTTGCTTCCGTCGCTGGCTTATTTATTTCATGTCTTCAAAGGCCGGGAGCGTGCGTAAGTTCTGCGATAGACAATCTTATCACGGGGCTTTGTTGGGCACGACGACGCTCGGCTTTCCCACCATGATGAAAACTTTCTAGCCCAGCCAATGACCCATCGCCCGTTCATTACCGCCGTCAAAGTGCACTTCCAAGTCGGCGGGTACGGTCCGGCAAGCTTCGTGCGCAGTGCGCAAGGCCCTCAAGACGAGTCGGCGGTGCAACGCCGCCGCACCTTCGGCGCCGAGGGCTGGAATCAGGCGGGTACAACCCTGCCAGGAATTGGGTACCGCGCGAAGAGGATCAGCCTTCTGCGGACTTCGCTCATGCAATAGCGCCTCAGCTTCTCTGCCACGCCAGCCAGCGGCCCATCCACTTCTTCACACCAGGAGTGAGCCGGGTCCGATTGTAGGCATCGCCGCACTGACGCAGCGCTTCCGCCTGCGTCGGATATGGATGAATAACCGCGGCCAATTTGCCCAGACCCATCCGAGCCGCCATCGCCACGCTGACTTCACTAATCATCTCTCCGGCGTGGCGCGCCACGATGGTTGCTCCGAGGATTTCATCGCGCCCCCTCCTGACGTGGAATTTCACGAAACCCTCTTCCTCATCGTCCAGAACAGCGCGGTCCACTTCTTTGAACTCGCGCACGTAGGTGTCCACTTCAATGCCACGCTCCCGGGCGTCACGCTCGTAGAGGCCGACGTGGGCGATTTCCGGGTCGGTGTAAGTGCACCAGGGCATCGTGAGGGCACTGGCTTTTTTGCGGCCAAGGAACAGGGCATTCTGAATCACGATGCGGGCGGCGAAATCAGCAGCATGGGTAAACTTCCAGGCCAGGCAAATATCACCGGCCGCATAGATGCGAGGGTTGGTGGTTTGGAGGAAATCGTTCACCAGGACCCCTTTACGCGGGTCATACTGGACGCCCACAGTTTCAAGGTTGAGCCCTTCGACGTTCGGCGCACGGCCGGCCCCGGCCAGAATCTCATCCGCAGCGAGTGTCTCCTCTGTTCCCTGCGCTTCGTAGCAAACAAGTTTCCCGCCGCCATTTCGTTCGACACGAGTGATCTTCGCGTTGAGCCGCATGGCTATCCCCTCATGAACGAAGGCCTTCTGCACGAGCGCGGCTGCGTCCATGTCCTCACGATCGAGCAGGTGCGCATTCTTGTGGAGCAGGCTGACCTGGGAACCCAGCCGCTGGAAGGCCTGCGCCAATTCGCAACCAATGGGTCCACCGCCGATAACCGCCAGCCTGGCCGGGCACTGGGTAAGACTGAATACCGTCTCGTTGGTCAGGTAGCCGGCCTCAGCCAATCCAGGGATAGGCGGCTGAAGGGCACGCGCGCCGGTGGCGATGACGGCCCGTTTGAACCGTAGCGTCTTTCCCGCTACTTGAATGGTATCGGGGCCAGTGAATTGGGCCTCGCCCAGGAACACATCCACGCCAAGCTTGGCAAAGCGTTGCGCCGAGTCATGAGGGCTGAGGTCGGCGCGCAACTTGCGCATACGTTCCATCACGGCCGGGAAATCTGCCTGGGCCGGCGCACCCACCCGCACCCCGAAGCGGCCTGCCTCATTCGCATCAAAAGTGGCGCGCGAACAACGGATGACGGCTTTGGAGGGAACGCAGCCCACATTGAGACAGTCCCCGCCCAGGAGATGCTTCTCGATTAGCGCAACCTTCGCCCCAAGTCCCGCCGCCCCGGCCGCGGTCACCAACCCAGCCGTCCCTCCGCCGATCACGACGAGATTGTAGCTGGGCGCAGGGGTAGGATTCTGCCAATCGGGCGGGTGGACATTGGCAACGAGGCGCGCGTTGTGCGCGTCCGCCGGCCTGACCAGAACGGCCTCCGTGTCGGCGCTCATAACCCCTGCGGGTTGTGGCCGGTCTCGCTGCTGCTGATCTTCCTAGCCAGCGCTTTCTTCGCGAGCCGCGTCACAAACACCGTCACCGCGATGGCGGCCAGCAGGCCAACGCCGTATAACACCCATTCACCGACCGTGAGCTGGCGATGTCCGGCGCCGACATTGACAAGCGAACCGAGATAGACATACATCACCGTGGCCGGCATCATGCCAATCCAGGAAGCCAGCACATAATGGCTCAACTTCACCCGCGTCAGACCAAACGCATAGTTCAGCAGAGTGAACGGAAAGACCGGCGAGAGGCGTGTCAAGAGCACTATCTTCCAGCCTTCATCGGCCACGGCTCGGTCAATGGTGGCGAACTTCTCGTTCTTCTCGATCTTCCGCGCGATGGTATCGCGCGCCAGATAGCGGCCCACCAGAAATGCTGCCGTGGCACCCAGTGTTGCGCTGATGGATACACACACGGAGCCAAGCGCCACGCCGAACACAGCGCCAGCCCCAAGCGTGAGCACCGAGCCTGGAACGAACAATACCGTCGCCACAACGTAGAGGCCGACGAAAATCACCGGCCCCCACGGCCCAAGCTTGCCAATCCAGTCCAGCGCTGCCTTCAACAAGTCCTGGACATGGAAGTACTTCACCGCCAGCACAAGGGCGACGCCGGCTGTTGCGTAAAGCACCCACCTCCAGCGGGAGTTGATGTTGGAAGAGGTGGCCTGTGACCGCGCAACGGCGCCGGTTTCAGCCTGGGTCTCCGCGGAATGGGAACTTTTAGAAAACATGCTTCCGTGATTGGATTCGAATCTCTGAGGCGTTTCACTCTTGTCCCGGACGCTCACAGATGCGTCCCTATGATCGCCCTGGCAACCAAAGCGGTGATTATCCCGAAGGGCAGATTCACCAGCAGCAGGTAGAGCGTGAACATCGGCCCCTGCCGAAGCCCGAAGAACCCCGCGCCGCCTATGGGCAGGAAGATCAGAAACAGAGCCAATAATGGCGCGAGGACATATAGAAAGCCGAACAGGTATAGCGACTTCCAGACGGCCCCTATGAGGAGCCCGAACGGGATGCCCCACAGCCCGCCCCAGAAAAGCGGCCGGTATATATCCGGCGACTTCAAAGGAATCGGGGCCTTTACCCCGAGTGCCGAGCTGATCCCCAACCCAAACAGAACGTAGCTGAAAAGGACCACCGCCCCTGCGCCTACGACCCCTGACGCAAAGCAGATTGCCACCCGCTGGCACAGGGTCAACCCATGTAACACGTTCATATCTTGTTCCATCATATTCACCCTCGTGCGTTTCTTTGTCTCTGTCTCGTCCTGGACGCTTACGGATGCTTGCCTATTATCGCTCTTGCGGTCAAGGCGGTAACTAACCCGAAGGGCAGATTTACCAGCACAAGATAAAGTGTAAATGACGGCCCCCGATTCAACCCGAAATACCCCGCGCCGCTCATCGGCAAAAAGAACAAGAACAGTGCGAGTAGCGGAGCCAGGACATATAGAAAGCCGAGGAGGTACAGCCGATTCCAAGCGGCCTTTATGAACAGCCCGAACAGGCTGCCCCATAGTCCTCCCCAGAAAAGCGGTTTGTATATATCCGGCGACTTCAAGGAAACCGGGGCCTTTACCCCGAGGGTTGCGCTAAGCCCCAACCAAAACAGCGCGTGGCTGAAAAGGACCACCGCTCCTGCGCCTATCACCCCCGCGGCGAAGCAGATCGCTACCCGCTGTGGGGTGGTCAAACCACCTTGCATCACGTGCAAGTCTTTTTCCATTACGTTCAAATCTCGTTCGGTCATATTCAATTCTCCTTCATTTCTGTTTGCTGTATTCTAAAGTGAATTACGCTGCCCGGCCGAAAACTGAAAGTCCCGGCCATGCCAGACTTGCCTTTGTTTGCTTGAGGATTGGCCCTGGTTTCGGCTGCAGACAGCATGGCCACTCCGCACGAGGCCATGACCACCGCAAAAAGCGCCAGAATAGTGGATCTCATCCGCAGGTCATGGGGACGTGACGCAGGATAAGCTTTGAATGCTTGCATAAAAAATAATCTTTTCTTTGGTTAACATTGTTGCTGTGTGGAGGGCCACTGCCCTCCAGCAATGCGATATAACGCTCCTGTTACTTATCTACGTTCCGATCATTTCCCGTTGCGCTTTTGCATAAAGGCCTCAGCCAAACGGATTACCTCGGCCCTTTGCTCGTCCAATGCGAAATGCCCTGCGTCGAGAATGTGCACCTCGGCAGCCGACACGTCCTTCCGATAAGCCTCGGCGCCGGCAACGGTAAATGAAGGATCGTATCGGCCCCAGAGGACGAGCATAGGAGGCTGATGGTCGCGGAGCCATTTTTGCCAGGTCGGATACGCCTTCACGTTGTTCCGATAATCAAAGAACAGATCCGTTTGAATGTCTGCCTGACCTGGCTGATTCAGGAAGTAGAACTCGTCCGTCCAGGTGTCGGGATCAATTCGTTCAGGATGTGGCGACGTGCCCAAGTGCCGGTTGCGGGTTGACTCCAACGAGAGAAAACTTTTCCGGAACGCAGCCTCATGCGACGCCCGATCTTGCCAGAACGCCCGTCGGGCTGCCCACAGCGGAGACAATCCTTCTTCGTGGGAAACGGCATTTTGGATGATGATGGCTTCGACTTTCTCGGGCTGGGCAACTGCCATGCGCATTCCGACCGGTCCGCCGTAGTCGTGCAAGTAAAGAGTGTAACGTTTTAGCTTTAGCGCATCAGCGAACTTCTCCGTGACCTGAGCAAGATGGTCGAAGGTGTAGCTGAATTCTTTTGGGTCTGGCCAGGAAGAATGCCCGAAGCCCGGAAAGTCCGGGGCGATGAGGCGATGCTCGGCGCTTAATGACGATTCCAACAACGGCTGATACATGCGGGAAGATGTTGGAACGCCGTGGAGCAGAAGAAGGACCGGGGCGTTCTTCGGCCCAGCTTCTCGATAGAAGACATCAAGGTTGTCAATTCGGACTGTGTGGTACGACACAGGTTCCTGAGCAAGCGCGTTCATAGTGTTGATAATCATTATCAGGTAAATCGAACGCGGAACGCCCAGGCGCCGCATAAACGAGGAATTGGTCCATTTGCTCATAGATGGACGTTATTTCGAGGTTGAGTCGCGCAAGGGCTCGATTTCGAATATGACGTCAACTATCACAGGCGCGCCAATGGGCAAACTTTGCACCCCATAAACCAACCGAACATGGCCGGCTTCCGGGCCAAAGATTTTAACAAATAGATCTGACGCGCCGTCTGCGACCGGCGCGTGGTCCGCAAACTGTTCGGTCGTCGCTATCAGCACGGTCAACTTAACCAGCTTTTTAAGCCGATCCAGATCGCCGAGATGTTGCTTCGCGGCTGCCAGCGCGTTGAGCGAAGCGATGCGCGCGGCTTCCTGACCATCCTTAACCGAAAGGTTTTCGCCCAGGCGGCCGGAAATGGCGAGCTTCCGATTCACCACCGGGAGCGTTCCACTCAGGAAGAGCAAATTCCCGGCATCCGAAGACTCGACGTAGGCCCCCAAAGGGGTTGGAGGCGCGGGCAACACGATTCCGAGGTCGCTAAGGCGCGAACCCAGACCATCTTTGGTTGTGATTCTATTCATATGTTGCTTTGCTTTCATTTGGTTTGGATTGGGGGACTCCTTTTCGCTTTCGGCGGAGACCGCCGCCATTGGCAGACTAACCGCAGTCGCCCCGACTGCCGTGGCGATAAGGAATTGGCGACGTGAGGCGACAGCGTCGAGCACGGTACGGTCAGACTGACAACGTCCCGACAATCTAGCCTTGCTTTCCATGTTTCCCTCCTAAGGTGGCGTTGTGCGAATTTGATTCGATCGAATGCGGGGGTCCGAGGTACGGGAACTCATCCAGCAGATCGCGGTGCGGCCCGACCTTATCTGTCACGTTTCGGTTCGCGTACATCGAAAAGAAAACGTCGGCAACGTCATCGGTCAGGGTCCGGCCATTTTGCGGAAAGGATACCTGGCGGCGAGGATCATAGGAGAGAATGTCTGGCAGCAACGTTCTCGCGACGCCTTTGGCGTCCTCCGGCGTGTAGCCGCCCGAGTGTTCCAATTCGTGTGCGAACACGCCGATGAAGCGACTATCATCTGCTGGGTCCCCGTTGAGGTATTCCGCTCTCTTCTCGCCGGGAAGGAAAACCGCTTGCAAGGGTCTTCCACCGCGGTCTGCCTGGATCCAGCCGTCTGCAGTCTTGTCCACTGTGCGAGCCCAAATTCCTACTGCATTGGTTCCCAAAGCCGAGTTGGGCAGTTCAAGCACGATGCTGCAAACATTTTTGTCTGCGAAGAAGTCATCCCCTGTGAACTGCATGTGATTGAAATTGCCGTTTACGTCGAAAAAGAAAGGGTCGCTGCGCCAACCAAAGAAAAAGCAGTAGCCCCCGGCCTTCGTTACCAGGGCTTCCCGAGCGACTGAGACCGGTGCTCGTTCAACAATAATTTCGCCAGCCTCGCCGACGCCAGAGGCGCGCGCGCCCTGAATACGGCGCACTGTCGCAGCCTGCTTCCCATCTTCGGAAGATGCGAACTGAACGCTGTAACAAATATCGGCAATGGCATCACCATTTGTGTCGATCTTGATTTCGTACAGCGCTCCTGGCGCAAAGGGCTCTGAAGTCGTCGACTCCGGCGAGTCCAACCTGAAAGACGGATGTACATTGAAGACAATTATTGACTTAGAAGGATCTCCCGGCCTGGTGAAGACGAAGAGATCGGTCATGTCCAATCGGGCGTCTCCGCGCGGAAATTCAAAGTTGGGACCGGAAGCATGATGTGACATAGGTATTCTCCTTTCTTGAGACGCTTAGCGCTCGAGTTGGCCGACGTGATAGCCCAAGCGGTTTTCCACATCACCTGGCTTGTGAAATCCCTGCTCCATCAACTTCTTGATCCTCTTTTGCGCGGCCGGCCGCATGATCGAGGCAAGGCACACATCCCACTCCGGTGCGATTTCGAAGTCAGGCGGCAAACTGGCCACGTTGACGAAGCCCTTCGTCTCGCTGATCACCCGCTTGTCGAACGATGCGATGCGGGCTGCGAGGGATTCGACAAACCCGTCGAGGTCTGAATCCTGCAATGAACGGTTGACGTATCCGTATAGTTCGGCCAGATCGCCCGGGATGTCGTCGGCCCC
>WNGQ01014707.1_pt1 | contig 12310 bp, 9 predicted proteins | sample 5407661 | NCBI WGS metagenome assembly WNGQ01 (sample SAMN13153382, study PRJNA577476) | soil metagenome | isolation source: 60 cm soil or saprolite under Garry oak tree replicate 2 | place: USA:California | collected 2016-06-15
ACCGCACGGGACGAGCGCGAGCAGCTGGCCGAGCTCAACCTGATTGCGGGCAAGCGCGCGAAGGCGTCCACCGCTTATGCTTCGGCGCTCACCTATCTCGTGGCCGGCGGGGCGCTGGTGGCGGAAGACGCGTGGGAGCGCCGACACGACCTGATCTTCGCGTTGGAGCTGAACCGGGCCGAATGCGAGTTCCTGACCGGTGCGCAGGCGGTAGCGGAGGAGCGCTTGGCCGCGCTGGCAACCCGTGCCGCCACGACGGTCGAGCACGCGACCGTCGCGTGCTTACGCATGGCTGTGCACACGACGCTTGGTCAGAGCGGCCGCGCGATTGCCGTCGGTCTCGCCTACCTCCGCCAGGTGGGCATCGACTGGTCGCCGCATCCGACCGACGAGGATGTGCGACGCGAATACGAGCGGATCTGGGCCCAGCTCGGAGACCGTAGCGTCGAGGAGCTCATCGAGCTACCGTTGATGAGCGATCCGGTCGCCCTCGCGACGCTCGATGTGCTGACCAGGGTCTCTCCTCCTGCAGGGCTTACGGAAGGAAACCTCTTGGCCCTGGTCAACTGCCGAGCAGTCAATCTCAGCCTCGAGCGTGGCAACAGCGACGGGTCGTGCTGCGCCTATGCCAGGCTTGGCAGGGTCGCTGGCCCGCATTTCGGCGACTACCAGGCCGGATTGCGCTTCGGCCAGCTCGCCTACGACCTGATCGAACACCGGGGATTGCGGCGCTTCCAGGCCCAGACCTATCTGAGCTTGGGAAATGCCCTCCTGCCACCGACGCGACATGTCCGGGCTGGCCGCGAGCTGTCGCGCCGCGCGTTCGAGGCCGCCAACAAGAGCGGCGATCTCACGTACGCGGCCTATTGCTGCTACCAACTGATCGGGCACCCGCTCGCGGACGGCGACCCGCTTGCCGAGACGCAACGCGAAGCCGAGAACGGTCTCGCGTTTGCGCAGCAGATGCGGTTCGGGTATATCGTTGACTGCATCTCCACCCAGCTCGGGCTGATCCGGACGCTCCGGGGACTGACACGGCAGTTCGGCTCCCTGGATGATGCGCAGTTTGACGAGCGGCGGATCGAGCGCCGTTTTGCCGACCATCCGGATTGGGCGCTGGGCGAGTGGTTTTATCGGATCCGCAAGCTGCAGGCGCGCTACATGGCCGGCGACTATGCCGCGGCTGTCGAGGCCGCATCGCAGGTGCAACGGCCGCAGCAGCCATTATTCCTGGAAACGGTGGAATTGCACTTCTACGGCGCGCTGGCCCACGCCGCATGGTGCGACGCCGCCGCAGCCGACCAGCGGCAGCAGCATGTCGAGGCGCTGGCCGCCCACCACCGACAGCTTGCGGTCTGGGCGGAGCACGGCCCCGAGCACTTTGAAAACCGCGCCGCGCTGGTGGGCGCGGAGATCGCCCGCCTCGACGGCCGCGAGCTCGAGGCCCTGCGCCTGTACGAACGGGCCATCCACTCCGCCCGCGCCAACGGCTTTGTCCACCATGAGGCACTGGCCCACGAACTGGCCGGCCGCTTTGCTCTGCAGGGCGGGTTGGAGACGGCCGGCGCTGCGCACCTGCGCCACGCGCGGGCGTGCTATGCGCTCTGGGGCGCCGATGGTAAGGTGCGGCAGCTCGATGCGCTCTATCCGCACCTGCCCCAGGCAGAGCCGGCGCCCGACGCGCGGGGCACCATCGGGGCGCCGGTCGAACACCTGGACCTGGCGACCGTGCTCAGAGTGTCCCAAGCCGTGGCGGGCGAGATCGTGCTGGAGAAGCTGCTCGACACGCTCATGCGCACCGCGCTAGAGCAGGCGGGTGCCGAGCGGGGGTTGTTGCTCCTGCCGCGTGGCGACGAGCTGCGCCTCGCGGCGGAAGCCACGACCAGCGGCGACACCGTCATCGTGCGTCTGACAGACCAGTCCATGGCCGCGGCGGCGCTGCCCGCGTCGATCGTCCAGTATGTCATACGCACGCAGGACAGCGTGCTGCTCGACGATGCCGCAGCCCCCAACGCGTTTGCCGCGGATGCCTCCCTCGGCGCGCAGCACGCCCGGTCCATCCTCTGCGTGCCGCTGCTCAACCAGGCCAAGCTCACCGGGGTGCTCTATCTCGAAAACACCCTGACCCCACATGTCTTCACGCCGACCCGGAGCGCGGTGCTGACGCTGCTGGCCTCGCAGGCCGCCATCTCCCTGGAGAATGCCCGGCTCTACGCCGAGCGCCAGCGGACCGAAGAGGCCTTGCGCCAGACCCAGGCGGAGCTGGCCCACGCGGCGCGGCTGACGACGTTGGGCGAGCTGACGGCCTCAATCGCGCACGAAATCAATCAGCCGCTCGGCGCCATGGTCAATAGCGCTAATGCCTGCGTGCGCTGGCTCGCCGCGCAGAACCTGGAGCGCGCCCAGCAGTCCGCCATGCGGATCGTGGCCGACGGCCAGCGCGCGGCGGACACCATCACCCGGATACGCGCACTGGCCCAGAACGCCCCCGCCCACACGGACTGGCTCGACCTCAACGCCACGATCCGGGACGTCCTGGCGCTGGCGCGCAGCGAAGTGCACCGCCACGGGGTCATCGTCGAGACGCATCTCGCCGCCGACGTGCCGCGGATTCGGGGCGACCGCATCCAATTACAACAAGTGCTGCTCAATCTGCTCATGAACGCCATCGAAGCCATGAATGGCGTCGGCGACGGTCCACGCGTGTTAGTGGTACGGTCCGACCCGGATGCCGCGCCGGGGGTCCTGGTCGCCGTGTGCGATTCCGGGCCGGGCCTGGACCCGCAGCATCTCGACCGGCTGTTCGACGCCTTCTATACGACCAAGCCCCACGGCCTGGGCCTGGGGCTGGCGATCAGCCGCTCGATCATCGAGGCGCATGGCGGCCGGCTGTGGGCGACCGCGAATGTGCCCCACGGCGCCGTCTTTCAGTTCACGGTGCCGCGGGGGAGCGAGGAGGGGGGATGACGGACGCCGAGGCCCTGGTCTTCGTCGTCGATGATGATGCGTCGCTGCGCGCGTCCCTCCAGGACCTCCTGGAGTCCGTGGGGCTGCGGGTCGCGGCCTGCGCGTCGGCGCAGGAATTCCTGCGCTGCCCGCCCCCGGAGGGGCCCAGCTGCCTGGTGCTCGATGTGCGGCTGCCGGGTCTCAGCGGGCTGGAGCTGCAGCAACGGTTGGCGGCGGGCGACCTGGCCCTCCCCATTATTTTCATCACCGGCTACGGCGATATCCCGATGAGCGTGCAGGCGATGAAAGCCGGGGCGGTAGAGTTCCTCACCAAACCCTTCCGCGACCAAGACCTGCTCGACGCCGTGCACCAGGCGCTCGCACGCGACCGCCACGCGCGCGCGCAGCGGGCGGAGAGGGCAGCCCTGCGCCGCCGGTTTGAGGCGCTCACCCCGCGGCAGCGGGACGTGATGGCCCGGATGGTGGCCGGGCTGCTCACCAAGCAGATCGCGGGCGAGCTGGGCACGAGCGAGGCCACAGTGAAAACGCACCGCAAGCAGGTGATGGCCAAGATGCGCGCCGAGTCCCTCGCCGAGCTCATCAGATTCGCGGATCAGCTCGACCTCCTCCCCCCAAAGTCGTAGCCACCTTGCCCAAAGGATGATAGACGTTCACTCCCGCAGGCGTTACAGTATGCTCTAGCACACGATCACGTTTGCTTTCGGCAGGTCAACGTGCGTCGGCGTGTGCGCTGTGGAGAATCAGGCGGTTTTCCGGCAGAGAAACCAACGAGAAGGGGATGAACGGGATGTGCAGAGTGCCACTCATAGTAGTGGTCGACGATGACGACGCGCTGCGAAATTCGCTTGACGATCTGCTCCAATCTGTGGGATTTCGCGTGCAAGGTTTTGCGTCGGCGGAAGCGTTCTTGCAGGTGCAGCACGCACCCGAGACGGCGTGCCTGCTTCTCGATGTGCGCCTGCCTGGCATGAATGGCCTTGAGCTCCAGCGTCAGCTGGGGGGGACGCACTGGCATATCCCGATCATCTTCATCACGGCGTACGCCGATGACGCCATGCGCACGCAGGCCCTTGCCGCTGGCGCGGTCGCCGTTTTATCCAAACCCTGCCGCGAGGAGGACCTCCTCAATGCGATAGAGGCGGCGCTCATACCGTCGTGACACCCAGCGCTTGACATGTTGGCACTGCGAAGTAGGTCGGACTACCAGGAGATGCAACCATGACTGAAGACCACCCATGCGTCTGTGTCGTTGATGACGACCAGTCCATGCGCGAGAGTCTGCGCGATCTGCTCTGCTCCATGGGGCTGAACGTCCGGACGTTTGCCTCCGCCCACGAGTTTCTGACCCGCCCGCGTCCCGAGGCCCCCAGCTGCCTGGTGCTCGATGTCCAGCTCCCGGGCCTGAGCGGGCTGGAGCTGCAGCAAGAACTGGCCAAGGTGAATGCGTCGATGCCCATCATTTTCATCACGGGCTACGGCGACATCCCGATGACGGTGCGCGCCATGAAAGCCGGGGCCATCGACTTCCTGACCAAACCGTTTCGCGACGAGGACTTGCTCACCGCTGTCGCGCAGGCGATGCACCGCGCCCGCCAGATGGGGCCAGGCCCGCACACGCCGACCGCAGTGACCCCGGCCGCGGCCGAGGACCGCCGAAGCGCGAGGCACTTTCCAGAGATCATCGGCACGAGCGCCGCGCTGCGCCGCGTCCTCCAAGAGGTCGAGACCGTGGCGCCCACGGATGCCACCGTGCTCCTGTTGGGCGAGACGGGGACCGGCAAAGAAGTGCTCGCCCGCGCCATCCATCGGCTCAGCCGGCGCAGCGCGCAGGCCTTCGTCAAGCTGAACTGTGCCGCCATCCCCACCGGCTTGCTCGAAAGCGAACTCTTCGGCCACGAGAAAGGCGCCTTTACCGGCGCCATTGCCCAACGCATTGGCCGCTTTGAACTGGCCCATCGCGGCACCATCTTTCTGGACGAGGTGGGCGAGTTGCCGCTGGAGGTGCAGCCGAAGCTGCTGCGGGTGCTGCAAGAGCGCGAGTTCGAGCGGCTGGGCAGCACCCGTACCCTGCGCACGGAGGCGCGGCTGATCGCGGCGACCAACTGCAATCTCTCTGCTCTGGTCGAGGCGCAGGCGTTCCGCGCCGATCTCTTCTATCGCCTCAATGTCTTTCCCGTGTACGTGCCGCCGCTGCGCGAGCGGCCGGAGGACATCCCGCTGTTGGTGCGGCATTTTGTCGCGCAGTACGCTCGGCGGATGCAGCGGACCATTGACACCATCCCGGCGGCCACGCTGGACGCCCTGTGCCGCTACCCGTGGCCGGGCAACATTCGCGAACTGCAGAATTGCCTCGATGCCGCTACCCGTGGCCGGGCAACATTCGCGAACTGCAGAATTGCCTCGAACGCGCGGTCATTCTGTCGCCCGGGCCCGTGTTACAGGTGCCACTCGACGACCTGCGGTCCGGGGCCCTGCCGAGCCCGGAGCCGGGGCAGCGCCAGACGCTCGAAGAGAGTGATCGGGCGCTGATCCTGGCGACGCTGCAGAAGACCCAATGGGTGCTCGCGGGCCCCAAGGGGGCAGCGGTCCGCCTGGGCCTGAACCGTTCGACGCTGGCCTTTCGCATGAAAAAGCTCGGGATTGTCCGGCCCTGGCAGGTAGGGGAGGCGGCGGGTGAGGCGCCGCGGCGCGTGCGCATGGGCTGACACCTGACAGCCTATCAGCACGGCGCCGTTGACACGGAGCCGGCCCTCCATACTGCCGTGTGACCGATGGCCCTTCTCGCGCAATACTTTGCGCAGTAACGGTGCCTTCCTTGAGGCGTGGCACAGGAATTGCCCTAGCATGGAGCGGAGCGGGACAGATCCCATGCTGCGCAGGACTGGCGTGGGCGCACCCTCAGCGCAGGAGCCTCGTATGCATGCGGTGGCAACATGCGCCTGTGCGAACGTGCTCTCTGAGCAGAAGAGCGCCATGGCGTCTGTGACCCTGCACCGCACCATAGAGCAGGCGATGCGCGTCGAGAACGAGGTGTGCGCCTCACGACTGTGCTCGGCGGACATGCAGGAAGCGCTCGCAGCCTTCTTTGAGAAGCGCCGGCCGGCCGGCAGTCGATGTGTTCGTCAGCGATGCGTGGCCTCTGGGTCCATGCGCGCTCTTCAACCGTCGGGGTATCCAGTGCAACCGATGGACCCTGTGCTTTCCTTGATCGAGCCGACGACCACGAGGGCGTGAGGTGGGGGGTGGACAGCACACGTCTGTCCTAGGCACGAAGGAGTATGAGTTGTGAACCACCGGTTACTATACGTATTCGTGTTCCACATGGTCTGGACATCCTGCCTCGGTGGGTGGACCTCTCTGGCCCTGGCCCAGGTGTCTGCGTCGCCACATCGGCTGTGGCAGCCACCGGACTTGCACGGCTATACGCGGGCACTGCAGCAACCCGAGGGTGCGCCTCTTGCCCCCGAGCAACGCTATACATTGGCGGAGTTGATCGACCTCGCCCAGCGCACGAACCCCGAGACACGGGTCGCCTGGGAGCGGGCACGGCAAGCCGCCGCCGCCGTCGGCCTGGTGGAGAGCGAATACTATCCCGTGCTGGCGCTCAGCGCCAGCGTTGGGGCGAGCAGGGTGACATTTCCCATCCCAACGAACCTGGTCCCGCAAGGGCATTTTCGCGTCGATAGCGCCTCGTTCACGCCGACGCTCACCCTGCGCTGGTTGTTGCTCGACTTCGGCCAGCGACGGGCCTCGTATGAAGCGGCCTCCGCGCAGTTGCTGGCCCAGAACCTTGGATTTAACAACACCCATCAGCAGATCGTGTTCACCGTGCAGAAGAGCTTCTACGCACTCACCAGTGCACGGGGGAGAATGGCGGTGGCGCAGGCCGCACTCGAAGCCGCGACGACCGTGCAACAGGCGGCCGAGGCGCGGCTGCAGCAGGGACTGGCCACGCTCCCCGAGGTGGAGCTCGCCCGCCAGCAGGCGGTGCAAGCCAGCTTTGATCTGGAAGACGTGTTGACCACGGAACGCGACGCCCAGGTGGCGCTGGCCCAGAGCATCGGCATCCCTCCAACGACGCCCATCCAGGTCACTGACTTAACGGCCGTCCCGCTGCCCACGACGCTGGAAGAGTCGGTAGAGCAGGTCATCAGCCGCGCTCTGGAGCAGCGGCCGGATCTGAGCGCCAAAGTGGCCGCGGTGCGGGCGCGTGAGGCGAACGTCCGCCGGGTGCAGAAGGAATATGGGCCGAAGCTGTCCGTGACGGCTGATGTCGGCGGGTTATTCGCCACCCATCAGATCGATAAGGGCGAGAGCAAAACCCAACATGCCGACGAGATTGCGCCGCATTATGGCGCACGCCTCACGTTGACCTGGCCCCTCTTCGAAGGGGGTGCGCGGCATCGGAAGCTGGAAATGGCAACGTCCGAACGGCGAGCTGCAGAAGCAGAACTGGAGGACAGCCGCGACAAGGCCATTAGTCAGGTCTGGAACGCCTATACCGACGTGAAACTGGCGCTCCGCCGCTTAGACGTCGCGGCAGCGCTCGTCACGGCTTCGGAGCGGTCGTATGAGTCCACGCTGGCCTCGTATAAGCTCGGGCTCAGTACGCTGCTCGACCTGCTGGCGGCGCGGCGCGAACGCAGTCGGGCACAGTTTACCGCCCTCGATACGAAGGCGCGTTTGCTCACCGCGTCGGCAGCGCTGGCGTTCGCTACCGGGGATCTGGGACAAGAGTTGTTACGCAAGACTCCTCTACGCTAGGAGGCCAAACGTGAAACGATCAGCGCGAAGCGACGACATCATGGTCCGGACGAGCCCGGGAGAGCCGCCGCGATGCACCCGCACAGGCTGCTGGCACTGGCGATGTCCGGCAGGACTGGCCTTGGCCATCCTCTCCCTGGCGCTGGCGGGATGCCGTGTGGGACCATCCATCGACGTGTTGGGATCATTTTTCCCGGCCTGGATGCTGGCGATCGTGATCGGCCTCGTGATCACTGGGGTTGCGCGGCAGCTCTTCATAGCGACGGACCTGCATGCATACCTGCGGCCACGGGGCCTGGTCTACGCCTGTCTGATCATCCTGAGCACACTGACCACCTGGCTGCTCATCTTGAGGGACTAGTCATATGAACGAGGTAGACACGCACAAGCAAGCCCCCCTGCGTGAGACGGACATGGATGCGCCTGCCCCCCCGCGTGAGGTGGACATGGGCACGTCCGCCCCCTGGCGCAAGGCCATCGGCCGGCTCATCGGCGTCTGTATCATCGCCGGCGCCGTAGTCGCCATTGCCCTTGCTGGCTGGCAGTGGCAGGTGCACCCCCAGACAGACGACGCCACGGTGCGGGCCAATTTTATCGGCGTGGCTCCGGAGGTCAGTGGCCATATCGTCGAGTTACCTGTGCAGGACAACCAGTTCGTGCACGAAGGCGATGTGCTGTTGGTGATCGACCCACGGCCATACGAACTCGCGCTCGAGCGCGCCAAGGCCGCGCTCCTGCTCACCCAGAAGGAGGTCGATGCCCTGACGAAGGGCGTCGGCGTCGCGGAAGTGTCGATCACGCGGGCGACGGCGCAGGCGGGCGCCACCACGGCGGACATCGCGCGTCTGGAGGCGCAGCGGGTGGCAGCCCAAGCCGCGCTCACACGGGCTGAGGGAGAATTGAAACTCGCTCAGGATCAGCTCGCGCGCGTTGAACCACTCCTGGCGCGCCAGTTTGTCACCGAGGATCAGGTCGACCAGGCACGCACGAAGCGGCTCGTCACCGCTATGAGCGTGGAGCAGGCGCGCACCGCGCTCGCCGGGGCGGTCGCAGCCGTGGAAGCCGCCCGGGCACAGCGTCACGCCGCGGTCGCGGCGGTCGAGCAGGCCAAGACCGAACGCGGGCGCGCCCAGGATAATGTGGGGCAGAGCGGGGACATCAACGCACGGGTGCGCAGCGCCGAGGTGGCGGTGGACAAAGCCGCGCTCGACTTGTCCTATTGTCGCGTCTATGCCCCCTTCAGTGGGCATGTGGTGAATCTGAACATCTCGAAGGGCGCCTTTGCCCGCGCCGGCACGGACGTCTTCACGCTGGTGGATACCGCCACCTGGTACGTTGTCGCGAACTTTCGCGAGACGCACCTCCGGCATATCCGCCAGGGAGCGACCGCCGATATTTACCTCCAGTCGCAACCCAACCAGCACTTCCACGGGACTGTAGTTGGGCTGGGTTGGGCCGTGGTCCCCGACAGCGGCACGAGTGCCATGGGGCTGCCGAAGATCGACCGGCAGCTCGACTGGGTCCGCCTCGCCCAGCGGTTTCCCGTGCGTATCCGTCTCGACAACCCGGATGACTCCTTCCGCATTGGGGCCTCGGCAGTCGTGACTATCCGTGACGAGGCCACACAGGCAGCCCGGGCGGCTGACCGCTCGAGGTGACAGCATGGCAAAGACCAGCACACGGGCACAGTCCCCATGGTCCACTCTCGGTCTGTGGGCTTTCCTGCGTCGGGAACTGGCGTTCACTCCGGAGCGTTGGCAGGCCACACTGCGCCTCACGCTCGCCTGTACGGCCGCCACCGTACCGATCATGATGTTCAAACTCCACATACCGTTGCTGACCATGATCGTGATGTATCTGCTCACCAAGGAAGAGACCACAGCGACGCTGGTTGGTACCCTGGGAGGCATGATCGGGGTCACCATCGGTCTGGGGCTTGCCCTGCTGGTCTACCTCAGCGCGCTGGATATGACCTGGCTGCGCGTGTGCCTCATTCCCGCCTTTGTGGGTGGGGGATTATTCTTGAATCGGATCCTGGTCCTGGGGCCTTTAGGCACCGCCATAGGACTCCCCGCAGCCATGGCGATGATAGTGCCGGACATCTACCCCATCCCGGGCATCCTGGACCGCTTCCTCATCTGGCTGTGGTGGAGTATCGTCCTGGGGCTGGGGATCAATCTCGGCGTGCAACTGCTGCTGAACCCAGGCAATGCGCTGGACATGCTCGTGCAGGCGCTCAGGACGCGGCTCCAGGCCGTGGAAGCGTCGATCGAGTGCCGCCTGGCCACTGCCAACGGCGCGGCGCGTGCTGGCGCGGCACCCGCTGTGTCGGCGTTGGCGCTGAGCGGCGTAGCGAGCCAACTCGCGTTGCTCAAGATGGTCCAGCTCCGCTCGGCGTCGCTGCGGCCGTATCGCCTCGAACTCCACGCCCTCATCATGGGCGTGGATCGGCTCGTCACGACCGCTGCAGCGCTGGAGGCGGTCGGCCCCGTATCGCTGCGTGCGCCCGTGCGCGGGCGCCTGCAGCGGGTGGCCCAGGCCTGCGCGCAGGTGCGCCACGCCCTCGGGCACCACCACGGGCCGGACGCCTTCGTGGCACCGCAGGATACCAGCGCGACCACAGAGGACATGGTCGTGCTGCCGCTACTCGCGGAGATGGAGCGCGTGCTCGCCACGATCCCACTGGCGTGGCCCGGTCGCCCGAGCGGCTCGGCCACGGCACAGCCGCCGGTCGAGGCGGCACCGCCCCGGCGCCTCCTGGTCCCCGATGCCTTCGCGAATCCTGAGTACGTCCGCTTTGCGATTAAGGGAGCCCTGGCGGCCACGCTCTGCTACGTGATCATCACGGCTGCAGACGTGACCAACGAGATTTATACCGCCGTGATCACGTGCATGGTCTGCTCCCTCTCGACGATCGGGGCCAGCGCGCAGAAGGGGCTCCTGCGTTTCACGGGTGCCGTGCTCGGTGGGACGATGGGGGTGGTCACGTGCCTCTACATTTTTCCACACATCGACTCGCTGGGCGGCTTCTGGATCCCGTTTAGTGTGGGCACGGCAGTGGCCGCCTATGTCAACTTCGGGAGCCCACGCCTGTCGTACTGTGGGTATCAGATTGGGCTCGCGTTCTACAAGGTCGTGTTGCAGGGATACGGCCCCGTGACCGAGCTCCGTCTGGCACGGAATCGTCTCGTGGGCATCGCTTTAGGCCTCGTGGTGTTTGGCGTCATCGATACGCAGCTGTGGCCGGTCCGTGCGGGGGCCACCATCTTCCCGACTTTGGCGACCGCATTGCGCCTGCTGGCCCGCCTGGCGCGCCTCCCCGGCCAGCCTGTGGCGCCGGCAGGGCTTCTCAGCGAGGCGGACAACGTGCGTGTCCAGATCTCCCAGGCCTTCGACACCGTCCGACAACGGCTCGAGGAAACCAAGTTTGAACCGGGCGTGGCGGATCACGACGGCATGGCCCAGCTGATGGCGGAAGCCCACGCCGTGTTCCTCACCCTGCTTGCCGTCGTGCACCATCACGCTGCGGCTCGCCCTCCGGTCATGCTGCAGGCCGTCCACGACCGTCTGGACGGCCTCAATACCGCGGTGGCAGAGAGTGTCGAGGCGGTCGCTGACCGCCTCGACGGCAAGGACGAACGACCCTGCGCTGACCTTGCCGCGACATTGGCTGAGGTGGAGCAGACTGTACTGGTGTCCCTGGCACCTGCCGCCGAGGCGGCAAGCGCCGCGCACGTGCGCGGCCAACTGGCCCTGTATCATGCACTCGTGCCCCAGGTGCAGCACCTGCTCGCACCTCACAGCGGGCTCGTCTCGGCGGTCAGCCATGCAGTGCTGTGAGGAGACCACTCCCATACGGGGGTTGTGTCGCACATGTTGCTGCGGAATGCTCAATCCCGAGGAGAGGGAGGCACAGTCGTGAACAACGCCATGCTTCAGGTCGTGCTACAAGTGGTGTCCGCGCTCGCCGTGGCGGGGGGGCTGGTCTACGCGGCCTTACAGTTTCGGGGGTGGCGGACCGCGCAGTATGTGGCGAATTTTACCACGCTGGTCGAGCTGCAGTTACAACTCCGCAAGATGGTGGTGGAGGATCCTACCTTGGCCACCCTGGGCGCTGGGATGTCCCCAGAGACTGCGCCAGACGAGATTCGTGGCAACTTTTACAACCTGATGCAAGTGAGCCTGTTCGAAATTGCCTGGTTCAGCCATCAGCACGGCCAGTTACCCCACGATTACTTCGCCTCGTGGGTGGCGAACATGGCTGTAGTCGCTCAGCGCCCGGCCTTTCGGACCATGTGGCAGAGCGACCGGACCAAGATTCTGCATGACGGCTTCCGCCAGTATATGAACACCTTGCTCGAGGGCGCCAGCGTCTCCGCCCCTGTGCAGCCCGGCAGCGCTCCATCATCTTGACGCCCACTGTCGAACTGCGCATCTGGAGGCAGCGCGTGGGGACTGGCACCGGCAACCTCCACGAGGAGCTATGAGTATGCTTGACTTCATTGTGTACGTATGCGTTGGAGCAATAATCTGCTTTCTCTGGTTGCACTAGAGGGAAGGAGGAGACATGAGCACGGTG
>WNGQ01005824.1_pt1 | contig 12309 bp, 10 predicted proteins | sample 5407661 | NCBI WGS metagenome assembly WNGQ01 (sample SAMN13153382, study PRJNA577476) | soil metagenome | isolation source: 60 cm soil or saprolite under Garry oak tree replicate 2 | place: USA:California | collected 2016-06-15
GGAGGCCGGCGTGGATTGCCGCCTGGCGCGCCGGCGCCTGGCCCACGCCGCCCTGCAGCACGTTGCCCATGATCACTTCGTCCACGGCGGCCGGCTCGACGCCCGCCCGGCGCACCGCCTCGCGGATCACGAGCGCGCCCAAGCGCGGCGCGGGGAGCGTCGACAGACCCCCCAGGTACTTGCCGACGGGGGTGCGGCAGGCGGACAGGATCACTGGGGTGGTTTCGTCGCTAGTGCTCATCTGGCCGTCGTTCCCACCCCGGACTTGCGTCCGGGGTCAGTGTGCAGCGGTTTTAGCTGACCCCGGGCGCAAGCCCGGGGTCCAAGCCCGTGGATCACTCTCAAACTAACGGGGCCAGTGAGCGGGTGCGAATCTCCTCACCCAGTTTCGCCACGAATTCGTCCACCGGTAGCACCACCTGCTTCTTCCCTTCCCCGCGGGCGCGCACCGCCGCGCTACCAGATTCGGCTTCGCGCTGCCCCACCACGGCCATGTAGGGCACCTTGTGGAGCTCCGCGTCGCGGATGCGGTAATTCAGGGTGTTGGGGAGCACGCGCACCTGCTCGGGCGCGAGCCACAGGGGGAACGCTCCTGCGAAGTGCTCGATCAGGAATCCGACAAAGCGCTCCAGCGTCCCATAGATCGCCCGATGGATCATCACGGGCCGGTGCGGTCGGTTATCCTCGCCGGTGTACTCGAGCTTGAAGCGCTCGGGCTGCTCGAAGTCCAGCTGGATCGTGGCGCCCTGCCACTCGCGTCCGATGGCGTCGGTGAACTTGATGTCGATCTTCGGTCCGTAAAACGCGCCGCCGCCCTGATCGATGCGGTAGGTGGCGCCGCGGTGCTTCAGCGCCTGCTCGAGCGCGCGCTCCGCCTGGTCCCAGGTCGCGTCCGTGCCGAGCTTTTTGTCGGGGCGGGTGGCGAGATCGAGCCGATAGGAGAGACCGAACGTCTTCCCCAGCACCAGCTCCACGATGTCGAGCAGCTGGAAGATCTCCTGCTCGATCTGATCCTCGCGCAGGAACAGATGGGCGTCGTCCATCGAGAGGCCGCGCACCCGCAGCATGCCGTGCAGCGTCCCCGAGCGCTCGTTGCGATACACGTTGGCGATCTCGCCGAGCCGGATCGGCAGGTCGCGATAGCTGCGCTGCTGTGACGCGTAAATGAGGATGTGCATCGGGCAGTTCATCGGCTTCACCCGGTAGCGCACGCCCTCGGCCTCACCCTCCCCCGCCGCCATCGGCGGGAACTGGTTATCGGCGTACAGCGGCAGGTGCCCGGAGCGCAGGAACAGCTCCTCGCGCGTCACGTTGGGCGTGTAGACCAGCTGATAGCCGCGCTCCAGAATCACGTCCTCGATGAAGCGCCGCAGCTGGAAGTTGAGCATCGCGCCTTTGGGATGCCACAGGATCAGTCCCGGGCCCACGTCCTCCTGAATCGAGAACAGATCGAGCTGCTTTCCCAGCACGCGATGATCACGCTTCTTGGCCTCCTCGAGCCGCCGCAGATAGCCCTCGAGCTCGTCCTTGGTGAACCACGCCGTGCCGTAGATGCGCTGCAGCATCTGGCGGCGCTCGTCGCCCCGCCAGTAGGCGCCGGCCGCGTGCAGCAGCTTGAAGTGCTTGATCCGCCCGGTGCTCGGCACGTGGGGCCCGCGGCACAGGTCGACGAACGGGCCGTCGGTATAGACGGAGATCACTTCATCCGGGCCGAGGTCATCGATGCGCTCGAGCTTGAGCGGGTCGTCCTTGAAGCGGATCTTGGCTTCCGCGCGCGAGACCTCCTCACGCACGAAGGGGTAGTCCGCCTTCACGACGTCCACCATCTTCTTTTCGATCGCCTCCAGATCCTCCGGCGCAAAGGGCCGCCCCACCTCGAAGTCGTAGTAAAAGCCGTCCTCGATCGGCGGCCCAAAGCCGATTTTGGCGAGGGGGAAGAGCTGCCGCACCGCGGTCGCCAGCACATGGGCCGAGGAGTGCCGCAGCACGTCGAGCGCCTGGGGGTCCTTGTCGGTGAGGATCGCGACGGTGGCGCCGTCGGGGAGAGGGCGCGTCAGGTCCCACACGCTCCCGTTGACGCGCACGGCGAGCGCCGCCTTAGCGAGCCCCGGCCCGATCGCCTTGGCGAGATCGGCCCCGGTGGACCCGTGGGGCAGGCGCTTTTCGCTCCCATCGGGGAGCGTGACCCGGATTTCGGCGGCGACCATCGGGTCAGGGAGCCGGCTGGGCGGCGGCGGCAGCGGCCGGACTGGTGAGCGGCGGCAGCCGGCGCCCGTCGCGGAAGTAGAGCGCGACGGCGAACACGATCACCCCCGCGATCGCGATCCAGCGAGCGAGGCGGCTCGTGGGGAGCTCCGGGGCGTCGTCGGGCATGGGACGGAATTCTAGCAGGATGGGGGAGGACCGGGGAGGTTCGGGAGGTTAGGGGAGGTTAGGGGAGGTTGGCCCACTCGCGTCTCAACCTCCTCTAACCTCCCGAACCTCCTCTAACCTCCACAGTCCTGTCTATTATAAGGAATGCCGCGCCCCCGCTTCGAGCTTCCTCCCCAGTACGATCCGCACGCCGTCGAGCGCCCGTTGTACCAGCGCTGGCTCGACCGCGGCGTGTTCACCGCGCGCGCCGAGTCACCGCGCGAGCCGTATGTGATCGTCATGCCTCCCCCCAACGTCACGGCGATCCTGCACACGGGCCAGGGACTCAACAACGTGATCCAGGACGTCGTGATCCGCTTCGAGCGCATGCGCGGGCGCGAGGCGCTGTGGCTCCCGGGCACCGACCACGCGGGGATCGCCACCCAGAACGTCGTCGAGCGGCTGGTCGCAAAGGAAGGGAAAACGCGATTCGACCTCGGGCGCGACCGGTTCGTCGAGCGGGTGTGGGCGTTCATCCGCGAGACGGGCAGCACCATCCTCGAGCAGCTCAAGGTCATCGGCTGCTCGTGCGACTGGAGCCGCACCCGCTTCACGCTGGACGAGGCGTACTCGGGCGCGGTGCGCGAGGTGTTCGTGCGGCTGTGGGAGGAAGGGCTCATCTACCGTGGCCACCGCGTGATCCATTGGTGCCCCCACTGCCTCACGGCGTTGTCGGACGAGGAAGCCGAATCGAAAGACACGGAGGGCAAGCTCTATTACATCCACTACCCCGTGGACGGCGGACCCGCGCCCTTCCTCACGGTCGCCACCACGCGGCCCGAAACACTGCTCGGCGACACGGCCGTAGCGGTCAACCCCAAGGACACCCGCCATGCCGGCTTCGTGGGGAAAGTGGCCCGGCTCCCCATTGCCGACATCCCGATTCCGATTGTGGCGGACGAGGCGGTCGATCCCGCGTTCGGAACCGGGTTCGTAAAGGTGACCCCGGCGCACGACGCGACCGACTTCGAAATCGGCCTGCGACACAAGCTGGAGATGCCGTTGGTGATGACCGAGGACGGACGCATGGAGCACGCCACCCGCGTGCCCAAGGCGCTCGCCGACTTGGACCGATTCGAGGCACGCGAGCGGATCGTGGACATGCTGAAGGAGCGGGGCCTGCTCGAGAAGATCGAGCCGCACCGCCACGCGCTGCGGCGCTGCTACCGCTGCGACACGATCGTCGAGCCGCGCTTGAGCGATCAATGGTTCGTGAAGATGCAGCCGCTCGCCGAGCCGGTGCTCGCGGCCTATCGGGAGGCGCGGTTCCGGATCGTGCCGGAGCGCTGGCACGCGACCTTCGAGCACTGGATGGAGAACATCCGGGACTGGAACATCTCGCGCCAGCTGTGGTGGGGGCACCGCATTCCCGTGTTCAAATGCACGCAGTGCGATCACCAGTGGGCCGACCGCAAGGACCCGGCGCGCTGCCCCAAATGCGGCGGCCCGGTCGAGCAGGACCCGGACGTGCTCGACACCTGGTTCTCGTCGTGGCTGTGGCCGTTCGCGACCTTGGGCTGGCCCGATCGCACTCCCGACGTGGCGCGGTTCTATCCCGGGCATACGCTCGTCACGGCGCCGGAAATTCTCTTCTTCTGGGTGGCCCGGATGCTGATGTCGGGCTACCACTTCATGGATCGGCGGCTGCCGTTCACGACCGTGTACCTGCACGGCACGGTGCGCGACACCCAGCACCGCAAGATGTCGAAGTCGCTCGGCAACGGCATCGACCCGCTCGACGTGGTGCGGCTGTACGGCGCCGACGCGCTGCGCTGGACCCTGGTGGCGGGCAGCTCGCTCGGCGCCGATGTGATCCTCGACCCGAACGACCTGGAGACGACGTTCGCCCCCGGGCGCAACTTCGCGAACAAGCTGTGGAATATCGGGCGGTTCATCCTGGCGCAGCTGCCGGAGCGGGTATCGGCGATCGACGACCTCGCCTCCGGGACGCTCACGCTCGCGGACCGCTGGATTCTCGGCCAGGCGCACAAGACAATCGTGGCCGCCACGGAACATCTCGAGGCCTTCCGGCTCGACGAGGCCGCCAAGACGTGCTTCGAGTTCGCGTGGAATGATCTCGCCGACTGGTACGTAGAGGCGGTCAAGCCGCGTCTGGCGGCGGCCGCAGCAGGGGCCACTCCGGCCGGCGGCCCGCCGGGCTCGGCGGCTGTCGCGGCCCCTCCTGCGGTCGCCGCGCACGCGGTGCTGGCCTTCTGCTTCGACACGGTATTGCGACTGCTGCACCCGGTCGTGCCGTTCATTACCGAGGAGTTGTGGCAAAAGCTCCCCGGCAGGCAGTCGGACGACCTTCTGGCCGTCGCGCCGTGGCCCACGGTTCCGGCCGCGCTCTCGCGGCTCGAGGACTTCGCCTTCGCGCGCGTTCAGGAGGCGGTCTCCAAGATCCGTGCGATTCGCGCGGAGTACCGCATCGCGCCCAAGACCCGCCTCGCGGCGGCCATCAAGCCGAGAACCGACTCGATCCGAGTCGCCTTCCACGGAGAACGAGACACCATCGTCCGGCTGGCGCAGCTGTCGGAGCTGCGACTCGATGACGGTCTGGGTGGTCAAGGCGCCCACGCCGTGCTCGCCGACGGCAGCGAGGTGTTCGTGGCCCTGGCGGACGCGATCGACGTGCGGCAGGAGTGTCGCCGCCTCACGGGCGAGCTCACCCGGCTCGAGCAGCAGCTGGCGGCGCTCGACGCCAAGCTCAGCAACAAGAATTTCGTCGCGCGGGCGCCCGCCGAGGTGGTCGCCAAGGAACGCGAGAAGGAGCGGGCATGGCGAGACCAGCGGCAGGCGCTGGCCGACAAGCTCAGGTCGCTGGGCTGCTCCTGACCGCCCTGCTGGGCGGGGGCGCGTGCGCGAGCCAGGGCGATCCGCCCGGCGGCCCGCCCCGCACCACCCCCCCGGCCGTCCTGCGCACGGTCCCCGAGTCCGGGAAGGTGGTCCCCGACCTGCACGGCGATGCGGTCGTCCAGTTCGACGAGGTGATCGACGAGATGCCGTCGCGCGGGGCCGCCGCCGGCGCGATCAGCGGGCTCGCCCAGAAGATCGTCCTCTCCCCCGTGGGAGGCGACGTCAAGGTCTCGTGGCACCGCAGCTCGATCCACGTGTCGCCGCACGAGGGATGGCAGCGGGGCCGGGTGTACCACCTGCAGGTGCTCCCCGGGATCACCGACCTGCGGCGCAACGTGACCAAGACCGGGACGACGATCGTGTTCACGACGGGCCCGGCGATTCCGGCCGCGACGCTCACCGGCACGGTGCTGGCCTGGGCAGACCAGCGCACGCTGCCGCAGGCGGTGATCCGCGCCGCGCCGCTCCCCGATACGGTCGCCTACGTCACGCTCGCCGACTCAGGAGGCAACTTCCGGCTTCCCGCCGTGCCGCCGGGGCGCTACCGCGTGTGGGCCATCCAGGACGAGAACAACAACCGACGCCAGGACCGCCGCGAGGCGTTCGACACCGTGACCGTGACCGTGACCGTCGACTCGACCGGGAGCGCGCTGCTGTGGGCGTTCGTGCACGACACCGTGGGCCCACGGGTGCGCACGGTCGAGCCGATCGATTCGGTCGACTTTCGCGTGACGTTTTCCGCGCCGCTCGACCCGCGCCGCGCGCTCGACACGGCCATGGTGCGGGTGCTCACCTTGCCCGATTCGACGCCGGTCGCGGTGCGGGCGCTCTCCACGCCAGCGCGGTTCGACTCGATTCAGGCGCGCGCCCGGGCGGTAGCCGATTCGCTCAAGCGGCTGCGCGATACGACGCACCGAGACACGACGCACGCTCGACCGACGCCCCCCTCCGCAGCAGCCCAGCGGGCACCCGCTGCTCCGGGGGGCGTCGGTCGCGCCGCGCGAGACACCTCCGTCCACCTCGACACCGCCCGGGTCCGCAAGCTGCTGAGCGAGCGCCCCGTCCCCTACGACCGCCTCGTTGTCCAGACGACCCAGCCGCTCGCGCCCGGCGCCAAGTATCTCGTGCGCGTGCGCGGCGCCACGAACTTGAGCGGCGTCGCGGCCGATGGGCAGGGCGTGCTGGTCGTGCCGGTGCCCAAGCCAGCCCCGCCTGCCACCGACACCAGCAAGGCCCGCCCCAAGCCACCATGACGGACCCGCGCCGCCGCCTGCCCGCCGTGGATGCCCTGCTCGCCGAGCCCGAGGTCGCGGCGCTCGCGGCCGCCGGGCCGCGCAGTCTCGTGGTGCGCGCGGTGCGCGACACCATCGACGCCGCCCGTGCCAACGGCGGCAGCGCGCCGCCCGAGGGCTGGAGCGCGGCGATCCGGTCGCGCGTGCGCCGGCTCGCCGCTCCGTCGCTCGGACCCGTGATCAACGCCACCGGCGTCGTGTTGCACACCAATCTGGGCCGCGCTCCGCTCGCCCAACCGGCACTGGCCGCCCTGGCCCGTGTCGGCGCGACCTACTCCAATTTGGAATACGACCTGCTCCGCGGTGCCCGTGGCTCACGCCACGGGCTATGTCGCGATCTGCTCGTCGAGCTGACCGGGGCGGAGGACGCGGTGGTGGTGAACAACGCCGCGGGCGCGGTGCTGGTCGCGCTCTCGGCACTGGCCCGGGGCGGCGAGGCGATCGTGTCGCGGGGAGAGCTGGTGGAGATCGGCGGTGCGTTTCGCATCCCCGACATCATGGCCCGATCGGGCGCCACGCTCGTCGAGGTGGGGACCACCAATCGCACGCATCTCAAGGACTACGAAGGTGCGATCACGCCGGCGAGCAAGCTGCTGCTCAAGGTGCACCAGTCGAATTTCCAGGTCACCGGCTTCACCGCCCAGGTCTCGGCGCAGGAGATCGCGGCGCTGGGACGCGGGCGCGGCGTCGCCAGCCTGTACGATCTCGGCAGCGGGCTCCTGCTCGATCTCGCGCCGTGGGGCCTCGCCGGCGAGCCCACCGTGCCGCAGGCGCTCGCGAGCGGCATGGACGCGGTCGCATTCTCGGGCGACAAGCTGCTCGGCGGTCCGCAGGCCGGCATCCTGCTCGGCACGCGGGCGGCGATCGAGGCGTGTCGCAATAATCCCCTCGCCCGGGCGGTGCGGGCGGACAAGCTTACACTCGCTGCTCTGGAGGCAACACTCGTCCTCTATCGAGATCCGGTGCGGGCCCGCCTTGAGATACCGGTATTACGTATGCTCACTGAAGACGTCACGGAGATACGTCGGCGGGGAGAGGCGTTGCAGAAAGACGTGGGCGCCGCTGCGGAGCTCGTCGAAGGTGAATCAGAAGTCGGCGGCGGCTCGTTCCCGGAGGCCAAGCTGCCGACCTGGCTCGTTCGCGTGACCCCCGACCCCCGACACCTGACCCCTGACACCCTGTCGGCGCGGCTGCGCGCGAGCGATCCGCCCATCATCGCGCGCATCGGCGACGACCGCGTGCTGCTCGATCCCCGCACCATCTTCCCCGATCAGGTCGAAACCGTCGCGCGCGCGGTGCGGTCCGCGCTCGATGTCTAAGCACGGCCACCGCGCTGTCTTTTTAGACCGCGACGGCACCATCGTAGAAGACCCAGGATTCCTGCACGAGCCGGGCAAGGTGTACCTCCTTCCCGGCGCGGCGGAGGCGATCCGCCGCCTGAATCACGCTGGATGGCTCGTGGTGACCGTCTCGAATCAATCGGGCATCGCGCGTGGACTGTACGACGCCGCGGCCTACGCCGCGGTGCAGCGCCGCCTGGTGGAGCTCCTGACCCCGCACGGCGCCCGGCTCGACGGCGCGTATTTCTGCCCCCACCACCCCGACGTCACGGGACCATGCGACTGCCGAAAACCTGGCCTGCGGCTGTTCCGCGATGCCGCCAGCGCGCTCGACCTGGACCTCCGAGAGAGCTACTGGGTGGGCGACCGGGTGAGCGACATCGAGCCGGCGCGCACCCTGGGCGCCGACGGGCACGGCCTCCTCGTGTCGACCGGACGGGGCGGAGAGCACGCCGCTGGAGCGCGGGCCATAGGCTTTCCGGTCGTCGCGGACCTCGCGGCCGCGGCAGCGGAGATTGTGCGCGGCGCCTAGCGCCCGCAAATTGCGGCGCCATGGAGTCCTGGATATGGCTAGAGACGGTGGTGCTGCTCACGCTCGTCGCGCAACGACCAACGCGCGGCACCATCGCCGTGGGCGACACGGTGCGCGACTCCCTCACGCGACACGATCTCGTGCTCCCGGCCGAAAGCACCTACGCGCAGCAATGGCGGCTACGCGGCCGCGCCGGCGAGACAGTGACGATCGACCTCGCGTCCACCGCGTTCGACGCCTACCTCTTCCTGCTCGGCCCTAATGAGAGCCCGAAGCCACCGCAGGACGACGACTCGGGCGGCCGCTGCAACGCGCGCCTCACGGTGCGGCTCCCGACCACCGGGGACTACCTCATCGTGGCGACGAGCAGCGAGCGGCGCGCCACCGGCGCGTTCACGCTGACCGTGACCGCGGGCCCCAAGCCCGCCGCGCTTGCCCCCTGCACGCGGTGACGCCGGTTCCGGTGGCCGTGCTGGTGTCGGGCGGCGGCACCAACCTCCAGGCGCTGCTCGACGCCCTGCGGGACTCCCCTATCGCACGTATTACGCGCGTCGTGTCGAGCCGGGGCGACGCGGGCGCGCTCGAGCGGGCGCGTCGCGCCGGCGTGCCTGTGCAGGTGCTGGCCGATCCCGCGGACGCGGCCGAGCTGGTGCGGGCCGTTGGCGATGCCCGGCTCGTCATCCTCGCCGGATACCTGAGGCGCGTCCCGCCCGTCGCGGTCGCGCGGTTTCGCTGGCGCCTGATTAATATCCATCCGGCGTTGCTCCCGGCATTCGGCGGCGACGGGATGTACGGACGCCGCGTGCACGAGGCGGTGCTCGCGAGCGGCGTCGCGCTCTCGGGCGCCACGGTGCATTACGTCGACGAGGAGTACGACCGCGGCCCCATTCTCGCGCAATGGCCGGTCCCGGTGCGCGCCGACGACACGCCGGATTCGCTCGCCGCGCGCGTGCTCGAGGTGGAGCATCGGCTGCTACCCGCCGTGGTGCTGGCGCTGGCGCGGCTGGGAGTGCCGGAGCGGCGGGTGCGACTCTCCACGCAAGGCTCGACCTTCGTCACCGGAGACGAGATTGAGATCACGTTCTCACAGGACGGTTAGAGGAGGGGCGCTGGCGGTGCTTCTCCTCACCGTCTATCCGTCGAACCGCCTACCCGCCCAGTCGCTCGAAGCAATCGCCCTGCGCTTCGCGGGCATGACCGCCGTCACAGGGCTCGAGCAGGCGATGACCGACTCGCTCCTCGCCTTGCTCCCCGGCAGCACGCACGACCGCGCCGGCAACGTCACGCTCACGCTCGGCCAGGGCGCACCCAAGCGCCTGCTGCAATGTCCGCTCGACGAGGTGGGCTACGTGGTCGGCAACATCACGGACCAGGGGTACCTGCTGTTGCGGCGCGTGGGGGCGCGCACCACGTATCCGCTGTTCGACCAGCAGCTCGAGGGTCACCGCGTGACCGTGTTCGGCACCAAAGGTCCCGTCCCCGGCGTGGTGGCCGTGAAGTCGACGCACTTGACACGCGGTCGGGTCGCGACCGGCGCGCCCGACCCGGTGTTCACTGTCGACAACGCCTACGTGGACCTGGGCGCCGCCACGGCCGCCCAGGCACGGGCGCTCGGCATCGACGTGCTCGCGCCGATATCGCTCGCCAAACGGCCGCTCCCCTACGGCGATCGGCTGCTGGCCGCGCCCGGCGCCGGCCGGCGTGGCGCGTGCGCGGCGCTCGCCGCCGCCGTGCAGGCGAAGCCCAAGGTGAGGGGCACCATCGTCGTCGCGTTCACGGTACAGAGCCTGTACGCGAGCAACGCCGGACTCGCGAGCGTCAAAGCGCAGCTCGGGCCGTTCGACGACATCAAGACGGCGAGCCTGCCCACGCGCTACACGGACACGGTGGTCGAGACGGTGGCGCTGGCGGACGTCGACAACCTGGCGCGAGAGATGGTGCAATGGATGGAGGGGCGATGAGGGCACGCGCGATTGCAGCGGCGCTGCTCGCCCTTCTGCCCCTCCGGCTTTCCGGGCAGGATTCCTCCCGGATCGCCGAGGCGCAGAGCGTGCTCGCGCCGCTGATCGAGTCCTACGGCGTCTCCAGCGCGGAAGGGCCGGTGCGCGAGACGGTGAAGCGGCTCCTGCCGGCATGGGCGAAGAGCGAGACCGACACGGCGGGCAACCTGTGGGTGCGCCTCGGTCAGGGAAACCCACTGGTCGTGTTCGTGGCGCACATGGACGAGATCGGATTCCGCGTGACCGGCGTCCGCGACGATGGGTCGCTCGAGCTCGAGCCCCGCGGCGGCTTCATCGCGTCGCTGTTCGAGGGCCAGCCGGCGCTGGTGCATACCGACAAGGGCGACGTGGCCGGCGTGTTCATCCCGCGCGATTCGGGCTTCACGCGTCACACGCCGCCTCCACTGCGCGTCGACGTGGGCGCCACCTCGCACGCCGGGGCCATGGCCCGGGGCATCAGCCCCGGGCAGACAGTGAGCATGCCGAAGCAGTACGTGCGGCTCGCGGGCACGCGCGCCACGGGCCGCTCGTTCGACGACCGCGTCGGCGACGCCGCCCAGATCATCGCGCTGCGGCACCTGGACCGCGCGGCCTTGAAGCACCAGGTGATCTTTATCTGGAGCGTGCGCGAGGAAATCGGGCTCGAGGGCGCGGGCGTGGCGGCCGCGGCGCTCGGCACGGCTCCGCGCCGCGTCCACGCGATCGACACGTTCGTCTCCGCCGACTCGCCGCTCGAGCTCCCCAACTTCGCGGTGGCGCCGATCGGCGCCGGCGCCGTGGCACGGGCGTTGGACAATTCGTCGGTGACGCCTGCGGCTTACGTCGACTCCCTGCTCCGCCTGGCGCGGGCGCGCGGCGTGGCGGTGCAGGTCGGCACCACCAACGGTGGCAACGACGGCTCCATGTTCACGCCCTACGGCGTGGTGGACGTGGCGCTCGGCTGGCCGCTGCGCTACTCCCACTCCCCCGCGGAGGTGATAGACCTGAAGGACGTCGCGAGCCTCGCGGACCTGGTCCGGGCCATCGCCGAGAGCTGGTGAGAGCGCTGCTGTCGGTTTCGGACAAGCGCGGCGTCGTCGAGTTCGCCCGCGACCTGGCGGCGCTCGGCTGGGAGCTCGTCTCCACCGGCGGCACGGCCGAAACGCTGCGCCAGGCAGGCCTCGCGGTGATCCCCATTGAACGTGTGACGGGCTTCCCCGAGATGATGGACGGCCGCGTGAAGACCCTCCACCCCAAGGTGCACGGGGGCCTGCTCGCCCGCCGCGCGCACCCGGGCGACCGCGCCGCGCTGGCGGAGCACGGCATCACCCCGATCGACCTGGTGGCCGTCAACCTCTATCCGTTTCGCGAGACGGTCGCCAAGCCCGGCGTGAGCTTCGAGCAGGCGATCGAGCAGATCGACATCGGCGGCCCCTCGATGCTCCGCTCGGCCGCGAAAAACCACCAGGACGTGATCGTGATCGTTGATCCGGACGACTATCCGGTGGTGATTGCCGCCCTGAAGACAGGTTCACTGACCCCGGGAACCCCGGGCTTGCGCCCGGGGTCAGTGAGCCCGGGGTTGCGCAGAGACTTGGCCGCCAAGGTTTTCGCGCACACCGCCGCCTACGACGCCGCGATCCACGGGTACCTGACCAAGGACGCTGCCGGCTGGCCCGAGCGGATCACCCTGGCGCTCGATCGACACCAGGAGCTGCGCTACGGCGAGAACCCGCATCAGGCGGCCGCGCTGTACGCAACCTCCGAGCCGGGGATCCGCGACGTGCAGCAGCTCCATGGCAAAGAGCTGTCGTTCAACAATCTGCTCGACCTCGATGCCGCCGTCGCGGCGGTCGCGCCGTGGGCCGGATCCGATGCCGTGGCGTGCGCCATCATCA
>WNGQ01009287.1_pt1 | contig 12307 bp, 10 predicted proteins | sample 5407661 | NCBI WGS metagenome assembly WNGQ01 (sample SAMN13153382, study PRJNA577476) | soil metagenome | isolation source: 60 cm soil or saprolite under Garry oak tree replicate 2 | place: USA:California | collected 2016-06-15
ATTCCCCTCCTGGGTTAGGAGGGGTGGCTGCGCCACCAAGAAAATGCTCCCGTTCCTTATCGGCGCAGACGTGGTGGTCCGGAATGGCGCAAAGCCACCTTATAGATGCTCGCGTAGCGCTCCTTATTCATTTGGTGCGCTTCGCGAATATCTGTAAAGTTGCTTCGCATCATGGATCGATCACCCCGCCGTTCGCTAAAAAACGCGAACGGCACCCCTCCTAATCGAGTCCTAATCGAGGAGGGGAATTTTTTGCGCACCTCTAGACCGCTTCGCGGCCTCTTTACTTCCGGCCCGTCCCCCACGCCTGCCATACTAGCGGATAAACGTCGATTCCGCATTGTCCTCGCAGAAGTATTCCTGGATCTCCTCGTCCGGGACCCACTTGATCGCCCAGCCCCCGGACCAGGGCCGCGTGTACGTTCGTGGGTCGTCTACCGTCACTTCGTACTTCAATGTATTGAAGTCCGGTCTCGAGAAGCGTTCGGTGAGGTGAAGGGCTTCGGTATGGGGAAGTCCCCCGTTCGTCATCCAAAACCTCTCATTGAAGCCGACCGACTCGACGACCAGTGTATCCCCCTCCCATCGGCCGACGGAAGTACCGTAGTAGCTGAGAACCAGTTCAGCCGCCTGACCGACGGGGCGACCATCTGTATAGATGACTCGCCAATTGCGATCCCCGCCCCCTAACAGCACCAGGATGCGGCCCAATTCTGGCTGTTCGACGAATTGAAAACCATAGGGGGTGTGAAACTGCCGCGGGCCGCCCGGCGGAAGGCAACGCGCAAAAGGATCGTCTTTCAAAAGGCTTCGCTGGCGCTGCTCGTACACGGCTTTCGCCCAGGGCTTGAACGGCGCGACTTTGTCCGCATCTGCGATGTTGAGCAAGAGGCCATCGTCGTTCATAGGGATTTTTACGGCAGTGTTTTCGACTAACGCCTTGACGCTGGCCGCTCCCCAATATCCCTTCTTGCCCGGCGGTGGTCCGAGTCTCACGTGACCATTCGGCCAGCGCGGAGCCGGCGCCGCGGCCGGCGTGGACGCTCGTCTAGCTGGTGCTGCAAACAATCGTTTTCCCCCAGGTTTCAAGACGACAGATTTGGCGAAGGCCTGTCTGGCTGGGCCCCTTGCAGGAATGCCTTCTACCCCAACCACATCACCAATGTGCAGTGTATTGCGCTTCCAGCCATCCTTCTCAAGGTCGAACGGGTTCCCGAATTCCACGGCCCAATTCGTAATCGTGCCACCGGCGTCTCGGACGTTTATGAAGAAGAAGGCGTGAGGATTCACCCAATCGATCCTCGTGACGGGTCCCTCAAGTTTCACCTGCCTGTCGAAGTCATAGGTTGCCGAAAACGAGTGTTGCGCGGCGACCGGTGTGGCAGCCAGTAGAATTCCCAAGCCCACCGCCAAGACGTCCAACGTGTGTTTCATCGCCTGTCCTTCACATTAGTCTCTGGTGACCTTGAAATCTCCGTTGGTCGCACCCTGACGCCAGGTGCCTGTGATCGTCCGGTGGTAGGAACCAATGTCGTCCACGCGGCCCTCGGCTGCGATGTGAAGCGGTTTGCCGGACTGGTCCTTTGTATCCGCCTCGATACGAACCGTCCAGTTCGTCACATCCACAAAGACGCTTGCTATCGGGATGGAATCCAATCCTGGGTTAATCGTGCCCGTGATCTTCTCGCCGTCCCAGTTCATGACGAACGTGAGGTGATCCCGTTGGGTTGCGGTCGGCCCCCAGTCACCGGTCCAGGTACCCGTCAACGGGTGTCCTTCCTGTGCGAGTCCCGACACGACAACGCCCAGACACGCCCAAAAGCAAGCCAGATGGAAGGCTCGTCTCCGCATCAACCCTCCTGCCCCCATACCCACGCAAGTCAAGTCTCGTGCCGCAAATAATAGCGCTACAAGCCCTTCGAGCGCAACGATACCGCTACCGCGGAGCACCTGGAGGCGGCGCGGTTCTGCACGGTGTGGGATTCCACTTCGAACCGTCCGGTTCGAGCTTGAACTGAGTGCTCGTATAAAACGGCTGCGTTAGATTCTTCGGATCATCGATGATAGTAACGACGAGCAGCCAGTTGTCGCCGTTGGGGTGCGGTGGCAGCCGGTTGAAATATTCCGTGATCGAGGCATTCTCGCTGTAAGGAACGCCATTCTTGCGCAGATAGCCTTCGCGGAAATGCGTTGTCATGACCTTCAACGATCCGCCTTGCGTGATCGAGCTTGGGGGCGGTGGCCCTCCTCGCTGACCTCGGCCTCCTCCGCCCGGCGCGATCGGACCCGAGTTGTTTCCAATCTGTGCCCGGGCGGGCGGGCCGCCTCGTTCCAAAGGTGGCCTCTCCCATTCGGCGATCGAAAGCCCTTGCCACGTCTTTTCCGCGTCGCCCGAAGCCGGTTGCTTCGACTTGTCGAAATGCAGAAGACGAGTCTGTGTACCGGCGTCGAAGTCGATCTTCAACGTGTTGTCATCCTGCCAGGTGATGTGCAGCCGCCCGGGTTGACGCATGATGCCGCCGACGCCGAACGCCTTGCACTGGACGCCGGCCGCGTCATCTTTGGCTAGATCCCACATGTCGGCAATGCGACGGCCCTCGGCGTTGAGCGGAAGGCTCTCATAGTCGCCCTTGCGGGATGTCGCCATACGGTGACGCCAGTCCTCGCTCACTACGGAAACCCAATAACCGGTGAGATCGATCGGGGCGACCGCTCGCGCCGGCTGCGGCGCCTGTCCGCGTTGTGCGGCCTCGGCGCCCGCCAGTACGCCAACCATCAACGTCAGTGCCGCCGCGGCAAATGTGATACGCATCGCTCAATTCCTCGGACTAAGATCCCGGTACACAGCCTCGATGAACATCCCGGTCGTCCACGAACCTTTATCGTTGCCGTACCGCCCGTCGTAGTCCAACGACGGCTTGGCAGCCTTCACCTGTTCCAGTGTCATTCCCTGCTTGATCATGTCCTGAATCCGGTCGCGGATGATCACGACCATGTCGCGGTATTCGACGACATCAGAGCATCTTGTTCAATCCGTCGACGAATCCCGCAACGCCTCCACCGTACTTCGCATCGATGATCGGATAAGTCGTCGTCACGAAGATGTCGCCCGCAACCAGCACGTCGGAACCGCGAAAATAAACTAAAACGTCGCCGTCGGTGTGGGCCCTGGGAATGTGATACAGGAAGATGGCCTCACCGTTGAAGTAAAAGTCCCGCGTCTCCTCGAAGAACGTATTCAATGGCACTTCGGTGATGGGACGGGACGCTTCCGTCATCCGCGTGGGCACGTTCTCGTGTGCGATGATTGCGGCCGGATTCCCGTTGACGGTCATGCCTGCCTGGGAGATGGTCTCGTTGCCGCCCGTGTGATCCGGGTGCGCGTGGGTGTTGATCATCCAGCGAATCGGCTTCGTGGACAATTGCCGGATCGCCGCAAGAACCTTGTCGCGCATCGTCGCGACACCGGTATCCACCACCAGGACCCCCTCATCGCCGGTCTGCACCGCGATGTTGCCGCCCGCCCCAACGAGCATGTAGACGTTCCCCTGGACGTGGAACGTCTTGATTTCATCGGACGGCGCCTGGCCTTGCAGAAGCAAGGCCGCGCCTACGAGCGCCAGGAACATCAAAACTATGGAGGAACGCGGGCTAAAGCCCGCGACTACATGCCCGCGTTCTAAAAGCGCCGATCTCATCGTGACTGTTTCCGCATCATCTCTTCGAGTTTCGGCATGTACTCCGGGTAGGTCGTCTCCGCACCACCCCACACCGCCTCGAACGGAAGTCCGAACTTGTTGGAAAAGTCCTTGAGAAACGGGTTTTTCCCTGGCAGGTAGTGCGGCACTTCATTTTTCGGTTTGGGCACTTCCATGGCGTATTCGCAGTTGTACAGCCAGTTCTGGTTCCCGCGGTCCATCAACACGAACTCCTGGCTATTGACATAGGGCTCGGTCAGATACACCGGATCAGTCGCGATGATGACGTGCGACAGGAGATTGCCGTGCCGGATGTAGTATTCGAGCATCGTGGTCAGGTCGCTGCTCGGAATGCCGCTGCGCCGATAGAATTCTTTTTTGATGTGGGTGGTGGTGACGGTAAGAATGTCCCCGTTCCATTGTCCTGTTGAAAAGCCCATGAACGTGTGCGGCGCATACTCCGGAGGATGCGGACGGCCGTCCATCCAGATCGTCCGGTACTGCATGTAGGTGCCCAGATATTCCTTGTAGGCGATGATTTCCTGTGTGGCCGGATCCTTTTCTTCCCAGATCCGGAATTGCAGCGGCCCACGGTAGATATGAGGAGCATTGTAAGGCTGACACTGGTGTTCCAGAAGCGCAACGCGGGTAACGTCGAAGCTCTCGGCATACCGGCGGGCTGCGTCGTTCATCGGAACTCCAGTGAAGTCGCCCTGCACGTCACCGGGAACTCGGTCTCCTTGATCCTCGTGGTACCTGCCGGCCCATTCGCCGGCCAGGCTAATTTGAGCCGATGCCGGAGCACTTACGAGCATCACCAGGAACAAACAACCTAAGAGTCTGGCGCCATCGACACGGTACACAGTGGCCTCCTGTAAACACTCGATGCACGGACGAAACTCCCCTCCTCAGCGGAGGAGGGGTGGCTGCGCCATCAAAAAGATTTCGCGAAGCCACCTTTCAGGCGCAGACGGGGTGGTAAAAGAAAGCGCAACGCGCGTCCAGCCCTTAACGGGTAGCCTCATTTGCGATCATCGGTGATGGTTGATTGCACATCTTTGTTGGCGGTTGCGTATCAGCGCTTGCTGATTTCAGATTGAGGACAGACACGCAGCGTCCGACTTTTTGTGCAAAGCCCGATTAACACATTTCCGTTACACCATAGCGCGACTCGGCAGTGAGGTCCACAATCCCTTGCATCACGCCAAAGTAGCCCGGGCTGACGACCCGCAGCCGCGCTACCGGCAACTCGCCTGAACTCTGCGGCGCGCCACCCTCGACCTGGAAGTTGCCCCAGAAGCTACCAGGATGCATGGGCGCGCCCTGAATCACAGCCGCATCGCGCACCTGGGGAAGGGATTTGATCGATTCGATGACTTGCCGTGAAAACACCGCGTTGTGTTTCCATTCGAACTTGTTATTCGGCAACGAGATCGTCATTGTCAGCAGATTTTCGGCGTTGAATCCCGGATCAACCCGCAACAGTCGCACAGCGCTTCTTATCATCAGTCCGGTAGTGATCAGCAGTATCAGCGTTAGCGCAACCTCGCATGCGACAAGACCGCCAATCGCCCGATGGCGGCTTCGACCCAAGCTGAGTCCACGCCCGTCAATCCGCGTCGCATTGAGTCCGCGAGTTCGTGAGATCCGCAACGCAGGAAAGATTCCGGTAACGCACGCCGTAAACAACGCGGCAATTAACGTAAATCCGAAAACTCTGACATGGATAGTGCTCTCTTGGATAAGCGGCAGTCCGGATGGGAGCAGCGGACGCAGCAGCGCGATTCCCCAGACCGTTAACATGACTCCGAAAACCGCTGCCGAAAGCGCCACCAGCGCAGATTCCACCAGAAACTGCCGCAGAATACGCAGGCGTCCTGCCCCCAGAGCCACTCGAATCGCCACCTCTCTCTGACGTGCGATCCCACGAGCCAAGACGAAACTCGCCACGTTCGCGCAGGCGATAAGCAGGACCATCGTGGTGCACAGAGAAAGCCAAAGGACAACCCGGCGCGTGTTTCCCAACACTTGCTCCCGTAGAGGTATGACGCGAATGCCCCACCCCCGATTCGAGTCGGGGTAAGACTCGGCGAGGTTGTGCGCGATGGCTTCCATCTCAGCCTGCGCTTGAGCGACAGTTACGCCCGGGCGCAGTTTTCCGACGACATCGAGATTCCGATCATCGCGGCTCGGTTTTAAGTACATCGGTTCCGGAACCCAGAAATCAATACTCTCCTTGATGCTGGAAACGCCCAGTTGAAAATCTGCAGTGATCGGCGGGAAACGGACGTCCGCGGTTACGATGCCCAGAAGGACGTGTGGTGTAGGTCCGATGCGGCTCAGGTTGATGATGTTTACATCCAGCGTCTGGCCGGCCAAACGAGGGTCCGATCCAAAACGACGTTGCCAAACGTCACGGCCCAAAATGAACGAAGCCATGGGCGCCCGGTGATCCTGAGGAATAAATGCCCTTCCCATGATTTGCCGGATGCCGAACACATCGAAAAACCCTGGCGTCACAAACAATCCATGAAGTCGCTCACTGGTGTTACCACCCGTCAAGTCGACAGTTCTCCAACGGTAACCCGCAATCGCTTCAAAGGATCGTGCTTGCGCCTGCCAGTCAAGCAGGTTTCCCAGCGCGGTTCTCTCACCATCCGGCAGCTCACGAGATGGACTGACAGAACGGATAGCAACCAGGCGATCCGAGTCCGGATAAGGCAGCGGCCGCAACAGTGTTGCATCAACCACGCTGAATATCGCCGTGTTGGCGCCTATCGCCAGGCCAAGCGTGAGAATAGCCACTGCTGTGAAGCCGGAGTTCTTTGCGAGTGAGCGCGCCGCATGGCGGACATCCGCCCAGATTTGTTCCAGCGCTGTGAACATCCAGACCTCCCGGCACATTTCCTGCACCGCATTCTACCGGGATGAATCAGATCGTCGCACGCGATTCTCGCTCCGGTGGTTCATGCGATGGCCAATCTTAGGGTATAACGTCAGAGCAACTTTTATGTTGAAGCGCGCCGGTTGGTTGATCTCCCACGTACGGCCAATGCGGACGGGATCCGCCGTTTTTCTGCTGGCAATAGGATGGCTGATCCTGTGCGCGCCGTGGTTTGTGGAAAAACGGACGATTCCCTTCGACAGTAAGGACTACTTCTATCCATCCCTCTATTTCGTCAGCCAGTCCATTCGCAACGGGGCTCTCCCGTTCTGGAACCCGTATGTCTACGGCGGTTATCCGATGGTTTCCGACCCGCAGGCGAATATTTTTTCGCCGGTCGCGCTGCTCTTGATGATCATCGTCGACAAGCCCTCAGTCTACTGGTTTGACGGAGTCGAACTCCTGCACGTCCTGATCGGCGGCTTAGGGATGGTGCTGCTCTCGGTTCGCTTTGGCCGCTCCGCAACAGCGGGTCTCTTCTCGGCGGCGGTTTATATGTTCGGCGGATCGGCTGCCGGCCGGATGCAGCACGTCTCAACGATTTTCGCCTATAGCTACTTTCCATTTGCGCTCCTGACGCTGGAGCACGCGCTGGATTCCAACCGCGTCCGGTGGGCCGCCTGTTTCGGTTTGGTGGCCGGTATCATGGCTGCGCACCAGAATCAGGTGGCTTATCTCTTCAGCTTGGTCCTCTTTGGATACGTCCTTTATCGGGCTACGGTATCGGAGTCGCCCTGGGTTTTCTTCGTCACGCGAAGGCGAGTGCTGGCGACAGCCGCTTTGGTTTGGACTCTCACGGTCGCCGTACCGCTTTATCTCACTCTGCAGTTTCTTCCGCTTAGTAACCGGTCTCAAATCTCCTTTCAAACGGCCGTACAGGACTCCATTCACCCGCTCACACTGCTCACGTTATTTGTGCGGAATTTTTTTGATAATGCGCACCCGTCTTCTTACTGGGGTCTTGGGGATATCACAGAAACGAACCTGTATGCCGGGATCCTGCCGATAGTCCTGATTGCGCGATATGGAGTCATCAGCGGCGCATTATTCAAACGGGAGTTCCGCTACTTTTCCGCGGTTGGTTTCGCCGCTGCTCTTTATGCCTTGGGAGGTTCTACCTATTTCTACTGGCTTGCTTACCACCTTGTTCCCGGAGTGAGTCTATATCGTAGACCGACCGATGCCACGTTCGTCATCAACATGGTGCTGGCCCTCGCGACAGGATTTTTGATGGACCGGCTGCTTTCCGGTTCACCTGGCGGCGTCAAACCCGGTCTCCTTTTGGTAGGGACCGCAGCAATTGTCACTTTATTTGCCTGGGGCATTGGTTATACCTGGCGAGGGGAAAAATTGGGACACATGATGAAGGACCTCTCACTGGCGGTAGTCTTTGTCGCCGTTGCACTGGTACTGCTGCATGCGATATCCGCAGCTCGGCTGAACCAGACTCGGCTCGCGCTGGCTTTTGTCGGACTTGTACTGTTAACGGCGGACTTGAGTGTACATAACACCGGCTCTGCGCTTAATGCCGGTGATCCCGGATGGTTCCCGTTGCTGGCAAAGGAATCCGCTCGCAGGGATCCCGTAGCGGGGTTTCTCAAGAATGGCCTGGATTCGAAGGATGGAAATATTCCGTATCGGGCTGACATTACCCAGGCTGGTTCTCTATGGGCCAATATCCCCATGATCTTCGGCATTCACTCGACTCAAGGATACAATCCGCTTCGCTACGCCCTGTACGAGCGCAGCGCGGGCGCCCAGGAAAGCTTTAACTTCGTGCGGCCATTTCCACCCCTAATGGCCAGCTACAACGCTCCTCTGCTAAATCTGCTTGGCGTGAAATATATCGCCTCGACCAAATCTCTCCGGGAAATCGACCATCGAGTGGATGAGAAGCGTTTTCCGCTGGTGTTGGACGAAGAAGGGATCAAAGTTTGGCAAAATCTGGAAGTATTGCCCCGCATCTTGACCGCGACCGCCATATACGTCGAACCGGATTTGGACCGTGCAATCAGTGAGGGGAAGATGGCTCCAGTGGATTATCAGTCGAACGTCGTGCTGCAACACTTGCCTGACACACTGTCCGACCGCCACCAAGGCTACGGGTACTCCGTGCCGTTGACCGGCCAAGGGAAAGCCACGGCCAGAGTGCTTACCTATCGGAACACCGAAGTGGTCGTGGCTATTCAATCGGAAAGAGATGTCATCGTGGTGCTCAACGACCCGTACTATCCATACTGGCGCGTTTATGTGGACGACGAAGAACGAGAGTTATTGCAAGCAAACTACTTGTTCCGCGGAGTTCATGTAAAGGCAGGTGAACGCCGAGTTGTGTTTCGGTTTGAGCCGTTTTCCTGGCCCGCGGTCCGAGGGACTGTCGCCCGGCTGGTAAGCGGTTTGAGAAGAGTCAGCCCATAAAATTGCGTCCATGCGCTCCAGGTACGATGAAGCCGGGTTGACGCCGGCGAATTTCGGGCCTAGTTTGTAGCTGTGGCTAATGACAGGATCGCTCTGGTGACAGGCGCCGGCAGCGGCATTGGGCGGGCCGTCAGCATCGCGCTACACTCCGCCGGATATTCCGTGGTGCTGGCCGGGCGTCGCCGTGCGGAACTCGAAAAAACCGCAGAGCTTGTGGATCGTCCGGGCGGGAAGATGCTTCCCGTGTCCACGGATGTCAGCAAACCGGAATCGGTTCGAGCGCTCTTCGCCAGGGTCAAAGAAACTTTCGGACGGTTGGATGTTCTGTTCAACAACGCCGGCACATTCGGGCCCGGCGTTCCGATGGAAGATCTCACTTACGAGCAGTGGAGCGCCGTCGTCGCAGTCAACCTCACGGGTGCGTTCCTCTGCGCGCAGGAAGCGATCAAAATCATGAAAGCCCAACACCCCCGCGGCGGACGCATCATCAATAATGGCTCGATTTCCGCTTACGCGCCCAGGCCCAACTCGGCGCCGTACACTGCCACGAAACACGCCGTCACCGGCCTCACGAAGTGTATTTCGCTGGATGGACGTAAGTACGACATCGCGTGCGGTCAGATCGACATTGGCAACGCTGCTACCGAAATGACCGAGCAAATGGCGGCGGGCGTTTCCCAGGCGAACGGTACACGGATGGCCGAGCCCCGCCTGGATCTGAGGCATGTGGCCGAAGCTGTCGTGTACATCGCGAATCTCCCCTTAGAAGCCAATGTGCAGTTCATGACCGTCATGGCCACGAAGATGCCATTTGTGGGACGCGGGTGATTTTCTCCTCCCTATCGGACTCCGGCTGATGCCGCCGCAGAACGAGGCGCTGACGACGCAAGCGTGAGCGCCATGGCCGCCCAACTCGTGGCGGCTCCGGAAATCCACTGATCGATACCGTGCGGGAAGCCGTTATCGAAATACGGCTGGAAGCCTAACGCTCGCGTCTTGACGTACCACGAGCCATCATCGAGTTGAGTATTCAGCAGGAACTGAACGCCGCGTTGATATGCGGCATCGGACACATCTAGTCCCGCCGCCTGCAGCGCCACCAGAGCCTGGCCAGTGGCGTACGCACCGCTCGGCAGCGTTGCGATGTCGGACCACGCACCATCGGATCGCTGCGTGGCCAGCAGCTCTCGCATCGCCTTATGAATCGCGTCTTTGTCCTTCCCGGCCCATGCCAGTCCAAGCAGCCGCCATGCTCGATCCTCACCGGTTCTCGATTGAGCTTTCGCAAGCCAGGCAGCGGCGAGCTGAATCGATTTCTCATAGCCGGCCTTGTCGACATTCGGCGCATAGAGCTGAAGAGCACGCAGGGTGAGCGCCGTCTGTGTGATGTCGCCGGGGCACAATGGAGGCCGCGAACTGGCGGGGCCCACCGCCCAACGGCCATCCGGCATTTGGTGAGTCTTGAGGTGCATGGCGATAGTATCCGTATTCTCGTCCGGCTTGTACTGTTCTCCATGCAGTCCGATGAGGATGTAGCTCAGGATGTCGGGATCTGCCATTGGCACGAACGAAATTCCCTGGCGCATGCGCTCGCGGCTGGCGGCGAGGAACGCAACGTTCGCTTTGACTTGGGGACCGGCCGTCTGCTCGTCGACCTTGAATCCATTCTTGCGCGCGAGTGAAACCGCCATTGCCGGCAGGCTCTCGTTGTGGCAAGACACACAGCCGGTCTTCTGGGTAAAACTGGCATCCGCACGCTGAAGCAATGAAAGGCTTCGTTGGACGGCGGCCTGGACCGTGTTTCCGCGCTGCAGCTTCAACTCCGGAACGGCGGCGCTCCCGGCTGTTGCACCGGATTTCATCAACAGAGCGACGATCGGCGTATCTCCATGGAGTCTGGCGATATCGAGTGCCGTCTGCCCGGAGTGACTCTTCGCGTTGACGCTGGCGCCGCGTTCGATCAGCAGCTTCACCTCATCCAGCGGAAGAAGATCGGATACCGCTGCATACATCAGGACCGTTCGGCCCATGGGATCCGCAGCGTTAACGTCCGCGCCATGATCGAGCGTGAACCGGACCGCACTCACATCCCCGAAAGCGGCGATTTGCAGGAGCGCGTAGGTATGCGCCGTCGCGTCCATGTTTTTCGCGGCAAGATCGATGCATTTCGAACAATTCGTCGCGACCGCGTACACGAGCGTGATCCCGCTGATGACTTTAGTCTCGGCGCCGCGATCGATCAGCAACTGCATCACCTCGGCATCACCGGCGGCAGCGGCCTGTACGAACGGCGTGTCGTCCAGGGATGGCCCGGAGACCTTTGGATCCGCCCCACGATCGAGCAGCAGTTTTACCCCCGGCGCCGCTCCATGCCGGGTTGTAGACACGAACAGCGGGGTTCTGCCGTCATTGGACCGTGCATTTACATCGGCGCCCGACTCCAGCAGCACCCGGGTCTTCTCGAAATCGGTTGCCGCCCACATCAGAGCGGTTGCGTTAGAATCGTTGCGCTTGTTCGGGTCGGCGCCTTTTTGCAGCAACTGGCGCAATGTTCCTGCATCCGAATACAAAACGGCGTACATGAACGGCGTCGAGCCTTCCGGCCCGCGAGCGTTGAGGAGCTTTGGATCTTCGGCGACAAGCTTCATGAAGGATTGGCGATCGCCCGCGCGCAATGCGTCGGTCATGGCGACGGCCTTCGGATTCACGGGCGCTAGATCCGCCTCATTGGCCAGTTCGTCCGGCCATGGAGCGCCCTGATCGATCCAGGCCTTGATCACGGCTGCGTCTTCCGGCTTCAGCGGTCCTGACGGCGGCATCGGACTTCCGAACTCGCTTCCGGTCAGACGAAGATAAAGCCGGCTTGCAGCCGAGTTGCCAGGCACAATGACCGGCGCGGGTCCGCGCAACGCAACGCTGCGGCGATCCAACCGGTAGGAATTCATTTGTTTCGCGGGACCGTGACAGCCAACACAGTTCTGTCGCAACAGCGGCAGAACGTCACGGCCGAAATCGACCTTACTGGGAGTCTGAGCGGCAAGAGTCCCTGCAAATAAAGATATGCACAACATCGCCTTCGTGATTTTTTGTCTCGACAATAGCGGCCTCCAATTGGCACAAGTCAAAATAGTGCAGTCATTATGGGGCCACGACTCCGTGGGTAAACCGAAGATTCAGGAAAAGTTCGATTGGGGATTATGCCCTTGACAATACCGATCAGGTAAGCGGGTGATTGGGTTACTGGGTT
>WNGQ01020003.1_pt1 | contig 12304 bp, 8 predicted proteins | sample 5407661 | NCBI WGS metagenome assembly WNGQ01 (sample SAMN13153382, study PRJNA577476) | soil metagenome | isolation source: 60 cm soil or saprolite under Garry oak tree replicate 2 | place: USA:California | collected 2016-06-15
CCGACATCGGGGCCGCGCTCACCGCCCCTGCACGGCCTGGCACCGGCAACATCGGCATAACCACGAGGCCGGCATAAAAGGCGTTATCCCGAGATCTTATCTGGGGATTCCAAGATCGATTAGGCTGTTTCCGCAGTTCAGACCCATCGCGGACGCGTCCGTGACGGGAAGGGTGGATGTCAGGGGGCTGCTGAGACCCCGGCCGCGTTGGCCGGGGTGGCGTGGTCGGGGTGGCCGAGGCGTCGGCGTAGCAGCAGGTTCTCCCCGTGCGCGGCCGCCAGGGCCTGGCGCAGCTGCTCGACCTCGGCACGGTGGCGGGCCTTGGAGTCGGTCAGCTCGGCGGTGGGCGTGCGGATGACGCTGCTGGCCTGGCTGGCCGCGCCGGGATCGGGCGCTGGCCGGGCGGGCGGTGCGGTTGTCTGCTGCTGGGCGCGCAGGTGCTCGATCCGGGAGCGCAGCTGGGGGTGGTTGTAGAGGAACTCCAGCGAGACGCCGGCTGCCTTGGCCGCGCCCCGGAAGGTGATCTGCTGCCCGGAACGGGTCAGCTTCTGCAGGCCGGCCTCGGCGCGTGTCTCCGCCGCCTGGTGGCGGCGTGCGGCCGCGGCTTTCAGGTTGCCGATGTTGCCTGGCCGCTGCTGGGTCATCGGGTCTCTGCCTTCCCGTCGGCGACCGGATCGGTGCGGGCAGTCGTCCCGGCACCGCGGACAGCCTTGGGCCCGGGGTCGGCGCCTGGTTCCTTCTCCAGCTCGGTGATGATGGTGCGCAGCGCGTTCTGCTCGGTCCGCCGGCCGGCCAGCCACACGTTGTCCTGGCTCATGGGCGCGCCGGTGCGGGCCGTGAACGCCGCCTGCCGGGTTTCGATCAGCTGGCCGGTCCGCTGGAGCTGGCCGGTCAGCTCGGGCAGGAAGGACGCGTCGGTGGCGAACTTGTCGCAGGTCAGGCAGGCATTCCCCTTGCCGCAGACCTGCCGCGGCGGCAGCAGGCAGTACCCGTTGGGCAGCATCCGGTCGGTCCGCTGGTCCAGCTGCAGCAGGTCGTAGAGATCCGTGGGGGCGATGCCGGTGTCGCGGGCATCAGCGGTGAGCTTGCGGTAGCGCAAGAACTCAGCCTCGGCGGTGGACTGCAGGGTCTGCGCGTAATGCATGGTCATAGCCGGGGTCAGGTGCCCCATATACCGTTGCAGCACGTGGATCGGCACGCCGGAGTTCAGCAAGTTTGTCGCGACCGTGTGCCGGAACCGGTGGGTGCGGTTGAAGTCGACCAGGGCGCCCGCGGAGTCCCGGACGTCGAGGCGGCGGGCGAGCTCGCTGAGCCGGGCGTGCAGCGTCCCGCCAGGGTAGGGCCGGTCGCCGTTGCGGTTCATCTGCCCGGCCAGGAACAGGTACTTCGGTGTTTTGCCGGGCGCCCCGCGCCCGGCAAAGAAACGGCCTGCCCGCTCCTGCTGCTCCCGGATGATCGCCACGACCGCGGCGTCCACCAGGACGGTGCCGGGGGCGCCGTCGATCTTCGTCTGCTGGTAGCGGAGCCTGGCCACCGCCGCCTGCCCGTCTGTGGCTGCCGTCGAGCTGGCCGGGGCGGGCAGCAGCGGCAGCAGCGGATCGCGGTCCAGCAGGCAGATCTCGCTGACACGCCGGCCCAGCAGTGCCACCAGCATCGTGATCCGCATGGCCTGCTCATCGCCGAGCCCGCCCTCGCTGACCGGCGCGCCAAGCAGAGCGATCCCGGCCATGATCTGGGTCATGGCGTCGTCGTCGATGACCTCTCGCCCGAGTTCGGGGCGGGGCTTGCCGGGAAGCTCGCCGCGCCGGCAGAAGCGGGCGTGCCGGGGGCCGAGCCGCAGCCAGCCGGGCTCGGCCAGCGCGGCGGCCGCGGCTTCCTTGTTGTCGGTCATGAACAGGTAGAACTGCTCGACGTCGCTGGCCAGGCGCTGCACCGAAGCCGGCGACAGCCGCTGGCCGGCGCGGCGCCCGCGGGCAGGCTCCCGGACCCGCAGATGGCCGAGGAAGCCGAGCATGAGGGCGCGTATCTGGCCGGGGCTGGCTGCCAGCCACGGCCCGGCGGGCGGGCGGCGGCGCAGGAACGCGTCGAGCTCGGCGACCGCGACGATCCGGCGGTGCACCGTCGACCACCGCAGCGTCCCGGTCTCCAGGCCAGTCTTGCAGTGCCACTGCAGGCCGCGCCGCAGCCACGGCATGCCGATCCGGTCGAACCGCACCGCATACCGGCCCATCGGCTCGTGATCGCGCAGCGGGATCCGGGTGTCCTCCACGGGATTCCACTGGTCCAGCCGCCACCAGGGGCCGGTGTCTGATGCGGTGACCAGCAGGCGCATCATGCGTGTCAGCAGCCCGCGGATGTTGCTCATCGTGGCGGGTGCGGGCAGCCGCCCGGTGCGCCGGTGCGCAGCGTGCTGGATCTGCTGGCACCAGTCCCGGCCCGCCATCCCCAGCAGGGAGACCGGCGCCCTGCCGGGCTGGCCGGCAATGACCTCGCCGAGCCGGCGCACCAGCATGCTCAGGCCCGGTGTCGGGATCGTGCCGCCCAGGTCGATGATCCGGAAGACGCACCAGGCCACCTCGCGGCGCATCGGCTCGGGCAGGTGCGACAAGCCAGCCCCGGCCCGCCAGGTCCCGTCGTGGCAGAACGCGCCCGCGTACTGCGGCGGGACGGTGCCGGGCGCGAACCGGAGCAGCCGCATCGGGCCGGGCACCGCCGTCCACAGGGCCTCCAGCGCCTGCGGGTCGGCCCGGCCGCGGGCGGCCTCAATCAGCTCCAGCGCCGACTGGCGGCGGGCGCCGGTCACGAGCACGCCCGGGCCGCCGCATCGCCGCAGGCGCTGAGCTGCCAGCCGGCGGTGAACGCCTGCCACTGCGCGGCCGCCTGCAGGCCGGCATCCTCGGTTACATGCGCATACAGCTGCAAAGTTGTCTGCACGTCGGCGTGCCCCAGCCGGCGGGACACCACATGCACCGGGATCCCCGACAGCAGCAATGCCGTGGCATGCGAGTGCCGCAGCCAGTGCGGCGTCCACGCCTCGGGAACCTGGCCGGCCAGCTCGCGGCGCAGCCGCCCCACCAGGTCATACACGCTCTCCGGCCGCCACGGCGCGAAACGGCTCCCTCCGCCCGGGTTCACGAACACCGGTGCCTGATCCAGATCCGGAAGCCCGGCATCCGCGCCCGCCTCGCACAGCTGCCACAGGTACTCGCCATACAGCCGGTCCAGCTCGTCGGAGACGAACACCCGGCGATAATGCCCGCCCTTCACCCGCGCACCGGGCGGGTTGTCATCGCGCGGGACCACCTCCACGAACGGGGTGTCACCGCGGCCGGTATGCCAGTCCCGGTGCTGCAGCCCCAGCGCCTCGCCCAGCCGCAGGCCCGACTCCGCCAGAAGCGACCACAGCAGCCGGTCCCGCACCCGGCCCTGCCAGCTGCCAGTCGCCGGATCGAACCACGCGCACGCGTCGCAGATCTGCCCGATCTGGCCGGGCGTCAGCACCGGCGGCGCGGCCCGGCCGGCCCGGCGCACCGTGACCACTGCACGGCGCCGCCCGCGGCGACGGGCCACATGCTCCAGCATCGGCTTGTAACGCGACCCGCTATGGGTGATCCGGTAAAGGTCCCCGCCCAGCGGCACCCCGTTCAGCTCATGGAACCGGTACAACGACATCACCGCGTGCAGCCTGCCGGCGATCGTCGCCTCGGCGAACCGGGCCGGCCGCGGCTCGATCGAACTCACCCGCGGGCTGTCCCCGCTTCGCAGCCACGACAGAAACCCGCCCACGTCCGCGACCGCCAGCTTGTCCCAGGCCAGCCCGAACAGCTCAAGATACGACCACCACAACGCCAGCGCCCGCGCATACGACTTCACCGTGTTCGGCGAGCTCGCCTGCGCTCGCAAGAACTCCAGGAACTCCTCGGCCGGGCCGACCACCGCGAGATCCGCGCCTAGCACCGTCCAGGTCACCGTCCCGTCGGGCAACGCGAGGCGCTGAACCCGGCACGGATCCGTTCCGTCACCTTCCGTCATGTGCCGTAACTTACTGCCACCAGAGAACGCGTCCGCGACGGACACGCCGAGCCGCCGAGAACTCCTTCACCTTCCGTGGGAGACGGGCTCCGACGAACCCCGGATTGGATATGGAACCACGCCCGCAACAGCCCCGGCGGGCAGGTCACCCGCGGCGGGGTGCGCGCCAGCAAGGTCGCCGCCGGGGACGCCCGGGACCTGAAGCGGGCCCGCTGCGCGCTGTGGAAGAACCCGGGCAAGCTCACCGTCCGGCAGGACGCGAAACTCGCCTGGATCGAGAAGACCCACCCCTGCCTGTACCGCGCCTGGCTGCTCAAAGAAGGCATCCGCACGATCTTTCAGCTCAAAGGCCAGCCAAAGGCCGCCGCTGAAGCGCCCGGCCGGTGGCTGTCATGGGCAGCCAGATGCCGCATCCCGCAATTCGTCGAACTCGGCCGCAAGATCCGCAGGCACCGTCCCGGGATCGAAGCGGCGCTGGAACATCAGCTCAGCAACGGGCTGATCGAATCGGCCAGCACCAAAATCCGCGTCATAACCAGGATGGCATTCGGGTTCCACTCCGCCGCCGCCCTCATCGCCCTGGCCATGCTCGCCCTCGGCGGACACCGCCCCGCACTCCCGGAAAGATAAACCACCCACGGATCAGGCAGGAGGGCCACATTTGTTCAGTCTCGCGACCCCGGCGCGCGTCATATCCGTCGTTCGGCATGGCTGGCGGCAGAAGTCACGCGTGCCTGGGATGGCCGCAGAACAAGTATTTCTGGGCGGGCCGGGGCCATGGCGGGGCCCGTCGTCCACGTAGTAGACACGCAGACCGTCGCCGACCTCCACATAACGCGGCTCGAACGAGTAGCCAGGCAGGCCGGCGAACCGCTCATCCGGCGTGCGCAGGACCTGCATCACGACCTCCCGGGATGTCGGGCAGTGCGCGCAAGGCCGCGATGAGCGCCGTTGCGGTCATAGCCCGGGACAGGTTCTGATCAAACGGAGTAGCTCATCAGGGCTCGAACGACCACAGCGCCTCGATCGCGGGAATGCTACCGCCCGCATGTCGTCGGCAGGCGCCGGCGTCTCGAACAGAACACCGGCATCCCGCACATGCACCGGGGCATCACACCGCGCCGCGACTGTCGCCGAACCGCTGCGCGCGCCCGGCTACGCCACCCGAACGGCCGGCAAGTGGCACGTGGCAGCGATGGAGGAGACCAGCGCGGCCGGGCCGCACGCGAACTGGCAGGTGCACATGGGCTTGTCCGCCCAGGGCCTGCTGCCCGCCGGGATCTCCTTGCCGGTCACCAGTCCAGGGGGCGCTGCGCGGAACCACAGCCATGGGCCCGTCCCTGGCGGTGATCACGCTGACAGGAGCGGGCTCGGCGCACCGATCCGGCACACGGCCGACGCGATCGCGGACCTGGCGCCAGGCGTCCTGACAGCGCTGCCGGTGCCCTGGAGCGACCGGATCGGCAAGCGGCTGCCAGCCGACCTGCTCGATCAGCTCACCTCGGCGCACCAGACGACCGGCCTGCCATCCCGGCCCGCGAGCCTGGCCGTCCTGCTGGCCTACCCGGCGCCGACCGCCGCCGGCTCTGGACAGGCGGCCCGTCAGAGCCGGCTGCCAATACCCGCCTGCGCGCCCGCTGCCCGGAGTCAGGGACACCGATCTGACATTCTGCTCAGCCGCCTTCTGTAATATCTACCGATCTAATAGACATTCCCAAATCGGCAGCTTGTGCGCTCCCTGCTTGAGGCAGTGATTCGAGATGCCGCCTGCTCTGGTGCTGTGAACTGGTCGTTCTTACGTTGAGGTGGTCATTTCGCTGCCGGGGCCGCTTTCGGTCCCGGTCCTCACGCGGGAGGTATCCCATGACGACCATGCCGTCGCCTGCTGCCTGGCCGTGATCGAGCCGGAGTTCTCCGAAGCGGAGAAGCTGGCGTTAGCCGGGTTCCTGGCCGGGTACTCAGGCATGACCCGCGAGGCTTACACCCTGGACCTGCGCCAGTTCACCGCCTGGTGCCGCCAGCGGCAGCTGCGCCTGTTCGCTGTCCGCCGCGCTGACATCGAGCTGTTCGCCCGCGACCTCGAAGCCGCCGCAAGAGCCCGCGCGGCCGTCACCCGCAGGCTGTCCGCCATCGCCGGGCTGTACACGTACGCCGTCGAGGAGGACCTGCTCGACCACTCCCCGGCCGCGCACGTCCGCCGGCCGCGGATCGACTACGAGTCCCGCGCCGCCGGCCTGGACCGCAACGAGGTCGGCGCGCTGCTGGTCGCCGCCGGGCTCGGCACCGCCGCCGAGCACGCGCCGATCTCGCTGCTCGCCCTCAACGGGCTGCGCGTGTCCGAGGCCACCGGCGCCGACGTCGAAGCCCTCGGCACCGGCACCCTGGCCATCACCGGCAAGGGCGGCAAGAAAGCCGTCATCCCGCTCGCCCCGCGCACCGCCCGCGCGGTCGACCTGGCCATCGGCGACCGCTGCGAAGGACCGATCTTCCGGGGCCGGCTGACGGATTGGGTTTCTCTTGGCGTGCTGGCCGCGTTCGTGCCGCGGGATGCGGTTGATGACGCGGTTGCGGCGGCGGGCAGGCAGGCGAGGCGGTCGGATGGCAAGGGTCATGGCCGGGATCACCCACGAAAAAGCACCTCAACGCGAAGCGCCGGCACCGGACCTACCCCCGGGTGGTCAAACGTGCCCGCCACAACTCCTACCGGGTCAAACGGCCCAGCGACCACGGCACCCGCCACAACGGGCCCGCCACGATCAAGCTGGTCAACCTCCGCTCGCACGCACTCGCAGCCTGATCAGCCCAGGCTACGTGGCATTGCCGCTGGACCCGGTGCCCGACCCCACGGGCTGGTCACGAGGAAAACGGCGGGGAGCAGGAGACGCCGAACGAGCTGACCGGCGATCCCAGTGGAACCTGACGGCCATCCCCGGCGTCCAGCAGTGCGGAGGCAGCGATCCGTTGAAATCACCGAAGCCTATCTCGCCCTGGCGGCCTGCCTGGCCACCAGCCTGACTGCCTGCGCAACCACGACGCCGCGGCACCCCGGCGCCGCGGCCCTGGCCACCGCGCATTCACCAGCCCGGTCCGCGCACACACCAGCAGGCTGCCCGCTCGGGCGGCTCCTGCCCCATGGAGGGGCAATCGCGATCGACTATGTCGATTTCCTGCGATTCGGCCGCCACGTGTATCTTGCCAGCGCAGAGCCCATCAAGGCTCGGGCGCGCACAGGCGTGGCCGGTGGCGGCGCGGACTCCCCGGCCGCGCCGATCGCCAAGCCGGGGTGAGCGCCGACGACGGGCGCCTTGCTGGGCGCTGCTAACCACCGGTGTATACGGCGGCTACCCCGGTGGGTACCCGTGCGCGTCAGCTGTGATGCGGTGTGCGTGCGGCGCCGCGGGCTGGCTTCAGCACCTGTGCTGGACGCTTACATCGGTGCTGGCCGACAGGAAGGCGTGGGTGGTGCTGCCGAGCGACTTCTCGTTGACGGAGCCGGCCGCGGTGGCCTTCCGGGTTCGGCCGTGGAATGCGTCGTGGAAGTGCAGGCACCCGCTGTGGAAGCTGCTGACGTCCATGCTGCGGGAGATCTTGCCGGTCCCGGCCCAGTCGGCCACGACGGTGGCCCTGGACGTGCGCACCGGCTTGTGCGGGGTGAATGTGCGCAGCTTGTAGCTGGCGTCGAGGTGCGCGGACTGCAGATGCTTGCGGTCGACGGTGAACTGCGCCGCTGTCAGGTTGTTGCGGAACCCGGCCGAGAATGACACCACCCGGCAGCGCTGGTGTCCGCTGACCATCCGGCACTTGTCCACCTCCTTGACCACCTGGCTGAAGGTGCGGCCGCCGGAGGTGAACACTCCCACGAACCATGTGGTGAGCTGGAACCGGGTCGACGACAGGCGGACCTTGGAATGCCAGGCCGCGGCCGCCGCCGCGCCGCTGAACCGATGGTGGGTGTGCGAGGACGCGAGCGCCGGCCCGGCCATCCCGCCGGTCACCAGGCCTGCGATCACCAACACCAGGAATACTCTGCGCATGAGGTTGGACTTCCTTTCCGGCGCGGCGCTGCCTTCCGCCCGGCCCGCTACCGGACCGATGCCATCGCGCCCGCCGGTAAGACGCTCCGGGCAAGGCCCTGGTTGCCATTTCCTGAAAATTCCTGGCAGCCGGCGCGGGCCGCTGGATCAGGCCTGCCTGACGGCACCGCGCTGCGACCATCCCGCCGCGGCCGGCAAGCAGCACCACCAACGGTCCGCTATTGCCGCGCATGGAGCGCGGATCGCCGTGATTCTAGGGCCGGTCGCCCCCGGTGACGCCGGCCCACGGCTACCTCTTCGCTGCAATGCCGGCCGAGATGGTGACCACGTGGGTGAAGGCGCCCCGCGGCGCAGCCGCAGCCGCAGGCCAGCTCGCCCCGACCCCGGAACAACTGCCCGAACGCCCGCCGGTCACGGCTGTTCCAGGCTGTGAGGAACCACGGAGCGGCCGATCTGATCCGCCGCTTCCCGCGCCGCCGCGCCGCAGGAGCCGAAGCGACCCGGCGAGCTGACGAGCAGCGGGCGTGGCCGGCGGTCTAACTCGCCGGCGTGCAGCCCGTCCTGCCCTGCCCGCGATCCAAGCGACCGCCAAACCCGCAGCGACGCGTCCCGCCGCACCCCGGAGACCATGTCAGCAGTGTCCGCCCGCCGGCCATGACCGCCAGCCAACGCCTGCCAACCTGCCCGGCCCGGCGGGCACCCGCGGGCATCGCGATATTCCAGGCAGCGGCAGACCCCGCATCGGCGCTCGATCGCAGCCCGCGACGGCGCCGCAACCGAGCCGCGGTACGCGCGACCCGTCGACGAGGAGCCGATCGTTCTCCGCGATCATCGGCCGCCGGCCACGGCCCACGTACTGGCTCAATCCGGCGGCCAGCAGACCCACCCTGAAAGTCGCCCTCCGACACCGAACAGCCGATCTGCTTCCAAGGAAATGCAGAAGCCTACTGAATCAATAGACATCCCTATTCGGCGGTAGGGCGCAATCACGGCCGTGCTGGCTCTCACTCTCCGTAATCGGCAGTCGAGTCGGATGAGAGGCCGCCGCCTGCTGGGCGAGCGGGGGTGTTAGTGGGCGGCCTCGTACTGGCTCATAACCCCGGCGCTGATCCGGCCGCGCTCAGAGATTGCCAAGCCCGCTTCCCGGGCCAGGCCCGGACCGTTGCGCGATCGACACGTCCGCCAACGGCCCGCTGAGGCGTGCGCCGGCGGCGGCCTCGGCTGACCTTCCGGCCAGCCGCGATGTACGGGGCGACTGCGTCTGCCAGCCGGGTCTTGTTCGCTGACGCGAGGTCGATCTCGTAGGTCACCCCGTCGAGGCCGAAGGAGACGGTCCCGGCATCCGGCGAGCCGTCGAGATCGTCTGTGGTCACCTCCGACACCTTCCTGGCCATGACCTCGATGATGCGAGGCGTTCCAACTCCGGCGCAACCCGACACTCCGCGAAAAACCTGCTAAAAAGGGGAACGAGGCTGGTTCATGGTGCCGGCGCTACGGGATTTAGCCCACTCGATCACCGCCGCGGCTGCCCGCCAGCCCGAGACCGAGTGGGTCAAGTTCCGATCTGACGAGCTGACTCGCGCAATCCCATGCGCCCGATGGCTCGATCTGTGTGCAGTCGCGAGTCTGCCGACTAACCCTCGGCGCCATTCGGAACATGGCGATCTGTGCTGGCTCCGCCGGGTCAGCGTGGCGAAGCGAATTCTCGGCTCGCCGGCGGGCGGACGCCCGCACATGCCGATGAGCGGCGTTGCTGAACTGGCATTACAGGACGGCACTACGGCCTAGGTCGAGCGTGGCGGGACAGTGGGCGCTTGACGGCGCGGGGGCTGAGGCGTACCGGGCCAGTCCGGTTCTTTTAAGGCGCGGGGACGCAGCAATGCGCTCCCGCTACCCGACCCCGCCCGCTTTCGTGAGCGGCTCCGGCGTTGGGTTCGCCCTGCGAGCGTAGCTGTTTTGTAGCTGATCATCGGATTTCACCGAGTGGCAGCGTGCCGTGCGCTCCGCCGCGAGCACGCTTCCCCCAGCAATTCCGCTCATGCCGTATCATCGGCGCTCCCAGGCGAGCGGTTCGGGACCCAGTGGTCGGAGGTTCAAATTCTCTCGCCCCGACCAGTCTTTTGCGGGATTTGCGCGGCGACGTCGACCGGCACATATGGATCCTTCCGCTGGATCAAGGCGTTCAAGCGGTCCCGGTCCGGGGCGAGCAGGGTCTTGACGCCCTCCGCGCTCACATCCGCGACAATGACATCGCCAACCTCGTCGTGGACGTCGCTGAAGAGGCCGTGCGTCCTCATCTTCTGGGCCTGGTAACGATTGTCGTCGGTCGGGCTGACGTAGTGGACCGACCAGATCTTGTAGCGGTGGACCAGGAACAGGTGGTTCAGCGTCATCAGGCGCTTCTTGCGCAGGGCGGTGTCGAAGGTGTTCTGGTCCCGAACCGAGAGGATGTTGCGCCCCCGGCGATCCACGATCACGTCGAAGATGATGTTGGCGACCTTTTCCCCGCTTGTCCTGGACAGGGTGAGCTCCAGCAACTCCGAGCCCGCCGTGTGCGGCCGCAGTCCGACACGCAGCGAGCCCGGGACCTGGTGGTGCTTCGTCCACATCGCGAGCCATTCCTCGAGCAGCTTGTTAGGCACCTCGGTCTGGACCAGGTGCTGGTGCTGCGTCGAGCCCTTGCCCATCGCTTTGGTGGCCGCCGTGCCGCCCGAAGAAGCCATGAGCGCCGCATCCAACCGCGGCCCGCCCACAAGCGTCTGGGGCGTCCGGTAGGGCGATTCGACCAGGCGGAACTTTCGCTGCAGCCGGGCCAGGGATAGCATGCCGTCCTGCTTGAGCGCGGTGGCGAACTCCTCCGCCGCCAGGCCGTCGATCTGATGTCCGCCGTAGGTAATGAAGTTGAAGACGAACCCCAGCTTGCCGAGCTCCTCAGGGAATCGCCTCATTTCCTCCTCGCTCATCCCGGTCGTGTCCCAGTTGAACGATGGTGACAGGTTGTATGCGAGCATCGTGGACGGGAACTCGGCGTGGATGGCCTCGGCGAAGCGCCGGGCGTCCGCCAGGTTCGCGCTCTTGGTCTCCATCCACAGGAGGTCGGCGAACGGAGCGACAGCCAGCGACCTTGCGACCGCGTAGTCGATTCCGCCCTGTACCTGGTAGTAGCCCTCGGTCGTCTTGGAAACCTCGCAATCCCAGATGATATCGATGCCCATCGATTTGGCCCTAGCCCGGGTGGCGTGGAACGACGTTCGGTTCGCGAAGGCCAGCCACTCGTCGGCGCTCACGTCGAAGCGCTCACCCTCGCCGTCGCGGAACTCGATCACGTCCGCCACCGCCTGGGGATAGCTCTTCAGGTTGGCCTCGGACTGCCACGCCTCCAGGTACCGCGTCTCGACCCGCTCCAGCAGTGCCTCGACCGACGGCCCGTCAGCCATCTGGAACGCTTTCTCGCTCTCTTCGAGCACGCGCATCACGCCCGTCCGCGCGAGCCAGGCGCTGGCCTCGTCGTACTCCGCGGCGGAGATCTTGAACAGCAGATGACCGCGCGCGTCGTCGACGCCCAGCTCGCGGAGCTTCCTCAAGATGGCGAGGTAGCCGACCTTGTAGGTCGGCAGCTCAACGTTGGTGGCGCCCAGGATGAAGGGATGATCGCGCTCGTCCCCGCGCCCCTCCAGGAACGTGGCCGCTTCGGCATCGGTTCGGGCCACGATGACACCGGGCACCTTCATGACGTCGAGCTGGAAGCGCGCGGCACTCAGCCGCTTGATCTGCTCGTCCACGCCGACAAGCACCTTGCCCCCCTGGTGCCCGCACTTCTTGGCGCCGGGCTTCTGGTCCTCGATGTGGTAGCCCGGGACCCCGGCCTCGACGAAACGACGGACCAGATTCCGGACGTGCGCGTCGCCGCCGTGTCCCGTGTCAGCGTCGGCGATGATGAATGGCCGATAGTCGATCTCGGGGGAGGCAGCACGCTGCGCTTCGCTGAGGCGCGAGCGGGCGAAGCGCTGGTTCCGGTCCGCCGTGAGCAGGGCGCGCACGATCGGCGCGGCCTCGTCGGGCACTTGGGAGAGCGGATAGCTGGCCAGGTCGGGTCCCGGGTCCTCCGTCACCGATCCCCGGGCCGACGTTGCCCAGCCGCCCAGGTAGATGCCCTCGATGCCCACCCGCTTCAGGACCACCGCCTGACCGGGTGAATAGGGACCGAAGGTGGTGATCTGCTTGCGCTCGGCGAAGAG
>WNGQ01005575.1_pt1 | contig 12302 bp, 11 predicted proteins | sample 5407661 | NCBI WGS metagenome assembly WNGQ01 (sample SAMN13153382, study PRJNA577476) | soil metagenome | isolation source: 60 cm soil or saprolite under Garry oak tree replicate 2 | place: USA:California | collected 2016-06-15
TGAGGAGATCGGTGGAGACGACGGTGGTTGCGTTCATGTCAGGGCAAACAAAAAGACCCTCCGGCTGGAAGGTCTCGCGAGCGGAACGGGTGGTGTGCCTAGGTCAGGTCAGGCGACGCTCCCGCCACGCTCGTTGCGCCAGGTCCAGGCCCAGGTCTGCGTGGCAGGAGACATCCCTCTGAGGGTACGCGTGCGACGGCGCGCCCGTCAACTCCGTGATTAGGGATCGCCGCGATTCGGTAACGAAGCTGGCATGGATTCGAACCTGGTCGCGCGCGCCGACGCGATCGTCGGCGATCGGATCGAGGCCCTCATTCGGTCGCACCACCGGCGCAGGCTTGCGCGGGCAGGCTGGGGGAGAGCATTCGAGCCCTCGGCAAGGCTTTGGGCCGAAGGCGACCCGCCGCCCCGGCACGGCAACGACCTCGAGATCCTGATCGACGGTGCGAGCTTCCTGCCGCGGCTCGCCGAGGAGCTCGCGAGCGCCGAGTCGCACGTCCACATCGCCGGCTGGTACCTGTCGACGGAGCTGGCGCTCGTGCGTGAAAAGGAGCGCCTCCTCCTGCTCGACCTGCTCGAGGAGCTTGCGCGAAAAGTCGAGGTGCGCGTGCTGCTCTGGGCGGGAGCTCCCCTGCCGCTCTTCAGGCCCTCTCGCGCGCAGGTTCGCGATGTCGCGAAGCGCCTCCACGGTGCCGGGGTGCACTTGGCGCTCGATGCGAAGGAGCGGCCGCTCCACTGTCACCATGAGAAGCTCGCCGTGGTCGACGACCGCGTCGCGAGCGTCGGTGGGATCGACCTGACGAGCTTCAACGGCGACCGCTACGACTCGAGCGCGCATCCGTGGCGTCCCGCGCTCGGCTGGCACGACGCATCGGCGCTCGTCCGCGGCCCCGTGGTCGCGGACGTCGCCGAGCACTTCCGCTTCCGCTGGCAGGAGGTCGCGGGCGAGGAGCTGCCGCCCCCCGCGATTCCCGCGGAGTCCGGCGAGCACGAGCTGCAGCTCGTCCAGACGATTCCGGAAAAGGTCTATCGGGCCCGGCCGCGCGGGGCGTTCCGGATTCTCGAGACCTATGTCCGCGCACTCTCCTCCGCTGAGCGGGTGATCTATCTCGAGAGCCAGTTCCTCTGGTCTCCCGAGCTGGTCGAGATCCTGGTCGGGAAGCTGAGGGAGCCGCCGCGGGACGACTTCCGCATCGTCGCCGTCCTCCCGGCGCGCGCCGACAGCGGCAACGACGACAGCCGCGGACAGGTGGGCGTGCTCGCCGACGCCGACGCAGGCGCCGGGCGCTTCCTCGCGTGCGCGCTCTACGCGCGGAACGGCGCGTCGAGGGAGCCGATCTACGTCCACGCCAAGATCGGGATCGTCGACGACCGCTGGCTGACGGTCGGCTCGGCGAACCTGAACGAGCACTCGCTCTTCAACGACAGCGAGGTCAACCTCGTCAGCTGCGAGCCCGAGCTGGCTCGCGCGACCCGCGAGCGCCTCTGGGCCGAGCACCTCGAGCTCCCGCTCGACGAGGTACGTGGAAGCGAGCCGGCCGTGCTCGTCGACGAGCGCTGGTTTCCGATCGCCGAGGAGCAGCTCGATCGCCGAAATCGGGACGAGCCGCTCACTCACCGGCTCGTCAGACTCCCCGGCGCGTCACGCCGCTCGAGGCGGCTGTTCGGCCCACTGCAGGGGCTCGTGGTCGACGGGTAGAAGTCGGCCCGGCGGCGCAGGCGCCGCCGGGCCGAAACAAAACAGCAGTTACTGGGCCTGGATCCTTCCGAAGAGGCCGTGTGACTCGTCGTCCGGTCCGGCCGTGAAGTAGAGCGCGTTCGTCGCGCCAGAACCTGCGCCGTTGCCGAAGCCGAGGCCCCAGAGGCCGTCGATCGTCACGGGCTTGTGATCGACCGTCCGCAACTGCCCGCGGTGCGCCCACGTGCCGTCTGCCTGCGGCGCGTAGGCGTTGATCGTCCCGTCACCGAAGTTGCCGATGAGGAGGTCACCGCTGAAGCGGCCGAAGTTCGACGGCGCCATCGCGAGCCCCCACGGTGCGTTCAGCTGACCGCGCGTGGCGACACGGGCGATGAACGTTCCGTCCGTCGCGAACTCGTCGACGAAGCCGAGACCCTGCCCGGCCACCTCGTCATTGCCACCGCTCTGCTTCGCAAAGGTGACGAAGAGATGGCCGCCGATGTTCTGGATCCCGAATGGCCCATACCCGGCGGGGAGGCCCGGGTCGACGAACGGCATGACGACGGGGTTGAAGTTCCCGTCGAAGACGTCGATCTTCCCGTTGACGAAGTCGTTCGCGTAGAGGAAGTTGCTCCCGTCGACCGAGCCGATCGCGAGGCCCTTGAAGACGGATCCAGCGCGGGAGTTGTCGACGACGATCTCGGTCTCGTGCGAGGTCGTCAGCGGTGGCTGGGGCGGGACTCCAGGATTCCAGCCGCGGATCGTCCCGTCCTCGGTCGCGAAGATGAAGCGAGCAGGCGCGTTCGGCGCGACGGCGAAGTCGCTCGTCGGGTTCGCGACCGCGCCAGTCGGCGCGTTCGGGACGTTGACGACCAGAGGTGTGGGGCCGAATTGCGCCACACCGTCGCCGTTGTAGAGCGTGCTCGTCCCTGTGCCGTTGTTCGCGACCCACCACGGCGACGTCGGGAGCGCGGTCAGCCCCCATGCGTTGACGAGATGCGAGTCGGTATGAGCCGCAGGAATCGTCCCGTCGGAGACGAGGTTCGTGACGGTGTACGTCTCCTGGCCCACCCCGCCCGGAGCGGATCCCGCTGTCGCGAGCAAGCCGACGCCTGCGAGTGCGAAGAGCGCGGCAACCCACATAAGGCGGCCGCGACGAGAAGGTCTTGGCATGTTGAGCTCCCTTCCGATAGTCGAATCGGTCCCCAAAGAAGGCGTACGGGGCTGAGCGAGGACCGGTTTTCCCGGGCCGGCCGGCACAGGCGAGCCGGTTGTTACGCTCATTTGGATGGCTCGTTCAGTGATCGTTTCCGCTGTTCGCACCCCGTTTGGAAAGCTCGGCGGCGGCCTCAAGGACTACGAGGCGACGGAGCTCGGCGGGCACGCGATCAAGGCGGCGTTGGAGCGGATCGGACTCGAGCCGAACGAGGTCGAGTACGTGATCATGGGCCAGGTGCTGCAGGGCGGCGCCGGCCAGGCGCCGGCACGCCAGGCCGCGATCGGGGCAGGCCTGCCGATCGAGGTTCCCGCCGACACGATCAACAAGGTCTGCGCCTCGTCGATCCGGGCGATCGAGATCGCCGACTCGATGGTCCGCGCGGGCGACGTCGAGGTCGTCGTCACCGGCGGCATGGAGTCGATGTCGAACGCGCCGTACGCGCTCAAGAAGGCGCGGTTCGGCTACAAGCTCGGCGACGGGACGCTGATCGATCTGACGACCCACGACGGTCTGACCTCGAGCTTCGACGGCCGCCACATGGTCGAGCAGGCCTCGTTCGTCTCCCGCGAGCTCGGCATTTCACGGGAGGAACAGGACGAGTGGGCACTGCGCTCCCATCGGCGGGCGGTCAAGGCGCAGGACGAAGGCTTCTTCGAGGGCGAGATCGTTCCGGTCGGCGAGGTTGCCGTCGATGAAGGTCCGCGCCGCGACACCTCGATCGAGGCGCTGGCGAAGCTGAAGCCGGTGTTCGATCCCGAGGGCACGACCACGGCGGGGAACGCACCCGGCGTCAACGACGGCGCCAGCTGCGTCGTCGTCTGCTCCGAGGAGTTCGCCAAGCGCCGCGGCCTCGAGCCGCTGGCAACGATCCTCGCCCAGGGCTACGTCGCCGACGAGTTCGCCTACCTCGCGCGCACGCCCGCGAAGGCGGGGGAGCAAGCACTTGCGAAGGCCGGCAAGTCGATCGACGACGTCGAGCGGGTCGAGGTGAACGAGGCCTTCTCGTCCGTCGCCCTCAACTCCGTGAAGATGCTCGGCGCCGACCCCGAGCGGGCGAACGTGAACGGCGGCGCCGTCGCCCTCGGTCATCCGATCGGCGCCTCGGGCGGCCGGATCGTGACGACGATGATCAACGAGCTGAGCCGAAACGGCGGCGGCCTCGGCCTGGCGGCGATCTGCTCCGGCGGCGGTCAGGGCGACGCGCTACTCCTTCAGGTCTAGCGAGCCTCGAGCTTCTCCTTCAGCCGGTCGAAGTCCTTGCGGATCTCGTGCGAGGCCGCGTGCTCGACCACCGGGCGCATCAGCCGGCCGATCCCGCCCGGGTCAGCCTGGGCCTCGATCTTCAGGTGCGTCCCCTCACTCGTCTCCTCGAGGCGGTGGCGGACGGTGAAGCGCACGGGACCGGAGATTCCGTGCAACGTGAACAGCCGTTCCGGCTCGAACTCCGTCACCTCCACCTCGGAGCGGGCGCGGCGCCCGAGAAACCGGCGCTCGTCCTGCAGGTGCGTGCCCACGCTCATCTCCCCGTCAGAGATCTGATGCGACGAGAGCGCACTCGCCTGCCACTCAGGGACGTTGTCCGGGTCGATCAGGTACTCCCAGACCTCGTGCACGGGCTTGGCGATGTCGACGGAGAGCTCGAAACGGACCACCGCGGCGCTGGACGTTAGCCTCTCGGCCGTGCGCTTTCAGCACGTTCTCGTCGTCGGCGCCGGTCAGATGGGCGGTGGCATCGCGCAGGTCGTCGCGGCTTCGGGCCGGCGGGTCTCGTTGCACGACGCCGCGCCCGGCGCGGTCGAGCGCGGGCTGGAGACGATGCGAAAGAGCTTGGCCAGGTTGGAGGAGAAGGGCGGCCCGCCTGCCGACGAGGTGCTCGTGCGGGTCCAACCGGTCGACGACCTGGTGCCGGCCGACCTGATGGTCGAGGCCGTCGTCGAGGATGCCGAGGTCAAGGAGGACGTCTTCCGCCGAGCCGACCGGACGCTGCCCGCGGAAGCGATTCTCGCCTCGAACACATCCTCGATTCCGATCACCTCCCTCGCCAGAGTGACCCAGCGCCCCGATCGAGTGATTGGCATGCATTTCTTCAATCCGGTGCCGGTGCTAGAGCTCGTCGAGGTCGTTCGGGGCCGCGAGACCTCGGATGAAACCGCCGAGGCGATCATCGACTTGGCGCGCGAGCTCGGGAAAACGCCTGCTGTCGCCAACGACTTTCCAGGCTTCGTCTCGAACCGCATCCTGATGCCCTACATCAATGAGGCCGTCTACGCGCTGCAGGACGGCGTCGCTGAGGTCGAGGCAATCGACACGATCGCGAAGCTCGGCTTCGCTCACCCCATGGGGCCGCTTGCGCTCGCAGATCTGATCGGGCTTGATACCTGTGTTGCAATCATGAAAGTCCTGCAAAACGGCTTCGACGACGACAAGTACGCGCCGGCGCCCTTGCTCGAGGAGTACGTCAAGCAGGGGAAATTGGGGCGCAAGTCCAAAGAGGGCTTCTACATCTATTAGCTAAAGGCAACCGCCTTCCCGGCCGAAAAGAAGGTTGCCGTAGACACGAGGTTGGAGGTGACCTTGCGTCTTTTGCTCGTTGATGACGATCCCGGACTGAGAGCTCTGCTTCGAGCGACGCTCGACGCTGTCGACGTTGAGGTCGAAGAGTCGGAGGATGCGCCGTCCGCGCTGGCCGCGATCCGTCGGCGGCGCCCGGACGCGATCGTGCTCGACGTCAATCTCCCCGGGATGGACGGGCTCGCCTTCACCCGGCAGTTGAAGCGTGACCGCGCGACGAAGGACATTCCGATCGTGATCTTGAGCGGCTCCGACGGGGGCACGTCCGAAGCAGCGCTCGAGGCCGGCGCCGATTCGTTCCTCGGCAAGCCGTTCAGCCCGCTGGAGCTGCTCGCGATCGTAGAGCGGCTTGCAGGAGGCTTGCACGGCATCCCGTTCCGCGCGACGAAGAAGCGCGAGCCGCAGGAGCAGCTGCTCCTCTACGCGCGCGATCTCAGACATCTGCTCGAGATCGAGCGCGGTCAGCGCCATCTGGTCGAAAACGCCTACCACGAGACGGTCGCAGCTCTCGCGACTGCTCTCGAGACCAAGGACACGGGCACGAGAGCCCACTCGCAGCGGGTGCAGCGGTACGCCCTGGAGCTGACGAAAGCGATCGACCCGACACTGATCGACGACCCGAGCACCGAGTACGGATTCCTGCTCCACGACGTCGGCAAGATCGGGATTCCCGACGGCATCCTGCTCAAGCCCGGGCCGCTGACCGAGGCCGAGCGGCGTCGGATGGAGACGCACACTGTGCTCGGCGAGCAGATGCTGGGCGGGGTCGCCTTCTTCCGGGGCGAGGGTTTGCGCGTCGTTCGCTCTCACCACGAGCGCTGGGACGGCAGCGGCTATCCGGACGGGATCGGCGGAACCGAGATTCCCCTGGGGGCGCGGATCTTCGCCGTCGCGGACTCACTCGATGCGATGACGAGCGACCGCCCTTACCGCCGGGCGACGAGCTGGGCGGCCGCCCGGCGCGAGATCCTTGCCGAGTCGAAGCGGCAGTTCGACCCGCACGTCGTCGAGTCGTTCGTGCTCCGCGAGCGTTCGCTTCGCTTGATCCGGCGCGAGTTCGCCGACCTCGCGGCGTAGTCCTCCCTGATTCAGGTTAAACAGACGGGGCCGCAAACCCGGTGCGTTCGACGCTGCGGCCCTCGCCACCTACACCGCGGGGCCGCTGCGGCGTCGCTTGCGATGCCGCTTGAGAGGCCGTGGTGGCTTTGCCGGCGCGGCCGCTAACCCGGTTCGTTCGACGCTGCGGCCCTCGCCCCCTACACAGCGGGGCCGACCGGCGCGGGCGCCGTGCTGGTCTGGTGCCAGAGCACGATCTTCCCTTTCCGCACGCGAACGATTGCGGTCGCGCGCTGTCCCGGCCCGTCGCACTTGCGCTTCGGCCGGTCCCCCAGGATGAAGGTTGCGCTGGTGGTGTCGCCGTTCGTCTTGATCGAGACGATCCGGCCCGAGCAGGGGAGGGCAGCGTTCCAGGCAATCGCTTCGGCCTGGGTGTCCAGACGCAGCGTCGTCCCCGCCTGGACGATCTCGGCGCCCGGGGCGAAGAGCTTGGCCGCGTCCTCGTTATCGCCCGTGTTGAGCTCCTGGCTCCAGGCGCGCACGACGCTCTCGGGGGACGGCGGCGTCGACCCGCAGCCCGCGAGAACGGCCACGAAAAGGAGCGCAAGCGTCAGCTGAGGCCGCATCGCAGGCCCCGACTAATATCACGCTCGTGACGGTCGGAATCTCCGTGGGTCCCCAGGAGTCGTAGGCTGGACTTCGAGCTGACTCCGGAGCAGCGCGAGATCCAGGCGCTGGCGCGCGACTTCGGCGCAGAGAAGATCGACCCGAACGCCGCGGAGTGGGATCGCGACCACCGCTTCCCGCGCGAGTTGTTCGGCGAGCTGGCCGAGCTCGGGTTGATGGGTGTTTGCGTGCCCGAGGAGTACGGCGGCGCCGGCGCCGATTTCCTCTCCTACATCCTCGTGCTCGAGGAGCTGTCGCGAGCGGATGCCGGCGTCGGTGTCACGGTCGCGGTTCACACGAGCGCCGTGACCCTGCCGATTCTCACGTTCGGCACCGATGAGCAGCGTTCACGCTTCGTCCCACCGCTCGCGCGCGGCGAGCACCTCGGATCGTTCGCGCTGACCGAGGCCGAGGCTGGTTCCGATGCCGGCGCGCTCCGGACCAGCGCCGAGCCGGCGGGCGGCGGCTGGCGCATCACGGGCGCGAAGCAGTGGATCACGAACGCGCGCTACGCGGGCACCGTTCTCCTGTTCGCTCGGACCGATCCCGAGACGCCGGGGGCCGGCGGTGTCAGCGCCTTCATCCTCGACGGCGATCACGTCCGGGTGACCCGGGACGAGGAGAAGCTCGGACTGAACTCCTCGATCACGAACGACATCGTCGTCGAGGGCGCGATCGTCGAGCGCGACCGGCTCTTGCACGAGGAGGGCAAGGGGTTCCGGGTCGCGATGACGACGCTCGACGGTGGGCGGATCGGCATCGCCGCGCAGGCCCTCGGAATCGCGCAGGCCGCGTACGACGCGGCCCGCGCGTACGCGCTCGAGCGGCGGCAGTTCGGAAAGCGGATCGCGGACTTCCAGGCGATCCAGTGGAAGCTCGCCGACATGGCGACCGAGATCGATGCGGCGCGCCTGCTCGTCTATCGAGCCGCCGAGCTGAAGCAGCGCGGCGAGCCCCACACCGAGGCGGGGGCGAAGGCAAAGCTGTACGCATCGGAGATGGCGAGGCGGCAGACGGGCGAGGCGATCCAGATCTTCGGCGGCTACGGCTACACGAAGGAGTTCCCGGTCGAGCGCTACTACCGGGACGCCAAGATCACCGAGATCTACGAGGGCACGAGTGAGATCCAGCGCCTCGTGATCGCGCGCTCGATTCTCGGTCTGACGGAGCGGGCGCTCGCCCAGGGCTAGGGGTGTGTTGTACACGCGCGTCACCCGGGTCCCACCGCGCCCTCCCAGGACGATCCTATTTTCGAATTTCGCACGTGTCAGTGACAAGCCTGTCGCGGATGTGTGACCTTCTCGGATGAGCCGCAAGCGCAAGCATGACGAGCCGGTACGCCTGACTCGGATCTACACGCGAGGCGGCGACGCCGGCGAAACGAGCCTCGGGGGCGGGAGCCGTGTCTCGAAGACCGATCCGCGAGTGGAGGCGGTCGGCGAGGTGGACGAGCTGAACTCACTCCTCGGTTGGTCGCGCGGAGTCGATGCGGCTCCCGCGGCGCTGGCCAGGATCCAGAACGAGCTCTTCGACCTCGGCGCGGATCTCGCAACCCCTCCGAGCGCGGCGGGCGAGCGGCTGCGGGTCTCACAGGAGCTGGTCGACCGGCTCGAGGCCGAGTGCGACGCGGTGAACGCCGAGCTCGAGCCGCTCAAGTCGTTCGTGCTGCCCGGCGGCACCGAGCTCGCGGCGCGCCTCTTTGTCGCTCGCGCGGTGTGTCGAAGAGCGGAGCGCGCCATTCTCAGGGTCGACGACGCGAGCCCGCTCGTCGCGGTCTATCTCAACCGGCTGTCGGATCTGCTCTTCGTTCTCGCTCGGGCCGCCAACGCGGACGCCGGCGAGATTCTCTGGAGGCCGGGGGCGTCGACGCACCCGTAGCCGGCGCAGGCGATCCTGTTCGGAGTATTAGCGAATCGGCTTGATCGAGCCGCCGAGCACCAGTGCGCGGGCCTGGAGCGGTGAGGGATCGTAAACCTCGACCTGGGAGCTGCTCTTCGGGTAGCTGAAGTAGACGCTCTTTGGGGTGCCGTTGTTGAAGACGAGAAGGCCGCCGTGGTCGATCTTGGCCGAAACGCCACCTTGGCGGGCAGCCGCGAGCTTGATCGCCTGGAAGGCATTCTTGGTGGGATACGTTCCGACAGTGAGGTAGCTCGGCGTCCGGTCGCCGACCTTGTCGGGAGTCGGCACGTAGCGGATGTAGATCCGTCCGTTGGTCGTCCGCGTCAACTCATATGTGCCCCTCTTCGGGCCAGCCCAGTAGATCGCGTGGTTGGACTGCGCGGCGAGCGCCTTCAGCTGCGTTTCAGAGACTGCTGCGGGCGCGCCCACCGGCGGTAGCGTCGTTTTGCCGGCGGTGTGGCCACGGAGGAGCAGCAAGATGCCAAACAAGATGACCGCGATGATGAGGAGCGCGACCACGGAGAGAGGCAGCGCGTTTGTCAGCCCGCGCGTAGGCACAGCAGGCTGTACAGGCCCATCGGTTGTGTGCGGAGTTTCGTGAGCTTCCATCGTCGGACTCCTTTGGGGCTTCGTCTCGATGGTGCTCATTCGAGCTTCGGGATTCGACGCCTGCTCCTTGAGGTCAGCGACTGGGGTGTGCGAGGAGGAGGAATTCACGGTTCGTCAGCCCTTTTCGAATGGCCTAGGACAGAGGAATGACAGTGATCGATCTATTCGCGAACGTCGCTGTCCCGACCGTCGCCCTGAACTTCGCGGTGAATGTATTGCTCCCCGCTGTCAACCCCGAGACGTAGAACGTCCCGCTGCCCTGGACGGTCTGCGCCTGGTTGCCTCCATTGACGAAGCTGAACGCTTGGGTATCCGACGCCGGGACGGTCGTTGCACCCGAAACGGCGAAGCCCATGAAAGCGCCACCCAAAGTACCGCTGTTCGTCTCGGAGGAAGTGACGATCACCAGTGCCTTGCCCGAGGCGGGAATGGTCACTGTGACCGCAGGCCCGGCGGTGGCGAGATCGGTATAGGTCGTGGAGGCCGTCCCCTGTGACGTTGCCACGGTGCTGCTTCCGGATCCTGCCGTGCCCGACGGGCCGGTCGCGCCCGTCGCGCCCGTGGCGCCCGTCGGGCCCTGGGGCCCCTGAGGGCCCGTCGCGCCAGTTGCCCCGGCGGGACCAGTTGGCCCGGCCGGCCCCGTCGCGCCGGTTGCGCCTGTGGCGCCGACGGCACCCGCCGCACCGGTGGCCCCTGTCGGACCAATTGGACCCTGCGGGCCCGCGGGTCCGTCGGCGCCGGTAGCACCTGTAGCACCTGTCGTTCCTGCTGGACCCTGAGGGCCTGCTGGGCCCTGCGCCCCGGTCGCGCCGGTGGGGCCGATCGGTCCCTGCGCGCCGGCCGGCCCCTGTGCACCAGCGGGTCCAGTAGCTCCAGCGACGCCCTGAGGACCCTGTGCGCCTGTGGCACCAGTCGCGCCAGCGGCTCCCGTAGCGCCCGTCGCGCCCGTGTCGCCCGTATCGCCCTTCACACCTTGAGGGCCCTGTGCGCCCGTCGCGCCGGTCGGCCCGATCGGCCCCTGCGGGCCTGCTGGGCCCTGAGCACCGGTGGCTCCGGCGGCTCCGGCATCGCCCGTGTCGCCCTTAACGCCCTGAGGACCTTGTGCGCCGCTGGCGCCAGTCGCACCGGTCGCGCCGGTGGGGCCCTGGGCTCCGGTCGCGCCGGTATCGCCAGTATCACCCTTCAAGCCCTGGGGGCCCTGAGCGCCGGTAGCGCCGGCCGGGCCCTGTAGGCCCGTCGCGCCGGTATCACCCGTGTCGCCCTTCAGACCTTGCGGGCCCTGCGGCCCGGTTGCGCCGCTCGGGCCGATCGGACCCTGAGGCCCGGCGGGTCCGGTCGCGCCCGTGGCACCGGTTGCGCCGGTGTCACCTGTGTCGCCCTTGGCGCCCTGGACCCCCTGCGGGCCCTGTGCGCCCGTGGCGCCGGCTGGACCCTGGGCGCCCGTGGCGCCGGCGTCACCGGTGTCGCCCTTCAGACCTTGCGGGCCCTGCGGCCCGGTTGCGCCGCTCGAACCGATCGGGCCCTGAGGCCCGGCGGGTCCCGTCGCGCCTGTGGCGCCGGCTGCGCCTGTGGCGCCCGCTGCGCCAGCGGCTCCGGTCGCACCAATCGCGCCCGTATCGCCCTTGTCACCTTTCGCGCCCTGTGCCCCAACCGGGCCTTGGGCTCCGGTCGCGCCCGTCGCGCCCGTGTTGCCTGTTTCACCCTTATCGCCCTTGAGCCCCTGCGGGCCCTGAGCACCGGTCAGGCCCGGATCGCCCTGAGGGCCGGCCGGGCCAGTCGCGCCGTGAGCGCCGGGCTTGCCCTGCGGACCGGCAGGGCCGACGGGGCCGGCCGCGGGAAGCTTTTGCCTCGCCAAAACTTCGCTGCCTGCCGTCTTCGAAGCGCCCGACAGGTTTCCGTGACCGTACGCACCGTTACTCGCAGTCGTCTGCTTCCTGGCGGCGGCGCCGCGCGATGACGTCCTCTTCGTAACGCGCGCGCTTCCCGCGGAGGACGACGAGCCCATGAATTTTCCACCTGCTGGCGCAAGCCCCGGGCGATCTTGGGAGCCGTTCGCCTCGCTCGGCTTGGCGAGAACGACGGTCGGGAACGATGAATTGGCGGGCTTGGCGCCCCGGCCGCCGTCCTTGAGGGCGGGGCCAGCGATCGCGGCGCCCCCGATCCCGAGTGAGACCACGAGGATTCCGAGCTGTGGAACGCCAACGCTGCCAACAGCGCCACGGACCACGGAAAGAAGAAGGTGCCGCAGGTTGAAGCTCGCCATGGCGGAGGCTTCGGCACGCCACGATGGAATTCGGGAGGCTTCCGGTAAGAAAACGGTATGAACGGCCCAAAAGTCCCTCCCGCGAGGGATGATTCGGCCCCGAAACGCCTCCCATCCGCCGGTCGTTTCAGTATTGAACTGCTATGGCCTCGGTGCTCATAGTCGACGACGACGCGGATATCCGCGGCCTGCTCAGGGAGGTGTTGGAGCGAGCCAGCCACACGGTGATCGAGGCCGCCGACGGGCGCGAGGGGCTGCGACTGTTCCACGCCGAGCAGCCCGATCTCGTGATTCTCGATGTCTCGATGCCGGGCTTCGACGGCTGGCAGACGCTCGAACGC